>ENA-UEOL01001795-UEOL01001795.1-human-gut-metagenome-genome-assembly--contig:-NODE-1795-length-13052-cov-156.280077_pt1 | contig 13052 bp, 9 predicted proteins | sample MGYA00242884_ERZ507884 | MGnify/ENA primary metagenome ERZ507884 (study PRJEB26167, sample SAMN06115417) | human gut metagenome | host: Homo sapiens | place: China:Chongqing | collected 2015-03-06... | reverse complement strand
AAATCAGCTATCAAGCAAGAATAACAACATAAAGGGGTAAAGCTTTTGCCCTTACAGGGCGCGGAGACTCTACTATGTGGAAACCCCAGGGTGTCGCTTCGCTTGCCCTGGGCTATGTGCTACATTGGGCTTTCAGCCCGCCCTTGCTGAATCCGAAACTTGAGTATATATATATAAGGAGTGGGTTCTTCGTTTAAGAATATATTCCCCACCGCGCTTCCCATGGTTGGCATCACCCCCAAATGGGCGACCGGATTCTTACGGCAGGTCTCCTTTATCCATGCAGCCGTTTCCTGGCGTTCCCCACGAAGCGCTTCAAAGCCTGCCGTTCGTCGTGCGTCAGGCCGATAGCGTAAATCAGTCCCACCGTCAGCGCTGCACAAACGCTGATCGAAGCCAGCTTTCCCGCCACGCTCTCGACGCCCATCAGCGAGTGGAGATAGAACCCTCCCCCCGCCATCAGGGCAATCACCAACGGACGCCCGTAGGCTTCGCGGGCATACAGCCAGGCATCGAATCCCAGCAGACGGCGCATCAGATAGAGCTGCACCCCACGCTGCACGACGTCGGCCACGAGGAACAGCACCAGAATGCTATAGGCCGGATAGCCCTCTCGGAAGAGCACATAGCCAATGGGGATGCACGCGATGAAGCACACGCTCGTGTTGAGTTTGAACCATCGGATGCGCCCCGTGGCGTTGATGAGATTGAAGATTCCGCCGCAGGTGAGCGACATTCCGCCCACCAACACGTTGAGCAACGTCAGCATATATGCCCCTTCGGGCACCTTCCCTAACCAGAGTTGCATGACGAAATCGAGTTCGACAAGCAACGGGAAACAGATCAGTTCAAACATTAGGATGTTGATGCGCCCAATCTTGTTGCAGAGGTAAGTGCAGCGCCCGTTGTCTCCTGCAGCATACGACTGGATAATCTGCGGAGCCGAAGCACTGTCGAAACTTCCCGTGAACGACATGATACTCTGATTCACCGTGCGGCTGATGGCAAATGCACCGTTCATCGCCGTACCGAAGAAGCTGTTGAGCAGCAAGTCGCTACCCGACGAGCGCACCATATAGGCCAGCGTCGCCAGCACGTTCCATCCACCGAACCCCAGCACCTCCCGATAGCGCGGCCAGCCTCTGACGAAGCGGCGTCGGATGATAGCGGGCCAGCGGCGGTGGGCCACGTAGTGATAGACAACGAACGTGTTCACCGTTGTCAGGGAGAAGATCACGCTGTAGATGCGCAGAGCATAGCTGCCTTCATAGAGGCATAGCATCAAGATGCAGCCCAGGCGAACTAGCGAATTGACGATGTCAAGCACAGCCATGAAACGAAACCGTTCATGGGCCGCAAAGAGGCTCTGATAAGGCCCGTTGACGATGCCCAGGCAGGCCGTGAGCATACTGATGTGATAGACAAAAAGCGCATCGGGCATTTTCCCCGGCGCCACGTTGAGCCGATGGTTGACATACCACAATCCCACCGTTTCGGCCAACACAAAGATGATGAGGGCCAGACAGAGGTGGAGCAGGAGATTGATGTTGAACGACGCATTGACGTCGCCGCCCTCCTTGCCCATCTCCGTGTTGAAGAAGCGCGACGTGGCGCTCGAAAGGGAATTGCTGATGAAGGTGAACAGAGCCAACACGCCTCCCACTACAGCAAAGAGTCCATAGTCCGAAACACCCAGTATCTCCAGCGCCAAGCGCGACACGTAGAGCCCCACCACCATCGTGGTGAGCAACCTTACGTACATGAAGAGGGTGTTTTTCGCTATGCGTTTGTTCGCTTTTTCCATTTACGAGTTGTGATAGCCATAATGGTAGCCATAGTGATAGCCATAGTGCCCGCCCTGCATGGAGGCGTTGAGCACAATCGACACATGCTTATACTTACCGTTATGCGCATTGATTTCCAGTTCCTCCACACTTCTCCGCGCGCTTTCCCGTGCACGGATGATGAAGAGCGTGCGGTCAGCATGGCGCTCGATCAGTCCCGTGTCGGCCAGCGTGTCAGACGGCGGACAGTCGATGAGGATGAAGTCATAGTTAGGGCGCTGCTCAGCCAGCAGCTGGGGCAGACGCTCTCCAGCGAGCAGTTCCGTAGGGTTGGGCGGAATGGTGCCCACAGGGAGGATGTCCAGCGTGGGATAACCGTCGAGATGGAAGATGAGTTTCGTCACGTCGTCCTCCAGTTCGGCCAGATAGTCGGCAAGGCCCTTCCCATGGGCGTGGAAAACGTGGGTGGCCGTGGCATGGCGCAAATCGCCGTCAATATAGAGCACGCGCTTGCCCGAAATGGCCAAGGCCAACGCCAGATTGGTCGACACGAAGGTCTTGCCCGAGTCCATATAGTCGGACGTGACGATATAGACGTTCTTCTCTCCATGATGCGATGTCATGAACTCCAGGTTCGAACGCAAATAGCGAAACGCTTCGTTGACAATGTCCTGCTTGCCGGGTTCCACGACAAGGCGGCAAATCTTCTTCTTTTTCTTCTTTCTTCGCAGCCACTTGTCGAGCTGGGGGAAACACCGTTTCCGCTCAAGCGCACAGAAGGGGATATCCCCCACAAGCGAGAGCGACGTACGATGCTCGATGTCCGACTTCGAGCGCACCGTGTTGTCCAGACATTCACGGGTGAAAATCAACGCCACGGGCACAATCAGCGCGAAAAGCACCGCTGCGAAGAGCGTCAGTTTCGAATTGGGCGACGAAGGCTTGTCGCTGCCATGCGGCATGTCAATCATCTGCGTGATGACCGACGAATAGGTCATGCTGATCTGATTCTCCTCCTTCTTCTGCAACAGATAGAGATAGAGGCTTTCCTTCACCTTCTGATCACGCTCGACGCTGACGAGATGTTTGGCCTGCGTCGGGTTCGAACTGATTTTCGAGCTGGCCTCTCCGTTGTAGCCGCGCAGGGCATTGAGCTGGATGTCAAACGTGTTAATCTGATTTTCAATGGTCGCGAGAATATTGCGTCGCACCTCGTCAATCTCCGCCTCCTGCTTGAGGATAAGTGGATTCTGGGCCGATGTGCCCAGCATGTTGTTCTTCAGCGCGAGCAGCATGCTGTTGTACTGGTTGATCTGCGCCTCCACCATGGCATTCCCGATGCCCGAGTTCGTGGGCAGCAACTGATAGCGCGAGGCGCGATTCTTGAGAATGTCGAGTACATATTGCGCCATGGAGCGCTGGCTCGTCAGGCGCAGGATCTCGGCGTCCGACTGGCTCTGCTGTTGCAGATAGATGTCGCTGACGGAGGAGAGGTCGGTGATCTTATGGCGCGTCTTGAATTTCGAGATACTGTCGTCCACGCTGTTGAGCTCCTGCTCAATCAGCCTCAGGCGTTCCTCGATGAAGCGCGACGTGCTGGCGGCCATCTGCTTCTTGTCGTCAATCCACTTCTGGTTGTAGACTGTCACAATGCCGTTGAGCACGCGCTCCGCCATGTCGGGTGACGTGGCGGAAAACGTGATACTGACGATGGTCGATTTGTCACTTTCCAGCTTTGTCGTCAAGCGTCCCTGGATACTTTCTGCTTTGCGCAGCGCCTCCTTGTAGGTCTTGGCGTTCATCTCGCGGCGCGCCACTTCCATCAGCACCTCAAGCGACTTGAACTGCCGCTCCACATTGGCCACGTTTGTGTTTTGCGTGATCAGGGCGAGGTCGTTGAAGTCATTGTCACCTGATTTCGCATTGGAATTCTTGCCCTGCACCTCCTGTTTCACGAGCACCGCAACTTCGCGGGTATACATCTTGGGAGCCTTCATCAGATAGTAGCAGGCCACTCCCACGCAGACAAGGAGCGACAGCACAAACCAATTCCAGCGCGCCAGACAGAGGTTCCACAGGTCAGGGAGGGTTATATATTCGTCCGCCAGTGTTTTGCGGACCGTCTTTTGGTCATCCATCAGAGTTTCGGAAGGATTTTATTTGATGATTAAAGCTGTTATCGTTGCAATCAGCGACGCAATGGAAATCCACACCGAAGGCGTGTTGAACGTGTTGCCCGTCGCTTTGGCCTCCCGTTTACGCTTGTCCGTGGGCGAAACGTAGACGAGGTCATTCTGCTGCAGATAGTAGGCCGGTGACTGAAGCACCGTCTGCATGCGAGTCAAATCGACGCAGTACGTCTCGTTGACACCGTCCACCTGTCGCGCCACAAGCACATTCTGTCGGTCACCATTGATCGTCAGGTCACCAGCAGCCGCCAGGGCATCGACCAGCGTGAAATGGTCCTTCGTGACATTGATACGGCCCGCATGGTTCACCTCACCGAGTACGTTGACGCCCATGTTGACATATTCAACCGTGACAATCGGGTCGCTCACCAGCTCGCGCGCGATGAGTCGGCGCTGGATGTAGTCAGCCACTTCGCGTCGCGTCTTTCCGCCCACGGAGATTCGCCCGAGCACCGGGAAATCGATCGTCCCCTGTTCGTCGACGGTATAGGCCACCATCTGACGCGTGCCCGAAGTGGTCGACGAGGCCGTCGTCTGCGGTTTTACGCTGGCTCCCAGCGTGGAAGCCGCATTCGCTGCCGAGAGGGTGAACTGGCTTTCGAGCATCGGATTGGAACTGTTCACGACGATGTTCACCTTGTCCTCCGGCCGCAAGCGCAACTGCTGCTCAGCCTGCAAAGCCATGCCGCTGAGCTGCTCCGCATCCTGGAAATAGGCCACGTTATTCGGCGTGGAACAGGAGGCCGCCCACAGGCAGACGGTGCCGAGCAGGATACCTCGGCGAAAGGTGGTTCTTATTGTCTTCAGATTCATTCTTCTAAGTCGTTTATGTGTTTTATCGGTTGCTGCTGCAAGCCGGCAGCGGGGTCTCGGCTGCAGGGTCGTCAAACGGTTCGAGAAAATCGTTCGGCACGTAGACCGTCGTCATCGAGAGCAACCCCTCAAGGTAGATCGCCACACGCTGCTGTCCCATGAATCGCGCCACGCGCCCCACGACTCCGGCAAACGTCCCGTCGATCACTCGCACCAACTGTCCCTTCTCAAACTTGCGGATTTTCTCGCCTGCCACAAGGGTATCGGCCTCCTCGGCCGCGCAGATGATCATCAGACTCTGCATCTGCCTATCGGGCACAATCATGGGAACGCGCCGTTCTGTGCCTTCATCGTGGATGTGGCGGTCAAGATGCGACAGAAGATGCTGTTCTATGCAAGGATAAAAGAAAAAGATGACTTTTCCCGTTTTGTTTGATGGACAATTGACCTTGATATGCATCTAAAAAATAAGCGTTTGCGTATATCTGAACTGTCTAAATATATATATTGGCGTTATTCTGATTTTGAAAAAGGGCTAATAAAAGAGTGTTATGTTGTTTATAATAACAATGCAATAAGAATAACCGCAGAACACAACGATAAGGAAATAATTAAAGCTGTATTAAAAACATTAGAGCCTTGAATAATCAAAACTCTAATGTGCCTCACAAGCTTGAAGTTATCTTGCCCTTTCGGAGTTTTTTTGTATTGCAAAGGTATGGATTTTCGCCATACCTCGCAAGCGGGTGGACACCCCTTATCTGAATTTGGGTACGTCAAAAACCATATTTAGCCTTAGGGAGCGCATCGGGAGTAACGCCGATGACAAATGAGAGAGCAATATCCCCCTCTCCAACGAAGAAAGGGGGCGCCGATTCATCGGGTCACGTGGGACAACCGATGAACCTGCCAAAATTTGTTCTAGGCAGAAGCAGATAATCAGGTGCGTGCAGCAGCATGGCTGCAACCCAAACAGCGTTCTTTCTGTATTTCACATTCAAGAACACTCTTTCACGTGCAAAGTTAAAAAAAACCAGTTACAAAACGATCTGCCTAGCCAAATTCAACGACAAAACCACATAATTTATACACAAACTCCCCTTTTTATTCATTAAAATCCAAGACGCAGACAGATAAAATTTCGGGGGGACATCGGAACGATTAAGAACTTAAATTTCGGATTTAACAAGGACGAACCCGCCCTTGTTAAATCCGAAACTTCAGTACACCTTATTATATATTAAGGTAGTAACATTTTCTTTACCGTCATGTTCTTTGACAATCGGCTCAGGTCGACATTACCTTTAATACCCTTTACGCGTCCAGCGTCGCTAAACTGCCAGAGGTCGTAGTTGGCACCATTGATAATGGGAGGCGTGCGCCGATAGGCGGCAATGAAGAGGTAGTGGCGGTTGAAGCGTGGATTGAGATAAGTATTGTAGAAGTTTTGGTGCGTATAGATGATGGGCAACTTATTATAATGCTTCTTCACTAAGCGCACAAAGGTCATGAGACTATCTTGTAGTTGCTGCTTGCTCTTCCACCCCTTAAACTCCTCCACGTCAACAATTGGTGCAAGGTCCTGATACGTAAGGTTGGCTTGTGAGCGAAACCACGCAAACTGTTCATGTGCGGAACTACGTGCCGTGAAGTAGTGATAAATGCCTATCTTAAAGCCTTGTCGGTGTGCCTCACGCGCATTGTCAAGGTAGCGGCGGTCAACGTGGCCTGTGCCTTCGGTAGCCTTGATGAACACGTAGCGAATGTTCTTGTTGCTACGTCGCACCGCCTTCCAGTCAATTGTACCATTGTGGCGCGACACGTCAATGCCGTCATACCCCGTACTATAGGAGCGAGTGTCTGTCGCCTCGCGGTGACAGGCACAAGCCGTAAAGAGTAGCAGTAATAGTAGCGGTAGAAAGTGTATATATTTCATACATTATGTTACTGGAAGTAGATGCGCTTTACACGCGTACTGACAGAAGTAAGTACCTCGTAGGGAATCGTGTCGAGCACGTCAGAGAGTACTGTTACGGGAAGGTTGTCGCCAAAGATCTCGACCGTGTCTCCCTCGTGGCAGTCAATGTCGGTCACGTCGATCATGCAAACGTCCATACAGATATTGCCAATGTAGGGCGCCTTCTGTCCGTTCACCAAGCAGTAGCAATGGCGATTGCCCAAGTGGCGGTTCAATCCGTCGGCATAGCCAATAGGTATGGCGGCAATGCGTGAGTCACGATCAACGAACGAACGGCGCGAATAACCTATACTATCGCCTTTCGGCACATTGCGAATTTGTAGTATTGTGGTGCGCAATGACGTAACGTTGTGTAGTCGGCGGTTGTCAATCGGGTCGATGCCGTAAAGTCCCAAGCCAAGGCGTACCATGTCGAGGTGGCGCTCGGGAAAACGTTCAATGCCCGCACTGTTGCAGATGTGGCGCAACACCTTGTTGGGGAAGGCTGCTTGCAGTTGTCGTGAAGCCTTGTCGAAAATCTCAAATTGATGTTGTGAAAATTCATCAAAGTCGGGTGAGTCAGAACCCACAAAGTGTGAGAATACCGAACGCGGCACAATGGCCGTTTGACGTTTCAGGCGTTTAATCACTTCGGACACGTCGGTGACAGGATTAAATCCTAAGCGGTGCATGCCCGTGTCTAATTTAATATGAACGGGGAAGGCTTGAATGCCCTCCTTTTCGGCAGCATAAACCAATGCGTCGAGCAACTTAAAGTTATACACTTCAGGCTCTAAGTCGTATTGGAAGAGGGTATTGAAAGCCGTCATCTCAGGGTTCATTACGATGATACCCGTTGTGATGCCAGCACGACGCAGTTCTGCTCCCTCGTCGGCCACGGCCACGGCTAAGTAGTCCACGCCACGATCTTGTAAGGTCTTAGCTATCTCAACCGAACCTGCTCCATAAGCCGAAGCCTTCACCATACACGTGATTTTGGTTTCGGGCTTCATAAACGAACGGTAGAAGTTTAAGTTTTCGGTAATGGCCTCCAAGTTTACGTCAAGTGTCGTCTCGTGAACGCGCAGTGATAAGGCAGCTGTAATCTCTTCAAAACCAAACTTACGCGATCCCTTAATCAGCACCATCTCGTTCGATAGTGAGTCGAGCAGTCCGCTCTCTTTCAACGCTTCACTCGATTCGAAGAAAGTCTTCTTCACGTTGAAGAGGGAGTGAGCGGCCGATATTTCAGGACCGACACCGATCAGATGGTCAATGCCACGGTGATTGACCATATCGGCCACTTGGCTATAAAGTTCAACGACCGAAAGTCCCGTTTGCAGTATGTCAGAGAGAATAAGCGTCTTGTGCTTCTCTTGCTGCTCAGGACGGCGGTTCATAAAGTCAAGCGCAATATCGAGTGAAGCTACGTCAGAGTTGTAGCTATCGTTAATGAGTGTACACCCTCTCACACCTTGTATCACCTCGAGTCGCATGGCAATCGGTTCGAGTGTAGCCATACGCTCTGCAATCACCTCAGGTTGTAAGTGGAGATATAGGCAAGCTGCCAGACAATGGATGCAGTTTTGAATCGAGGCTTCGTCAGTAAAGGGAATGCGGAAGTCGTTCTCTGCGCCTAAGAAGCGGTAAGTAATGTGCGTAGTGCGATCCTCCTTCTCAATGCTGCGAATGAAGAGAGGGGAGTCCGTGTTGCGCGTTGACCATGCTATGGCATCACCCGTGTAGAGTGAGACCGCCATGCATTCATTGATTACTTCGTCGTCGGCACAGTAAATCACCACTTCAGCATCTTTGAAGAGAGAAATCTTCTCTAAGCATTTCTCTTGAATAGTGGCAAAGTTCTCTTGATGTGCGGGGCCAATGTTGGTCATAATGCCGATGGTAGGCTGAATAATCGCTTTCAGTGCCTGCATCTCGCCTGGTTGGGAGATGCCTGCTTCGAATATGCCCACCTGTGAGTGTTCGTTGAGCAACCAAACGCTCAGAGGTACACCCACTTGAGAGTTGTATGAACGGGGCGAACGCGTTACGTTAAGTGAAGGAGAAAGTAATTGGTACAACCATTCTTTTACCACCGTTTTACCATTCGACCCTGTCACACCGATAATAGGCAGATCATATTCATCGCGGTGGCGCTCAGCCAAGCGTTGTAAGGCTTTCAGCGGACTTACAACGAGCAGAAAATTAGCGTCAGCATAATCCGTTTCGTAATTGCCAGGCACGTTGCCCACTACAAAGTTACGAACGCCACGTCGGTAGAGTTCGGCTATATAATGATGTCCGTCGCCCAACTTAGTGCGCAAGGCGAAGAAAAGTGTTGTCTCGGGAAAGGCCAGTGAGCGGCTGTCCGTTAGTAGCCAATCAATGCTCGCTTCGGCTGAGCCAAAGCGGCGTGCGCCGATAAGGGCGGTAATATTATCAATGGAGTAGTGCATAATTTATTGCAACTTTTTTATGGGTGGTTCTAATAATTCTGAAATAGGGATTTGTGCGCTATCGGAAGTGTATTTTTGAAAGTTTGTGAGGGAGCATAGCGGGCTATGTGACCGAACAAACTTTCAAAAAGACACTTTCGAGAGCGTACAAATCACATTTCAGAATAGCAGAACTCTAAAAACAGAATTTTTAGAACCACCCTTATTTGTTTAGTCGCATCAAAATAACCCCAAAGGGCTGATTCCTGCAAGTGGAATCAGCCCTATTTTTTTTAGTAACCGAAGTTTCGGATTTAACAAATTCAAAAAACGACTTATGGCAACAATAAGACTCAAATTTCGTCCCTCGTCTGTACCAGAAGCAGAGGGTACATTATACTATCAGGTGATACACAAACGCAAGGTGAAATGGATAAGTACGGAACACCACATTTATGCCGACGAGTGGGATGAGAAGTCAGCGACTATCGTGGTGACAGCAAGGAGTGAACGGAAGGGGACGCTGACATTGATGCAATGTAAAATCGACTGGACATTAAAGCGTTGGCAGACGATCCTTGACAGGTTGAAGCGCGGCCACAAGGAATTTACAGTAGAAGAACTGTGCGAAGTCTTCAACAAGGAACAGACATATAAGACAGTATTTGTGTTCTTGCAGGAGCAAGTCACCAAGAAAGAGCAGATGAGGCGACAAGGCACGGCCCGTACATACGGAAATGCCTATCGACGTTTTAAGGCTTTCCGTGAGGATGTGGATTTGACATTCGATGAACTTACACCCGATATGATAGAGTGTTACGAGGCTTGGCTTACAGACAAGCGATTGAAGCAGAACAGCATCCGCTGCTATCTGCGCACGCTCAACACTCTGTTGTGCAAGGCGGTAGAAGAAGGTCTGTTGAACAACGCGAAACTATTCAGCCATGTGCGTCTGTCATACGTCAAGACGACAAAACGGGCAATCAGCGAGAAGGAACTGAAAGTGATAGCGAACCTTGAACTGCCAGAAAACTCGACAATGGCCCTTGCCCGTGACATTTTCATGTTCAGCTTCTATATGCGTGGAATGCCTTTCGTGGATATTGCCTATCTGCGAAAGACAGACTTGAAGAACGGCATGTGGACCTATTGCCGCAGGGAGACAAACCAATGTCTGATGGTGGAATGGGAAAAGGCACAACAGAAAATACTGGACCGCTATGCCCTTCAAATGGAAAACAGATCGTATCTACTTCCTATTATAAAGAAGGAGGATGGAACGGAATATAAGCAATACCAACGTATGCAGGTAAATATAAACCGTGCATTGAAGAAGATTGGAGAAATGGCGGAATTGAAAATGCCGCTTACCACTTATGTTGCACGCCACACTTGGGCAAGCGTGGCCAGAGACATGAACATACCCATCGCTGTAATCAGTGAGGGAATGGGACATAATTCCATAAAAACGACACAGGTGTATCTGAACTCCATCGATATATCAAGAATCAATGAGGCGAACAAGAGGATTATAAAGAGAATTGGAGGGTGAGGGGGAAATTTGGGGAGTTATAAATCATGTATGGAAAATTGCATTCGAAGAGAATAAGTCCGAATAAAAAGTGCGATAATTTTAATAAAAATGGCAAAAACATCCAGTCCTTTCGGTGATACGTTTATTACTCCGTAGTAAAACTACGGAGTAATAAATAAAAATAGTAACTTTGCAGACAAACAAAAGAATGTAGTTATGCTAAGAAAATTCAAGGTTTCAAATTTCAAGTGCTTTAAGGGAGATTTTGAGTTTGACCTCTCTACAGCAAAGAATTACACGTTCAATCCAGAATGTGTAAAGGGTGGCATTGTGAATAATGCCATGATATATGGTTACAACGGATGTGGCAAGTCCAATTTGGGATGGGCTGTCTTTGACATCATTGAGCATCTGACGGAAAAGGCAAGATTGGAAATTCCGTATATGCACTATACCAATGCTTACAATGACAGCAGAGAGGCTGAATTTGACTATGAATTTCAGATTGCCGATTCTATTGTAAGGTATACCTACGTAAAGACCGATTATAAAACCATCGTTTCTGAATGCCTTTATATCAATGGGAATGAAGTGATTTCATTTGATCGACATAATGGGAACACAACTTTTATTTCCAAGTTGAAAGGTACGGAGACATTGAATAAAACCATTACTGACAACAAGTTGTCGGTAGTGAAATATGTGAAGAACAACTCGGAGCTGGAAGATAATGGTGAGAACAATGCTTTCAAAGGCTTTTTCGCATTTGTTGAGCATATGTTGTTCTTCCGTTCATTAGAAGATAGAACCTATATAGGACTGGAATCGAAGAAAGGAACCCTGATCAATGACATTATCCAACAAGGTAAGGTACAAGATTTCGAGAAATTCCTAAACGAGGCTAACGTGGAGTGTAAACTTGCGATAGTAGATGTTATGGGAGAGAAAGATATAGCCTTTGATTTTGGAGCAAACAAGGTGCTGTTCCGTGAAATTATGTCTACAGGAACAAGTTCACTTATGCTCTTTTATTGCTGGTATTTGCAGATACAGAAAAAAGAAGTGTCATTTGTCTTTATAGACGAATTTGACGCTTTCTATCATCATAAGCTCTCGCGATTGGTAGTCAAGAAATTGAAAGAGACGGGCATACAGTTTGTATTGACGACACATAACACCTCAATCATGAGCAATGACTTGATGCGTCCCGATTGCTACTATCTGATGAACAACAAAAAGATACTTCCATTGCATAAATGTACCGAGAAAGAACTACGTGAGGTGCATAATATAGAAAAGATTTATAATGCAGGAGGTTTCTATGTCGAATAAGGAGTTACAGCTATTTGTATATGAGGGCAATAGTGCTGAGCCGAAATACGTGGATAAACTTGAAAAGAACTTTCTTGGCGAAAGGATAGCTATCAAATGCGTCTACGATGCAGAGATATATCAACTCTACCGAAAGATGAAAGATGACGACTTTGCCATTGATATAGTCAGTATTCTGAAAGAGCGTAGCCCCCAAAACGCTAAAATCTTAAGAGACTACAATCGTGACAGTTTCGCATACATCTATCTCTTTTTCGACTATGACGGACATTCGACAATGGCGGACGACTCTAAGATCAAGGAAATGCTCCAATTCTTCGACAATGAGACCGAGAATGGAATGTTGTATATCAGTTATCCTATGGTAGAAGCCATCCGACACTATAAGGACATGGACTCCTTTCAAAACTCCACCGCAAAATGCAAACGAGGTAAAAGTTATGATAAAATGAAATGTCCTTATAAAGAAGAATGTGAAACACTGGACGAATGTCTTCAAGAACCACACTATAAACCGCTTTCAGCAAGTGACAATAACCCACAGCTGAACAATATAAATCACTATAACGAAGAAGTGTGGAAGACGTTAATAAAAGCCCATGTGTTCAAGATGAATTATTTGGTGAATGATTCTTACTCAATGCCTAAGAATATTGAGGCACAAAGTACCATATTTGAGAACCAATACACAAAGTATATCAACCACAAATGTCCGAAGGTGGCAGTGTTGAGTGCATTTCCTATCTATGTGCTTGACTACTACGGAGTAGAAGGACTTACAAAAAAACTTGATATGTAGTACTTATATATGACATTGCCAACAACGGACAAAATAGCGAAAGAGCTGAGTGATATTTTCACTTAGCTATTTCGCTTTTTTATGTGAAGTGGATTAGGACATCCGCATCAAGAATTATCCATACGTTTTCAAAACCTTTGATTTATCTTTCATGTTTCATTTTTTGTTATAAAGTAATTGAATATCAGTCATTTCGAAAAATGAAACAT
>ENA-UEOL01001791-UEOL01001791.1-human-gut-metagenome-genome-assembly--contig:-NODE-1791-length-13070-cov-31.350035_pt1 | contig 13070 bp, 6 predicted proteins | sample MGYA00242884_ERZ507884 | MGnify/ENA primary metagenome ERZ507884 (study PRJEB26167, sample SAMN06115417) | human gut metagenome | host: Homo sapiens | place: China:Chongqing | collected 2015-03-06... | reverse complement strand
TCACGACCGGCTTTCAGGAACAAAGGTACAATTTTCATCACAAACCCTTCGGCAAAACGATATAAAATAATAAAGCAGATGTAATAAACGATATGCTTTTTAGTAAAGAAGTTCCGGATGACATTCCATAACTCGGCCATACTCTGCGAAAAAGAGGTGACCGAATGGGCATGCTTGCCCGAAGGCAGCATACGGGTATGATAAAGTCCCAAAGCGAACATCACTCCTCCGAGGACAATCATAATGACCGTCCAGGAATAGAGTACCGCATCTTCGGCAGGACCTTCGTATTCATCTTTCAAGAAACCGGCCAGATAAACCAGCAGACCTGTACCGATAATCTTGGCTACGTTATAAAAAGCACCTTGCCAACCTATATACTTAGCCTGTTCCTGTGCATTCAACTCGTCCATATATACCCCGTCACAGGCCACATCGTGCGTTGCCCCGCTAAAGGCGACAATGGCGAACAAGGCGATAGTGATTGCAAAAAAGGACGGAAGATGAAGCGACAAGGCAATCAACCCGAAAGTGACTCCCGACACCATCTGGGTGAGGACGACAAAGAATTTCTTGGTACGGTACATTTCGAGTAGCGGGCTCCAAAGGGGTTTCAATGTCCAGGGAAGCATGATAAGGGAGGTCCAGAAGGCTATTTTCGCATCACTGACTCCCAGACCTTTGTACATCAGTACAGCTACCATATTGAGGACAACAAAAGGGAGCCCCATACCAAAATAAGCGGTGGGAACCCAAAAAATAGGACTACGGCGTCTGGCCGGAGTTGGGGTTTCGGTTGTTTTCATTTATATCTAAGTATTAAGGTTGTTGAATTCGGCTATAACCGAAGATAACTTCATCCCCTTTCAGAAGGAGATGAAGTTACCTTTCGGAATCTATAAACGCAATAGGACGAAGCATTTGGTAAATCAGTCAGTTATAGGAATAAAGCTCACCGCTTGTCCACCACCTTTTGCCATGACTACAGACAAGGTATCGGCTGCTGTCACCTCTTTGTCCTTAATCTGATACGAAGTAGGATTCGTTTTCCAGTCGGCATCTTCTCCATCAGCATAAATCACGGCATGGTATTTTTTATCTTTCTCCAGGAAATCCAATGGAATGGTGAGTGTACGCGACTCTTCATTCGTGGTGGCTCCCAGGAAATATTTATCTTTCGCTTTCCGCACCACAGCTACAAACTCTCCCGGTTCGCCCTGCAAGGCTTCGGACCAGTCACAGTCCGCATCAAAATCCCGGAAGAACTGGAAGGCAGGATGCCCTTCATAGTTCTCAATCATATCCGAAGCCATCTGCAACGGAGAATAAATGACAACCCAATTGGCTATCTGCTTTGCCAAGGTGGTATTCACACGGCTGTTTCCTTTATCCAAGTCATTCCACTTCTTGCGGCGTGGGGAATTGCGTGTCTTTTCATAAAGAATATCAAAAGTACCCGGTGTATAATCCATCGGACCGCCCAGCAAGCGGGTAAACGGCAATAACTCGTGATGTTCGGGGGGATTACCTTCACTCCATCCGTTCCACTCCATGCCGCGGGCGCCTTCGCGCGTCATCATATTGGGGTAAGTACGACGAATTCCTGTATCTTTGATAGGTTCGTGGACATTAACGGTTGTATGATAACCGGCGGCAGTCTGCACCACCTTGCGGTAATGGCGTACATTGAACTGTCCATGATGGCTGTGACCGCCCGGCAGTCCTCCGGCATAACCGGTCTTCACGCTGTGCACTCCCAGGTCTGCATACCATTTGTAAGCATTGTCCAGCTGGCGTTCGTAATTAAAGATATTGCCACCCGTTTCGTGGTGACCGATTATTTCAATCCCTTTCTCCTTGGCATAACGTGCCACCTCTGCCATATCGAAATCGGCATAAGGCTTGGTATAATCAAAAGTCTGCATACCGCCCCAACTTTCCCAGCCTTCATTCCAGCCCTCGAACATCACCGCTTCTATGTTATTGGCAGCAGCAAAATCTATATATCGTTTGGCATTAGCGGTGGTAGCGCCGTGGCGTTCATCCATCGTCCACGTTTCAACCCCCAGATGCATTCCCCACCAGATACCTACGTATTTCATAGGACGTATCCAGCTCAAATCACCCTCCAGCGCACAAGGTTCATTCAGATTCAGTATCAGGCCGGAGTTTATCAGACCTACCGCTTTGGGAGCTATCTGGATACTGCGCCACGGAGTAACGAAAGTTCCTCCGGCAAAACGGGCTTTTACCCCATCGGGCCAGGAGGCCAGTTCCGATTTGAAGTGACAACCTTCGGTATGCTTCAAAGTCATTTCGGGGAAATCGGTCAAAGCCGCTTCGTGAATACTGGCATATACCCCGTTATCTGTTTTGAAAGTCATCGGGGTGTTGGCATTATCCACCTTGCTGACGGGCAGGGTACGATACAGCAACTCGTAGGTTTCAAAACTGGCGGGAATAGACCATGACTTGCCATCCTGCGCCAGATTGAATGAAGTGAGCTCGTCCATCACGAACACACTGTCCACTTGGGGTACTTGATATTCATAACGAAAGCCCAGACCGTCGTCGAACACGCGGAAACGGAGGGTCAGCCGTGTATTCGCCGGATCTTTCAGGCGCACAGCCATCTCGTTATAATGGTTCCGGATAGATTTATTCTCCCCCCAAGGCTGGGTCCAGGTTTCATCCTTTGTGGTAAACTCAGTATTTTCTATCTGAAAATCTTTGGAGAGATTGAGCCCGTCACGGCCTTCAAAGCCCATAACAGAAGGAGTGATGAACGGTTTTCCTCCTACAGAAACTCCATAGGTCATCGCTCCTGCCTCATTCAGGTTGAATACTAATTTTATATTGCCATCCGGCGATGTTAATTCCGTGGGACGGGAACATCCGCAAAACACAACTAACAAAAATAATACATAGTAACTGTATGTCTTCATACTATTAAATTGGATTAATGATACAAATATAGAACAATTAAGTAAGGTATCACACTTATCGAAGGAGGAAAATTATTTTAAATGGGAGAAGATTACATATAATGAGAAGTATCAACAGAATAAAATAACAAACACCGATAAAGCCCTTTTAAAGACTCTACCGGCGTAAGTTCACCTATTTAAAAAATCAGAATTCCAAGTCAGCCAACTGAGGATTATGGTCGGAAAGTAAAGCTTCCGGTACTTCAGCCGGTATTTCACAACTCTTCACCAGAACTTGCGGAGTGACAAAGATGAAATCAATCTTTTCACAATCCTCGGCCGGGATACGGGCAAAATCATGAAAAGTATAATCAACGCCGGTCACACGGGCAGCCGTCTTATAAGCATCCTTCATCACAAACTCGTTGGTGGTGATTGTTTCGTATGCATCGCTCGCATCGGTCACATTAAAGTCGCCCGTAACCACTGCGGGACGTTCGCCTACGATCTCTTTTATCTTACGGATAATGAGCAATGCGCTTTGACGGCGGGCCTCTTCACCCACATGGTCAAAATGAGTATTGACAGCCATGAATATCTTTCCGGTAGCCTTGTCCTTAAATTTTGCCCAAGTGGCGATACGGACACAAACCGCATCCCATCCCATCATTCCTACGCTATCGGGATTTTCGGCCAACCAGAAAGTATTGGAGTCCAACACCTCATATTTGTCCTTACGATAGAAAAGCGGCGCATATTCACCTGCTGTCTTCCCGTCATCACGTCCCACACCGATACCATCGTATTCGGGCAAGCCTGCGCGAAGATCCTGAAACTGGTTATGCAAGACTTCCTGCATACCGACAATATCCAGCTCATGGTCCTTAATAAACTGGCACACACGGTCTTTCCGATATTGCCAATTGTTCAAACTGTCCTGCGGATTGTCGTAACGGATATTGAAAGTAGCCCAACGAACGTCGGTCTTCTTCTCTTCCGCACAGCCGCCCAATAACAGGACGGCTGCCAATAAAAATAGAATTTGCTTCATTTTGTTTCTTTTTATGTTCCCTAGGATACAAAGATAGCAATTTCTAGCGGAAATTATTCGGAGTATGCCACTGACCTCTATCATTCATCGTATCGGTCACATCCCACCATACACGGCTACCCTGGTTCACATTGCCCGGTTTATTGGGGTTACGGGACTCGCTGTTAGGATAGTTGATGCGTTTGATAAGCTTGCCGGACGCCACTTCTCCATTGGAATTGTTTCCATTGACCGGAGCCAGCAGATAACGCGGATAGTCGGTACGGCGCACTTCCGCCCATCCCTCATTTCCATTCGGGAAAACGGCAATCCACTTCTGAGTAATAATCTGTTCCAACTGTTCTTCCTTGCTACCACCGGCAAATGCTTTTACGCCATCCAGATGACTGATGTATTCATTGGCCTTGTCCGCATCAATTTCATAATAATCCATAGATGCCTTGATACCTTTCAAATAAAGGGCTTCGGCTGTTTCATCCACCAATGACGGCCAGCGCAATGCCGCTTCCGCTTTCAGGAACAAGCTTTCAGCATAACCCATCCAGACAATTTCACGAGCCAGATTCCACCAATAATCCTTGTTCATGGCATCAGATGACAGAATACAGCGGTTGGCAGAATATCTGTTCAGATAAGAACCGCCTACATTGGTTTCTCCATTCATCACTCCGTTGAAATCTCTCTTCAGATTCTCTGTAGGAAGCGGACTGGTAGTCAACGAATCAAACGGAGTAGGACGGAACCATAAAACTTCACAACGAGGGTCGAGATAACAGTTCTCAGAATTCTCATTGAAAGTAACGGCATCGGCTGCCGCACCTTCTTTCAAAGCCTGATTCTTATAAGCCCGTTCCATTTCTTTCGACAATACAGCATTGCCGGTCCAACTGAACAACAACGCGTAGATATTTTCATTACCGCCGGCGATATACTGACGTTTCGGAGTCTGCTTCATATTGTCATCCTGACTTTGCATCAAACCGGCAGGGTCTGTCAAAGCCGCCTTTGCCTGAGTCTGGGCCAAAGCCGGGTCTACATTGGATACACGCAAAGCAAGGCGCAAACGCAGTGTATTGGCAAAACGACGCCATTTGTCCACATCACCCCCATAACATTTGTCATTGTCACCTAAATCATACTGACTGACAGCAGGAAGATTTTCCTGATGCAACTCTGTTATTGCCTGATCCAACAGCTGGAAAAGGATATTATAAACTTCCTTTTGAGGTGTATAGGTCACATTTTCTTCCGGTGGCATAGCTCCCTTCACATAGTAGGCTACAGGAATATCTCCGTAAGTGTCCGTCTGCATGGACAACAAGAAAGCATAATAAATACGGGTGATATAGAATGCCGTATGGTAATAATCCTTATTGCAGAAATAGAATGTCTTGACCAACTGGCTGTATTCCGAAGTGCTGCGGTCATCATAGAAATGCTTCCAGCGGCTGGCCGACCATCCATCCGTATAAGAATAGGTAGGTGCCTGATTCACAAAGCCGCTGACATTGTTTCCCCAATAACCGGCATAGATATCATGAGTCAGATTGGTTGTTGTCTGATAATCATTGTAAGGACCTTCGTAGGTGAAGTTGGCAAAAATACTTCCGATAGCACCTTCCATCCCTTTCAAACTTGCCATGGCATGTTCCGTCAAAGTATAATCAATATCTATACCGTCGGCCGATACATTCTCCACAGTCGGGTCGTAAATCGGTGCGTAAGGATTTGTATTCAATTCCTCAAAATCATGGCATCCGGCCAAAGCCAGCAACGAACATAAGGCTACGGATTTATATAATTTGATTTTCATAATCAGTTTTTCCTTTTAATTAATTAGAAACCTAAGTTGATAGAAATACCGAAAGTACGTGTAAACGGCAACGATGCATAGTCAATGGCTTGTGAGAACATCGTAGTGTCATAGCCACCTTCGGGGCTTGTACCCGGTGTGTGCTTCATCAGATAGCACAAGTTACGTGCAACAAATGAAACATTCAGCGAGTTGACAGGAGTCTTCTTCAGCATGGATGAGGGGAATGAATAGCCGATTGACAATTCTTTCAGCTTAATGAAAGAAGCATCGTAGATGAAATCCTCAGCCTGCAATGCACCATAGTATTCTGAAGCGGACACCTGTTTTGTATTCACCTCGCCTGACTCTGTCACACCGGGAAATACCATCATATAGTTGTTTTCCTCACCACGGTTCAAGGTACGTTTAGCCAAACCGTTTCCGGTAGCCAGCATCTCGGAATAAGAGAAGATATCACCACCGAATTTCATATCAAACAGTGCGGACAGTGTAATCCCCTTATAAGTAAAGGTAGGAGATACAGACATGGTCAGCTTTGGCTGGATATTACCGATAGGTTTGTTCACATATTCGGACTCATTGGTCACAGTCATGGGCAACCCATTTTCATTTACGATAATATCACCGTTTTCATTGCGCTTATAAAGCGATGTAGCATAAATCTCGCCTAATTTGTGTCCGGCGCGTGTACCTACTTTTACAGGGAAGTTTCCGTCACCGTTAAAGAACATATAGTTCACATTTTCTTCCGGAGCCAGTTCTTTCACCTTCGATACGTTGTGAGCCATATTCACATTCAAGTCAAAAGCGAAATCCTTTGTTTCTACCAGAGTGGAATACAACATCAGTTCCACGCCTTGATTGGTTACCATACCTGCATTTACCCATTGTCCTCCACTCCAGGGAGCTGCTGCGGGTACTTTCATAATCTGGTTCTTTGTCTTGCTGTAATAATAAGTAAAATCAAATCCCAGGCGATTGTTCAAGAACTTCATATCCAGACCCGCTTCGTAAGAAGTCGCGATTTCAGGCTTCAACTGGTCGTTCATCTTCACATTGTCTTTGGTCGGGGTCAATACACCATTATCGAATTTGAAAGAGTAGGTATTGTATAACTGATAAGGGCTTGTATCCTTACCTACCTGTGCGGCAGACAGACGTGCCTTGGCAAATGTCACCCAGCTTGGCAACGGTTTGTCGATAGAGCGCAAGAAGTCCGACACTACGAAACTGAGGTTGGCAGACGGATAGAAGAAAGAATTGTTACCTGACGGAAGAGTGGATGACCAGTCGTTACGGGCTGTCAAATCCAAAGACAGATATTCCTTCCACGCCATCTGTACAGAGCCGAACACCGAGTTCATGGCACGCTTGTAGCCATCCTCACTACCGGTTCTCAACAAATTGGCCGCATTCAGCATCCAGTTACCTTTGTCCACCATATTACCTACGCCCACGCCCAAAGTTTCCGAACGCTGGTACATAAAGTTACCACCGACATTGAAGCCCAGACGGAAGTTATCAGTCAACTGACGGTCACCCATCAAAATGACTTCAGCATTTGACTCGAAGAAGTTTTCTTCACTACGGTCCATTGAATCATTCGTAATCATGGAAGTATTGGCTTCTCCATTGATACCATCCCCCGCATTGGTGCTTTGCACTCTGGTGCGGTAGTAGTCAAAAGCGTATTTGGCAGATAGATGCAGCCAATCAGTGAAATTGATTTTCATGCTATAATATCCGAAAGCACGCCAACGTTCATCCGAATTCTGACGCTGATGCAATACATAATAAGGATTACGGATACTGGCAGTAGGCCCTGTCCAATTCACATGTGCATGAGTTTCATCAGAATATTGTTTCAAGTCATCCAGACGGACGTTGTTAGGGATTCTCATCAACTGGGAAATAGCACCGTAATCTCCATACAGTGGACGGTTATCGGCTTTTGTACGTGAAAGAGAAATTTTTCCGTCCATAGACACCCATTTGTTCAATTCCGTTCCTGCATTCAGATCGGCATTCACACGGCTCAAACTTTCAGTGGGGAATACACCGTCATTGTCGGAGTATCCGAAAGAAGTACGGAAATGTGATTTCTCTGTACCGTTGCTGATAGATACGTTATGCGTATGCGAGAAACCGGTATCAAAATAATCTTTCAACTTATCCCCATAGTTAGAGTAAGCGTACGTTTCTCCGTTCCAAGCCTCTTTCATGCTTCCATCCAATACCGGGCCCCAGCTTCCGCTATCCGTTTTGTCATACACCGCAGTCTTGGCATCTTTTGTATCAATATGTCCTTGTCCGTAACGGCGTTGCATATCCAATGTCTCGCCGATAGCTGTCCAAGTGAAATTACCACTATAACGGATTCCGAAACCATCCTTCTTACTACCTTTCTTTGTCGTAATCAAGATAACGCCATTACCTGCACGTGAACCGTAAAGAGCAGCCGCATTCGGACCCTTCAAAACAGAAATACTCTCGATATCATCCGGATTAATGTCCATGGAAGCGCTACCACGGTCCACACCACCATAACGAGATGCGTCGGATGTAGTGTTGTCGCTGAAAGGAACGCCATCCACAATCCATAACGGCTGGTTGTTATCGGTAAGAGAAGAGTTACCACGGATGGTAATCTTCGTAGAGCCCCCCAGACCGGTAGCTGAAGTATTCATCTGAAGACCTGCCACTTTACCCTGCAAAGCACTGGTCACAGACGGATCACCTGTCTTGTTCAGTTCATCGCTCTTCAGTTCCTGAACCGCATAACCCAACATTTTCTTCTCACGTTTGATTCCCAAAGCGGTTACCACCACTTCGCCAATCTGCTGTGTATCTTCCTGCATGGTTACATTCAGTACATTCTTGCCATCGGGCTTCAATGTTTCCGAACGGTAACCAATGTATGAGAACACAATCTCACCATTTCCGGGAACGGACAAAGAATAGTTACCTTCAAAGTCTGTAATCGTACCGGCTGTGGGATTTCCTTTCACTTGTACGTTTACACCAATCAAGGCTTCGCCTGTCGCATCAACCACTGTTCCGGTCACTGTATGTTCCTGTCCTGTCTGTTGAGGTGTCTGAGGCTCTCCGGATGCTGAAAGATAGACAATATTATCCTCTATCTTATACGTAATTCCTTTGCCTTGCAAAGCCGCATCAAGTACAGACTGTAATGAACCGTTCTTCACATCAATGGCATTCACCGGCATTTCAGCCAGCTTGTCATCATAGAAAAACTGATAGTTAGACTGTGATTTAATGTTCTTGATCACTGCTCCAAGCGTTGTCTTGGGAGTTGAAAGAACGATTTGCGCGCGGGTCCATTGTATGGGTGCAGCCACAAACAAAAGAATCAAAAGCGCCCTGAGTAATTTGGGCTTTCTCATTAATTGATTGCCTTTCATAATTTATAAATTCGTTAACACTGACTTGTTTTTCTCCAGTGAAGGGGTTCTCATTCCCCTTTCGAGAATAAAAACAGGCAGCTAAAAGAAAACACTTACTCAATCTTGTTCTTTTTTCTAAATTTTCCAGAAAAAAGCAGAGGAAAGGCAAAAGTAGTAATATCATCGGACTTTGACGTATAGAAGAAATACTTAAAAAGAAAAAGGGGATGTACTCTTGCAATGCTGCCAAAAGAGAACATCCCCCTCCAACCTCTCTTTATAAGAGAGAAGTGCATGGTGAAACTTTTATTTTACTTTTTCGTCTTTTGAAAATGAATAAGGCAAATCACTTTCTTGTGTTCCACGCTGCATATTCGGACGGTCGGTCATCTTGAAGTCAATAGTACCGCCTTGTAACAATTCGTTATGCTTCAAATAATTCTTGGTATAAACAGTACCGTTTACACGCATTTCATCTACATATCGGTTGGTATCGCTGTTATCCGATGCGGTTATTACCAAGTTCTTTCCGTTTTCAAAATGAAGTGTCGCCTTCTTGAACAACGGAGCACCCAGAATATACTCATCCGTACCGGGACATACCGGATAGAACCCTAATGCGGAGAATACATACCATGCCGAAGTCTGACCATTGTCTTCGTCACCGCAATATCCGTCCGGACCGGCTGTATACATACGGTTCATCACCTCACGCAACCAATATTGCGCTTTCCAAGGCTGGCCTGCATAGTCATACAGATAAATCATGTGCTGGATGGGCTGGTTTCCATGTGCATAGTTACCCATGTTCATGACTGTCATTTCACGAATCTCATGAATTACCTGTCCGTAATAGCTATCATCAAAGATGGGGGGAACCGAAAAGACAGAATCAAGCATGGTAACGAACATTTCCTTACCTCCCATCAAATCAATCAATCCCTGAGGGTCATGGAATACAGACCAGGAATAATGCCAGCTGTTTCCTTCCGTAAAGTCACCTCCCCATTTCAACGGCGAGAATTCAGGAGCGAACTTGCCGTCCTTCTGCTTGCCACGCATCAATTTACTTTCCGAATCAAACAGGTTCTTATAGTTCATGGCACGTTTGGCAAAAAGTGCGATTTCCTTCTTCGGACGCTTCAACTCTTTCGCCAGCTGATAAATACACCAGTCATCGTATGCATATTCCAATGTACGGGCTGCATTCTCATGAATCTTCACATCACAAGGCACATAGCCCAGCTTGTTATAATATTCATATCCCAGACGTCCGGTAGAAGAAACTTCAGGATGTACGGCTTCCGTTCCATGAATCAGTCCTTTGTATAATGTTTCCACATCTTCCACACGTACTCCTTTCAGATAAGCATCGACCAAGATAGAAGCTGAATTATTGCCGACCATGCAACCACGATGACCGGGGCTGGCCCATTCGGGGAAGAAACCGCTTTCCTTATAAGTATTAACCAAACCTTCCTGTATCTCCTTATTTACCGAAGGATACATCAGGTTCAAGAAAGGGAACAAGCAACGGAATGTATCCCAGAAACCTGTATCCGTATACATATATCCCGGCAGCGTTTCGCCATTGTAAGGACTGTAATGAACAGGTTGTCCGTTGGCATCCAGTTCATAGAATTTACGCGGAAACAACAAGGAACGGTACAAGCAGGAATAGAAAGTGCGGTATTGATCCAATGTTCCACCTTCCACCTCTACTTTACCTAAGGCCTCATTCCAAGCCTCTTTACCTTTCTGTACCAATACTTCAAAACTGTCACCACCCAATTCCTTCAGGTTCCGAATTGCTTGTTCAGGACTGATGAATGAAGAGGCCACACGGGCATGAACTACTTCACCTTTCTTTGTCTTGAAACCGATAACGGCTCCGGTATGGAAATCAGTCTGCTCCAGTTTACCTTCTTTCAAGGTTACAGGAACACTGCCATCCGGTTTTTCAGGCTGTACATCATTAGAGAACGTAGCCTCATAAGTAAACGGCTTATCAAACTCAATAACGAAATAATTCTTAAAGTTGGCAGGAACACCACCACTGTTACGGGTAGTATAGCCCACGATTTTGTTTTCTCCGGGAATCACCTTGACAGACGAACCACGATCAAAAGCATCCACCACTACATATGAATCATTCTCAGGAAAAGTGAAACGGAACATTACGGCACGCTCCGTAGGAACCATTTCGGTTACGACATCATGTTCTGCCAAATAAACCTTATAATAATAAGGTTTTGCAATTTCAGCTTTATGAGAGAACCAGCTTGCACGCTTGTCCTCTTCAAATTCCAGTTTTCCTGTTACGGGCATGATGGAAAATTGACCATAGTCATTAATCCACGGACTGGGCTGATGGGTTTGTTTGAAACCACGGATTTTATTAGCCGTATAAACATACTGCCATCCGTCCCCCATCTTTCCTGTCTGGGGAGTCCAGAAATTCATACCCCACGGGCGGGATATGGCAGGATAAGTATTTCCTGTAGAGAGTTCAAAGGAAGACTGTGTACCTACCAACGGACTCACATAGTCTGCATAATCCTTTGCCTGTACAAACAGCGTGACACACAGCGCTACAACTGATAGAAATAGTTTTTTCATGATATTGCTATTTGGGTTAAGTTATACTTTTAATTCTTCACCTGTTTTCCCCATTCCGTCGGTACGGGACTCATGGTAATCTCCATCGTTCCTCCACGTACCAGATCATCATGGGTAAAGAAAGGAACATCCAGCGGTTTTCCGTTCAACAAAACCGACTCAATATACTTATTGGTCTTCGAATTATTGTGGGTACGGATAACGAAAGTCTTGCGGTCGGGCAAATTAATCGTCACCTCCTCAAACAACGGACGTCCGATAGAATAAACCGGCTTACCGGGACATACCTGATAGAAGCCCATGGAATTCAAAATATACCAGGCAGACATCTGACCGCAATCTTCATTACCCGACAAGCCGTCAGGAGCATTGAAATACTGGTTATACAGCACACTGTCAACCAATTCCTGAGTACGCCATGGACGGTTTACATAGTTATACATATGAGTAATGTGATGACTAGGCTCATTACCATGCGCATACTGGCCTATCAGTCCTGTGATATCAGCAGAGGTAGCCTCCCCTTCCAACTGGGAAGAAACCGTAAACAAGGAGTCCAGCTTTCCTACGAAAGCATCCTCCCCACCCATCAAATTCACCAGTCCCGGGATATCATGCGGAACAAACCAAGTCCATTGCCATGCAGTACCCTCGCAATAATCATCATTACGGTGATTGGAAGAACGGGGATTGAACGGAGTACGCCATTCACCTTTACTATCCAATCCACGCATGAAACGGGTGGCAGGATCAAAATAAAATTCGTAAGCATCTGCAAAACGGGCATACTTCTCCTTGGTTTCAGTATCTCCCAAGCTGTCTGCCAGCACGGAGATACACCAGTCATCATACGCATACTCCAATGCTTTCGCTACCGATTCATTCTCACGGTCACATGGAATATAGCCAAGAGTATTCTTATAATAACGTGCTTTGGGCATAACATATGGAATCAGCCAATCGGGAGCTACAATACCGGTAGTGTCATATTCCGCTGCACGCAGACATGCCTTGTAAGCTTCCTGCACATCAAAATCGCGGTATCCCTTCACATAAGAATCGGTTACCAACGAAGCCGCATGATATCCCACCATAGTTCCGGTATAATTGGACACACAGTCCCATTTCGGAAAGATACCACCTTCCTGATGCTTCTTTATTAATGAACGGATAAACTCCGTATTCAACTGAGGATCGACAATAGTCAGTAACGGATGTAACGCACGGAAAGTATCCCACAAAGAGAAAATGGT
>ENA-UEOL01001781-UEOL01001781.1-human-gut-metagenome-genome-assembly--contig:-NODE-1781-length-13099-cov-4.805483_pt1 | contig 13099 bp, 12 predicted proteins | sample MGYA00242884_ERZ507884 | MGnify/ENA primary metagenome ERZ507884 (study PRJEB26167, sample SAMN06115417) | human gut metagenome | host: Homo sapiens | place: China:Chongqing | collected 2015-03-06... | reverse complement strand
CAGTGAAATCAGTGCAGTATATCCGATAAAAATTGCCAGACGGATCAGTCCCTCCAGCAGCGCAATCACGGTATCCGATGCAATAACTTTATGGAAGATCCCGGACAGAAAATATGGCAGGAAAAAGAAAAGTCCCAGCGCAAAAACAACGGAAAATGCAACGGTTCCGCCCATCCTTGCCTTCTCCTGCTTTTTTTCTTTTTCTTCCTGTGCCTTTCGTTCCTCCTGCGTCATGGCTTCTTTTTTCTTTTTTTCATCCTCATCGTCTTCAAAAAAGGAAGCCGAATACATGAGTGTCTGCATGCCAAGGATCAGCGACTCTATAAAATTAATGACACCACGGATGAATGGCAGACGCCGCAGTTTTTTATTTTTAATCGTTTCTTTAAATGTAGAAACTTTTACATCAATGGTGTGATCCGGCTTGCGAACGGCAACCGCATAACGGTCTTCGTTTTTCATCATGACACCTTCCATGACTGCCTGCCCGCCAACTCCTGAATATTTCATATTTCCCCCTGTAAGAGAAAAAGGTTGAGGCAATACACAGCCTCAACCTTTTTACGTGACTTATCAATTCTATTTCATGCCATACTTCTTGTTGAACTGTTCGATACGTCCACGAGCCTGGTTAGCCTTCTGCTGTCCAGTATAGAATGGATGACACTTAGAACAGATTTCTACGTGGATCTCCGGCTTTGTAGAACCTGTAACGAATGTGTTTCCACAGTTGCAGGTAACGGTTGCCTGATAATAATCTGGATGGATTCCTTCTCTCATGATTTTCACCTCTTTATATTCTTATCGTTTTCTATAATCAGTCTTCCGGCTGATTCTGGTTTCTGTCACACCCTTTATACCCGTATGCCCGATCCGCATATGATACTTATTACAAGAGCGACACTTTCGTCCGTTTACATCCCGATAAACAGCTTAATTATTGTAACATAGCGTCCATGCAAATGCAATAGTAATTTAAAGAATTCTGTTTTTTCTTACAAGATTGATAAAATCAGCATTTGTACGCGTGTGTGCAAACATATTTAAAATATTCTCCACAGCCTCATCCGACCGCATGCCGTTTAATGCACGGCGCATATTCTCCACGCCCTCACGCTCCTGCGGATCAAGCAGCAGATCGTCCCTTCGTGTGCCGGACTTTACAATATCCACCGCTGGGAAAATTCTCTTTTCGGAAAGTTTCCGGTCAAGAACAAGTTCCATGTTACCGGTTCCCTTAAATTCCTCAAATACCACGTCATCCATCTTGCTTCCGGTATCGACCAGTGCCGTGGCAAGAATGGTCAGGCTTCCGCCTTCTCTCATATTCCGGGCTGCACCAAAAAACCGTTTCGGCATGTGCAGTGCCGCCGGATCAAGACCACCGGACAGTGTCCGGCCGCTCGGCGTACAGGTCAGGTTGTAGGCCCGCGCCAGACGTGTGATACTGTCGAGGAGAATCATCACATCCTTTTTATGTTCCACCAGACGTTTTGCACGCTCAATAACCATTTCCGATACCCGCTTATGGTGTTCCGCGGTCTCATCAAAAGTGGAATAAATGACCTCTACATTTTCGCCCTCAATCGCCTCTTTAATATCGGTTACTTCCTCCGGCCGCTCGTCAATCAGCAGAATGATCAGATGCATCTCCGGGTTATTTTCCTTTACCGACTTGGCAACTTCCTTTAAAAGCGTTGTCTTACCTGCTTTCGGCGGGGATACAATCATGCCACGCTGCCCTTTACCGATCGGGGAAACAATATCCATCACACGCATTGCAACCGAACCGCCGGGACGTTCCATGCGCAGACGCACATTCGGAAAAATCGGGGTCAGATCCTCAAAGTTTGTCCGCTTCTGTGCTTCCGAAGGATGATATCCGTTTACCGAAGTCACATACAAAAGGGCGGAAAATTTCTCCCGCTCGGATTTCACTTTGGTATTTCCACAGACAATATCCCCTGTCTTTAGATTAAATCTGCGGATCTGGGACGGCGCCACATAAACGTCATGTTCCCCCGGCAGATAGTTTTCACAGCGGATAAAACCGAATCCGTCTGCCATAACCTCCAGAATACCGCTCGCTGTATTTCCACTGTCGAGGCTGACGATATCTTCTTTGATCGCAGCACTGTCATTATCCTCCTGTGCCTTATAGATCTGTTCCTGTGATGCATGTGCTCCATGTTCTGCATGCATGCTTTCTCCATGCTCCGGATGGCTGTGATCCTCCGTATGGGACGGATGCTCTTCTCTTCGCGATTTTGGTGTATGCTTTCTTCCTTCCTGTCCGGAAGCTGTCCGCGCGGTATATACCGTCTTTGCCTTCGGCGCTGCCTCTTTTTCCCGCTCATCTTCCTGCAGCATCCGATCAATCAGTTCTCCCTTTTTCATTGTTGAGATTCCTTTGAGTCCGCGTGCCTTTGCCAGGTCTTTTAACACAACCAAAGAAAGACTCTCATATTTTTCCCTCATTCCATCTGCTCCTTCTTAAAAATATAGACTTGTTTCGTACCGTAAATCATTTCATAAATTACACTTATTTGCATGGGATATCAGTCAGAAACGACTATGAATCATTTCAAATATTATCTAATGCAGCTATTATACACTATTTCCGGTAAAATAGGAAGTCTTTTTTTTCATGCGCAAGAATGGTATTGTGAATAAGTATGAGTATGTAAAGGAGAAAATTACTATGGATAATAAAGAAAAGGCACTTTTATGCCACAAAGAATGGAACGGAAAACTCGAAACCGTTGCAAAATCAAAAGTAAAAACCCGCGAGGATCTCGCGATTGCATACACCCCGGGTGTTGCAGAACCATGCAAAGTAATTGCGGAAGATAAAACTGCTGCCTACACATACACCTGGAAAGCCAACACGGTTGCCGTTGTTTCCGACGGAAGCGCCGTTCTCGGCCTTGGAAATATCGGTCCTTATGCCGCTATGCCGGTCATGGAAGGAAAATGTGTATTATTCAAAGAATTTGGAAATGTTAACGCTGTACCGATCTGTCTGGACACCCAGGACGCCGAAGAGATCATTCAGGCTGTGAAAAATATAGCTCCCGGATTCGGCGGTATCAATCTGGAAGACATCTCCGCTCCGCGTTGTTTCGAAATCGAGGAACGTCTGAAAGAAATGCTTGATATCCCGGTATTTCATGATGACCAGCACGGAACCGCCATCGTTGTTTTGGCCGGTATCATCAATGGTCTGCGTGTGACTGGCAAGAAAAAAGAAGACTGCCGCGTTGTGGTAAACGGTGCAGGATCTGCCGGTGTGGCAATCACCAAACTTCTTCTGACTTACGGTTTCAAACACGTGACCATGTGTGACCGTGAAGGAATCATCGGAAAAGATTATCCGAACTTAAACTGGATGCAGAAAAAAATGACAGAGGTTACCAATCTCGAAAATGCCTCCGGAACGCTGGCAGACGCACTGCGCGGTGCGGATATCTTTGTCGGTGTCTCTGCGCCAAACATTGTCACTCCGGAAATGGTTTCTTCCATGAACAAAGATGCCATCCTGTTTGCCATGGCAAATCCGGTGCCGGAGATCATGCCGGATGTGGCCAAAGCTGCCGGAGCAAAAGTTGTCGGAACCGGACGGAGCGATTTCCCAAATCAGGTAAACAACGTGATCGCTTTCCCTGGTATTTTCCGCGGTGCATTGGAGGCACATGCCACCCAGATCACAGAAGAAATGAAACTTGCAGCAGCAGAAGCACTTGCAGCCCTTGTTTCTGACGAGGAATTAAATGAAGATTTCATTATGCCGGAAGCATTTGATCCACGTGTGGCAGAAGTTGTAAGTGAAGCAGTCAAGTCTCATGTCCGCTAATCGCTACTATTCTCTGAACGATTACTGTAAAGAGGTCTTCGGGGAAAAAGTGTACCGTCTCAGTCTAAGCGGTGGGATGACGTGTCCCAACCGCGACGGAACACTCTCTTACGGAGGATGTGCATTCTGCAGTGCCGGAGGCTCCGGTGATTTTGCCGCGGATGCATTTCTGCCGGTTTCTGAACAGTTCATACAGGCCAGACAGAAAATCGCCGCCAAAACACACTGCCAGAAATTCATTGCGTATTTCCAGTCATTTACCAACACCTATGCCCCCGTTGACGTTTTGCGTCAGCTCTATTCCGAGGCAATGGCACCGGAAGAAATCGTTGCACTTTCCATAGGAACCAGAAGTGACTGCCTTCCTCCGGAAACCTTAGAACTCCTCTCCGATCTCAATCAGGAAAAACCCATATGGATAGAGCTTGGTCTGCAGAGCATCCATGCAAAGACGCTGTCTGCCATGAACACGCATACCACGGTTGCACAGTTTGATGCCGCTGTATCCAAACTTCATGCCCTTGGAATCTCCGTGATCGCACATGTTATTTTAGGATTTCCCGGTGAAACAAAAGAAATGATGAAAGATACCGTCCGGCATGTCGCCGCACTTCCGGTTTCGGGAATCAAGCTGCAGCTTCTGCATGTCCTGCGTGGCACTGCACTGGCAGAACAGTATCAGCTTCATCCGTTTCCCATGATGGAACTTGATGAATACAGCGATTTTGTGATCGACTGCCTGGAACTTCTTCCCCCGGACATGGTCGTTCACCGTCTGACGGGAGATGGTCCCCGCAGTCTATTACTCGCCCCTTCCTGGAGCACAGACAAAAAACGCATTTTAAACACCATTCATCGCCGTCTCAAAGAACGCAATACCAGACAAGGAGAACATTTTTATGGCTGAACCATTTACAATCTATAAACTTACGATCTTATATATGCTGAGCAAAGCAGGGTTTCCGCTTTCCAACACCCAGATTTCCAATTTCTTTCTGGAACAGGAATACACAGACTATTTCCGTGTACAGGAAGTAATCGGGGATCTGGTCGATGCCAATTTAATCCATGCAGAGTCCACGCACAGCAACACACAGTACTCTCTGACTTCTGCGGGAAAAGAAACACTTGGATTTTTCAAAGATAAATTAAATGATGGAATTGAAAATGATGTTCAGGGATTTTTTGAAAAGAATAAATTAGAATTCCGACAGGAAAATTCCATTCTGGCAGATTACTATAAGACAACCAATCAGAAATACGCAGTACGCTGTCAGGTACGGTCTGACGGCAATCCTCTGATCGACCTGACGCTTTGCGTAACTACAAAAGAACAGGCAGAAGCCATCTGCAATAACTGGAAAAAGAAAAGTGAAGATGTATATGCTGTACTGATGGACACGCTGCTGCAATAAGCCGCGTGTCATTTTTTCTTTTTCTGTACGCTGTATCCAAATTTGCCGAGTTTTTTCCCCAGAGCAAAATATTCTCCGTGGGAATACATGATAAGCCCGGTTCCGTTGATGTCAAATTTTCCTGTTTCATCCAGATACGCATCATCCACCGTTACGCCAAGTACTTCCGCCACAAACATCGTATGACTGCCAAGCGGATGGCTCTCCACCACCCTGCAGGCAATATTTACAGGACTTTCCGCAATTGCCGGAGCTTTCACATGCTCCACCGGAACCGGTGTAAGTCCTGTTTTTTTAAATTTATCCACATCTCTTCCGCTGACCACGCCGCAGTAATCACAGGCCTTTGCCAGTTTTTCGTTGGTCAGATTAATCACAAATTCTCCGGTTTTCTCTATGATCTCATAAGAATAACGGGATGGGCGGACGGAAATGGAAACCATCGGCGGATTGGTGCAGACGGTTCCTGCCCATGCCACGGTAATAATGTTTGGCCGATGATTCTGATCCGCCACACTGACCATCACAGCCGGCACCGGATTTAACATATTTCCCGCTTTCCAACTCTGTTTTCCCATTTTTCCACTCCTTTTGCCTGTTCCTGTTATTTATAATCCTGTTATAATTTCAGATCCGTATTTTCCCGGATAATATCCGCGATCAGTTCACGCTCATCCATATGATGCTTCACACCCTTGATCTCCTGGTAATCTTCGTGCCCTTTTCCTGCAAGGACGATGATATCGCCATCCTCAGCATGTTCCATGCAATACCTGATGGCTTCTTTCCGGTCCGGTATCGTCACATATGCGCCATCGGCTTTGTGTACCCCGACCAGAATATCGTTGATGATATCCATTGGTTCTTCATTTCTTGGATTATCCGATGTGACAACCGTCAGATCTGCCAGTTTTGAAGATACCTCTCCCATCTCATAACGGCGGGATTTTGCACGGTTTCCTCCGCATCCGAACAGGCAGACCAGTCTGCCCGGCTCATACTCTTTCAGGGTCGTTAACAGACTCTCCAGTGCCATGGCATTGTGTGCATAGTCAATCATCAGCGTATATCTCTTTGTTACCGGTACAATCTCAATTCTTCCCTTGACACTTACATGAAGCATCGCCTTTTTGATTTCTTCAACACTGACACCAAAATGATGACAGATTGCAATGGCGGTCAGGGAATTATACACCGAAAATTTTCCCGGCACATTGACTTCCACATCAAAATCCATGGAACCTCCCACATGATATTTTACACCAAGTGCCCCATGCTCCTTTTTTAACTCTACCTTCTGCGCAATCAGATCATTTTCTGCTCCATACCCAAACGTCTCAACCGTACAGGTATGTCCCTGTAAAATGCCCTGCAGATGCTCGCTGTCCCCATTAAAAATTCCATGCCTGCACTGCTGGAACAAAAGACTCTTGCAGTGCATATAATCTGCAAAATCCTTGTGCTCATTTTCTCCGATATGATCCGGTTCAAGATTGGTAAACACGCCGATATCAAACACAAATCCGGATACGCGGTGAAGCATCAGCGCCTGGGAAGAGACTTCCATCACAACAGCATCGAGTCCCGCATCTACCATTTTTGCAAAAAGCTCCTGCACCCGGTAAGATTCCGGTGTCGTATTTGCAGAAGGAATACGCTCAGAACCAACAATCGATTCGATCGTGCCGATCAGTCCGGTTTTGATCCCCGCAGACTCTAGAATCGAACGAACCATATAGGTTGTCGTTGTTTTTCCTTTTGTTCCGGTAATACCGATCGTCTTTAATTTTTTTGCCGGATGCCCAAAATATGCCGCAGACATGCAGGCAAGTGCCAGACGGCTGTCCTCTACCTTGATATATGTAATTCCATCGATCGGCGTTACATCCTTTTCTACGACAATGGCCGCTGCTCCCTTTGCTGCCACATCCGGAATAAACTCATGTGCATCACGCACACTTCCGCTGATGCACACAAACACAGAACCTTTTTCAACCTTGCGGGAATCATATACCAGAGTCGTAATCTCTGTCTCCTCGCTTCCCGCCAGTATCTCATATTCCATTTCGTTGATAAGTTCTTTAATTTTCATTTAATTTTCCTCCCAAATTCCATGAAACACTTCTGTCGCTGGTCCGGTCATATAAATATGATTGTTATCCGGATCATACTCGATGGTCAGATCTCCGCCCCGCAGATGCACCAGAACTTTATTTTCTGTCTTATGATTTAAGATACATGCCATAACCGTGGCACAGGTTCCGGTACCACAGGCAAGCGTCTCCGCAGATCCGCGTTCCCACACCCGCATGGATGCTTCCGTCGGAGAAATAACGTGTACGAACTCTGTGTTGGTCCGTTTTGGAAACCGTGGATGATGTTCAAACTCCGGACCGTATTTTTCCAGTTCAAAATGTTCGGTGTCCTCCACAAAAATTACCGCATGTGGATTTCCCATCGACACGCAGGTCATCTTCCACTCTCTGCCCTCTACTTCAATCGGCGCATCTACCACCTGTTCTCCCGATGCATCTACAGGAATTAAATCCGGTTTTAATATTGGTTCTCCCATATCCACACGAACCAGCGAAACCTTGCCATCCGCAACCGTCAGCTGCAACGTTTTTACCCCGGCTCCGGTTTCAATCGTAATCTCTTTCTTATCCGTCATTTTATGATCATATACATATTTTGCGACACAGCGGATTCCGTTTCCACACATCTCCGCCTCCGAGCCATCCGCATTGTAAATCCGCATCCTGAAATCCGCGATATCCGATGGGCCAATAGTGATCAGACCATCCGATCCGATTCCAAAATGGCGGTCACTCACTGCAATTGATACCTTTGCAGGATCTGCTATCTTTTCCTCAAACAAATTGACATATACATAATCATTTCCGCACCCATGCATTTTTGTAAACTTCATATTTCTACACTCCTTTTTACTTTTCCATCCTGTCGCTTCAGAGCTTCTATTCTAAGTATACCCGCACGATCCGTCTTCTAAAACAACTACAGTGCTTTTTATATTGCAAATTGTGTGGAAACATAGTACACTGAATCTAATTAATATTTACAGGAGATTTATGCAATGTCAGAACTCTCACATTATGAAAAAACAGGATATCTTCATGACGATTTTAAGATTTTTCACTTAAAAGATACCTCTATGCGCCCGATTGGGCGCATTTGCTGTGGCAGCCGGCACAGTTGCCGCCGCAGCCGCCCTGCCAGCCGCCGTTCTGGCAGATGAACAGGATCGCCAGCGCCAGCAGCACAAAAATAATCATAACAACGATAACACTTGCCATATCGTATACTACCTCATACGTATCTGTAGGGGTGCTTTCCGGCACGGTTCACACCAGGCCGAACACCGTTCCTACACAGTGTACCACAAATGCCACGATCCATGCAATACCGCATTGCATCAAAACGACGCCTGCTGCGGCGCGGGCACCGCCCAGTTCACGCTTGACGGCAGCAATCGCGGCCACGCAGGGCGTGTACAGCAGGGTAAACACCAGAAACACGATGGCCGTGAACGGGGTAAACAGCGTGGTCAGTGCGGCGGTGTCCCCGCCCAGAAGGACCGTCAGCGTAGAGACAACGCTCTCCTTGGCCGTAAAGCCGGTGATCAGCGCGGTGGAAACGCGCCAGTCGCCAAAGCCCAGCGGCCTGAACAGCGGGGCAATAAAACTGCCGATGGCCGCCAGCAGGCTCTTGTCCGCCGAAGCGGCCACGTTCAGACGCATGTCAAAGGTCTGCAGGAACCAGATCAGCACCGTTGCCACAAAGATAATGGTGAAGGCCTTCTGCAAAAAGTCGCGGGCCTTCTCCCAAATCAGCTGGCAGACACTGCGCGCCGAGGGAAAACGGTAGTTGGGCAGCTCCATGACGAAGGGGACAGGCTCGCCCTTGTACTTGGTGAATTTCAGCAGGATCGCGTACAGGATGCCGCACAGGATGCCCGTGATGTACAACCCGATCATCACGACGGCACGCCACTGCCGGGGGAAGAACGCCGTTGTGAACAGGGCGTAGATCGGCAGCTTGGCCGAGCAGCTCATAAACGGGGTGAGCAGGATCGTCATTTTGCGGTCACGGTCACTGGACAACGTGCGGGTGGCCATGATGGCGGGCACCGAGCAGCCGAAGCCGATGAGCATGGGCACAAAGCTGAGGCCCGGAAGTCCGATGAGGCGCAGCAGCTGATCCATGACGAAGGCCACACGCGCCATATAGCCGGTGTCCTCCAGAATCGACAGAAAGAAGAACAGCGTGACGATGGTCGGCAGGAAGCTCAGCACGCTGCCCACGCCCGCAAAGATGCCGTCAATAACAAGGCTGTGTACAACAGGGTTGATGCCGTAGACCGTCAGCGCGTGGTCGGTCAGGTTGGTGAGCGCGTCAATGCCCAGTGTCAGCAGGTCGGACAGGCCCGCGCCGATGACGCCGAACGTCAGCCAGAATACCAGCGCCATAATGCCGATAAAGCAGGGCAGGGCGGTGTATTTGCCGGTCAGGATGCGGTCAATGGCCACACTGCGCTTGTGCTCGCGGCTTTCGCCGGGCCGCACAACGGTTTTGTCGCAGAGGCGTTCAATAAAGTTGAACCGCATATCCGCCAGCGCTGCCTCGCGGTCCAGACCCGTCTCACCTTCCAGCTCGGCAATCGTGTGACCGAGCAGCTCGGTCTCGTTCGCATCGAGGTCCAGCGCGGATTCGATCAGCGTATCGCCCTCGACCAGCTTTGTTGCGGCAAAACGCAGCGGCAGCCCGGTGCGGGCAGCGTGATCCTCGATCAGATGGCTAACGGCGTGTACACAGCGGTGCACCGCACCGCCCGCGCCGTCCCCGGCGTCGCAGAAGTCAATGCGGCCCGGTGTCTCGCGGTGGCGGGCCACGTGCAGGGCGTGCTCGACCAGCTCGTCGATGCCCTCATTCTTGGCGGCGGAAATTGGCACAACCGGCACGCCGAGCAGCTCCTCCAGCTCGTTGACCATGATGGTGCCGCCGTTGGCGCGGACCTCATCCATCATGTTCAGCGCCAGAACCAGCGGAATGTTCAGCTCCATGAGCTGCATCGTTAAGTACAGATTGCGCTCGATGTTGGACGCATCCACAATGTTGATGATGCCGTCTGGGTGCGTGTTGAGCAGAAAATCGCGGGTGACGATCTCCTCGCTGGAATAGGGGGACAGGCTGTAGATGCCCGGCAGGTCGGTGACAGTAGCCTCGGCATGGCCGCGGATGACACCGTCCTTGCGGTCCACCGTCACACCCGGGAAGTTGCCGACGTGCTGGTTGGAGCCGGTCAACTGGTTGAAAAGCGTCGTCTTGCCGCAGTTCTGGTTGCCGGCCAGCGCGAACCGGAGCGGCTGGCCTTTGGGAATTTCGGCCCCGCTCTTGCGGTCATGGTAGCTGGGGGCCTTGCGCAGCTCGCCCACGCCGGGGTGGGGCACCGCGGTGTGGCGCTCCTCACTGCGGGCGGCGCGGTCCGTCTCGTGGACGTTCTCCACTTCGATTTTCGCCGCGTCGTCCAGCCGCAGCGTCAGCTCATAGCCGCGCAGCTCGACCTCGATGGGGTCGCCCATCGGCGCGACCTTGCGCAGGGTGACCTCGGTGCCGGGGGTCAGGCCCATGTCCAGCAGGTGGTGGCGCAGCTCGCCCTGGCCGCCGATGGTACGCAGTACAGCATCCTGCCCGATTTTCAAATCCGCCAGTGTCATATTTACAATCCTCTTTCACTTTGAAAGTTTGACTTGTCTAACTTTTTGCAGCTATAGTGTACCACAACATCGGTGGAGATGCAAGGGCGTATTGCCCGCCCGCGGCGTCTGCTATGTGGTGATGGGGGGCCATACAGGCCGTGTTCTGCCTGATCCCCGGCGACGAGCCGACCTATCGCATCATGGAGGACGGTGCCTGGCCCGAAAACCTGCCCTACGCAACGATCCACCGGATGGCGTAGGCAGGGCAGGTGCGCGGCATCGGGCAGTTCTGTATTGACTGATGCCTGCGGCAGGGCCTGCCTGTGCGTGCCGACACCCACGCCGATAACGTCTACATGCAGCGCGCGCTGGAAAAGAGCGGGTTTGTGAGGTGCGGGAGGATCTACACTGAGGATGGCTCGCCGCGGTGGGCGTATTACCATAAGGCCGCAACCCAAAAGGCTTCCCCCGTGGGGGAAGCTGTCCGCGCAGCGGACGGATGAGGGGCAGCCTTCCGCTGCAACCCGTAACCGGGCCGCAGCCGGAAGGCTGCCCCTCATCCGCCCTCGGTCAGAGCCTCGGGCACCTTCCCCCAAGGGGGAAGGCTTTCTTATTTTAGGCAATACCGCATAATTCTAAGTGCCGATACGGCGAGCGAGGTGCGGTAGCTGCTAAGCCAAAAGCGCAGATAATACTTTGTGTATTATCGAGCATTTTGGCAACGCAGATGCCGTGCCGCACACCGAGCCGCAGCGAGGCGCTTCGGAGCGCAACCGACGCTTTGCGGCGGCTCTTGGCGCGGAGATCCGCCGGAGCGGTGCTTAAGCCGTCAGGCGGGAATTGTGCGGTATTGCCATAGGGCAAAAACCGGGAGCACCCGTTGAAAGGCGCTCCCGGTTTGTTTTGTTTAATTCTGTACCATTTCGGGCTGCTTGCCGGCTAGGTCGTTGATGACCTCGCCTGCGATGATAAGCCCGGCCACGGCGGGGACGTAGGCGGTGCTGCCCGGCACCTGGCGGCGCTGGGTGCACTTGCGGGCGGTGCCCGGCGGGCAGATGCAGTTCTTGCCGCAGCCGCTCTGGCGGACGCGCAGGGGCTTTTCCTTGGAATAGACGACCTTGAGCTTCTTGACGCGGTTCTCCTTGAGCTTCTTGCGCATGACGCGGGCCAAGGGGTCCACGCTCGTCTTGTAGATGTCCGTGACCTCGAACTTCGTTGGGTCCAGCTTGTTGCCGGCGCCCATGCTGCAGATGATTGGGATATGGCGGTCGCGGCACTGCAGGACGAGGTCAATCTTGCCCGTCACCGTGTCGATGGCGTCTACGACATAATCGTAGTGCATCGCGAAGAAGCGGTCCGCCTGATCGGGCAGGTAGAAGTCATCGATCGTGTCGACGACTGCCTTCGGATTGATGTCGAGAATGCGCTCTTTCATCGTCTCCGTCTTCTTCTTGCCGACGGTCTTCGAGGTCGCATGAATCTGGCGGTTGATGTTCGTCAGGCAGATGAGGTCATTGTCGATGAGGACGAGATGGCCGACACCAGCGCGCGCAAGCCCTTCGGCTACGAAGGAGCCGACCCCGCCGACGCCAAAGATGGCCACCGTGCTCTTTGCCAGCTTCTCCATGCCCGCCTCGCCGAGCAGCAGCTCTGTGCGGGAAAAACGACCTAATTTACTCAAGATATCTGTTCCTTTCTATTTCTCGATTCCTTCTGTTTTCTCTATTACTTCTGGTCCTTGTCATCAGGCGTCAGGCGGAAGGCCGGGAAGGCGAAGGCGCCTTCGGTCTTCGGCTTTGCCTGGCTCGGACGCGTGGGCTGCTGCATAAAGCGCGGCGGCTCAAGCGTGAACGCATCGCGCTTCGGCGCAGCTGCAGCCGGCTTCGCTGACGGCTGGCTCGCCTGAGGAGCCTGCTCGCCCCTTGCCGGCGCTGGCGAATCCTTGACCATGACGCCGTCCGTGAAGTCGGTCGCGATGATCGTCGCGCGCACATCGCCGCCGAGCGAATTGTCGATGACCGTGCCAAGGATGATGTTGACCTCGGGGTCCGTGTGTTCATAGATGTAGCGCGTCGCCTCATCGACATCGTAGAGGCTCAGCGTCTTGTCGCCCG
>ENA-UEOL01001772-UEOL01001772.1-human-gut-metagenome-genome-assembly--contig:-NODE-1772-length-13126-cov-7.046057_pt1 | contig 13126 bp, 10 predicted proteins | sample MGYA00242884_ERZ507884 | MGnify/ENA primary metagenome ERZ507884 (study PRJEB26167, sample SAMN06115417) | human gut metagenome | host: Homo sapiens | place: China:Chongqing | collected 2015-03-06... | reverse complement strand
GATTCGAACCCCCGGTACGGTTACCCGTACGTCAGTTTAGCAAACTGGTGGTTTCAGCCACTCACCCAAACTTCCTTCTTTTCAGAAGCGTTATCTCTCAAACGCGGTGCAAAGATAAGGGGATAAATTGAATTATGCAAACATTTTGCTCTTTTTTTAGATATATTTTTTTGATGGAAGTAATAAGATGCTGATAGTGAAGTGCTAATGGATGGAATTAATTTTTCTCCCAAAAATCCAAACATTCTTTAGCCACCTTATTGGGCAATGGTATTTTTTGATATATTCAATGCTGTCGGCGGATAATTGAGAAATTTGGGTTAGCTAATAAACTATCTAGTTTATTATAAATGTCATTTTCTTCAGGGTATACGTTGATGATAGGATGAAGTCTGTCTTTGCCTAATAAGTTGTAATGTTCCTCTTCTGTACCTCCTACAACTATAATTCCTTTGCTCATGGCATATAATGCATTTTAATCCCAGGGGATAAGAATAAAGTTGATCTAACATTATATCGCACCCGTCCATAAAATATTCACATTCGTCATACGGGGTGAAAACGGTTTGTTGTTTGATTTCGCATGCAGATGGATGTCTGTAATATAATTTATAGAGGGAGCTATAAAGCCTCAACATCTCCAGTGGAGTCGCGGGGGTGGAAGCCCACCCTTCTCTACTTCTACCATAGAGGACGTAAGTAGCTGAAAAGCGAAAATGGATTAGAAATTTTCATTCTAATCCATTTTCGCTTTTGGAGGTTCCTGGCGGATTCGAACCGCCGTACACGGTTTTGCAGACCGCTGACTAAGCCACTCATCCAAGGAACCTTGTCGTTAGCAATCTTTGTTTCTCGATTGCGGTTGCAAAGGTACGACATTTTTTTTAATCTGCAAATATTCTGCTATTTTTTTCTCACTTTTTCTGCATTTTTTTCGCAACCGTACTTTGGCCTGTTCTGCATAGACTTCATGGCGCAGTCCGAACTACAGCATTCACACGGATTGCTATTGTTCTTTATGCGCTTGAAATACTGAAAGATACGTATGCTTATCCATATGGTGCAGAGGCATACAATTGCAATAACTATAATTTGTTGTAACTCCATGCTTGATAAACAAATAATTTTAGGTTTAGGTTTATTAAACGATAAGACTTCCTATTTGAAATACAGTAAATGCAATAAGCCAAGCCAATCCAGTGGTGTATCCTGCTGTGAATATGGCCCATTTCCAACTGCCGGATTCTTGCTTGATTGCTGCGAAAGTGGCAATACAGGGGAAGTAAATCAATACAAACAGCATGTAAGCTAATGCAACCAGTGGAGTAATGGGGATGCGGTTAGAAAGATTCACATTTTCCACATCTCCTTCATTTGTGTATAATACTCCTAGTGTGCTTACTACCAGTTCTTTAGCCCCCACACCTGAAATAAGTCCGATTCCTAACTTCCAGTCAAATCCTAGCGGTTTGATAACAGGCTCTATGGCTTTGCCTATTTGTCCGATATATGAATTTTTTTGTTGCTCAGCCACGCTTTCGTAAGCATCATGTTGTGGATAATACCCTAGAAACCAGATAATAATTGAGGCAATCATGATAATGCCTCCCATCTTTTTCAGATATTGTGCTCCTTTTTCCCATGTATGGCGCATGATACTTTTAGAGGTAGGCATACGATAGGGGGGGAGTTCCATCACAAATGGAGAATCTTCTCCTTTCACCAGAAATTTACTGAAAATACGGGCCATTATTACTGCCAATAAAATGCCTGCTGTGTAGATGCAAAGTAGCATAAAGCTGGCGCAGTTAGGGAAAAAAGCACCTATCATAACTAAATATATGGGAAGACGAGCACTACAGGACATTAAAGGATTCACCAACATGGTGATTAGTCTGGACTTTCGGTCTTCTATAGTACGTGTTGCCATTATGGCAGGTACATTACAGCCGAATCCCATAATCAGTGGAATAAAGGACTTGCCATGCAGTCCCATCCGATGCATTATTTTATCCATGATAAATGCAGCGCGTGCCATATACCCCGAATCTTCCAATATAGAAATAAAAAAGTATAATATGAGGATATTCGGCAGGAAAACGATAACACCGCCCACTCCACCGATAATACCATCTATCAGTAAGTCTTTCAAAGGACCTTCAGCCATATTGTTCCGTATCAGGTTGCCCAACTGGTCTACTAGCCATTCAATACCTTGCATAGGGTAGTCACCCAAAACAAAGGTTCCCTCAAACATGATGTAAAGGAACAGGAAAAAAATAGGATATCCCCAAATGCGATGTGTCACAATACTGTCTATCACGCGGGTTGTTTGTTCTTTTTCCAAATGATTGTCGGTGAATGTTTCCTTCAAAGCTCCGGTAATAAAACCATATTTAGCATCCGTAATAGCTTGCTCGCTGTCTTCGTTCATCACTTTACGGATACGTAAGGTTTCCTTGTTGCGTATCGCTATAATTTCTTTGCCATTAGGCAGTGTAGAGATGAAATTTTCTATTTCCTTATCGTTTTCCAGTAATTTGATAGATAGGAAGCGGGTGGAGTATTTATGGCGTATGTCTTCGTTTTGACTGATTGCTTTTTTTACTTCTTCGATACTGCGCTCCAGTTCAGGACCGTGGTTAATGTGAATATGGCGCATATATCCGCGTGGGCGGGCATCTTCCTCTTCTTTGTGGCTTCCGAATTCGTGGTCGGGTACATAGGTTTTGTGCCAGTCTCTCAGATCTTCCAGAATTTCAGAACGTATTTCGCCCTTTTGTGACAGGAAATCCCCGCCTTCGTAAATACCGATGATAACATGGAACAGTTGGTCTATGCCTTCACCCCGCCGGCAGACAGTAGGTATCATAGGCACTCCGATCAATTGGCTTAACTTGATGTAATCCAGTTTGTTGCCGCTGCTTTCCAGTTCGTCATACATATTCAGTGCGATGACCATACGCACATTCATGTCAATCAATTGGGTGGTAAGATAGAAATTACGTTCCAGGTTGGAAGAGTCTGCCACATTGATGATTACATCCGGAGTTTCTTCAATGATATGTTTGCGTACATAAAGTTCTTCCGGAGTATAGGCTGAAAGAGAATAGGTTCCGGGTAAATCTACAATACGGAAATGATAACCTTGGAAGTCGAAAAAACCTTCTTTGGCATCTACTGTCACACCACTGTAGTTTCCTACATGTTCATGGGCGCCGGATGCAATATTGAATAGCGAAGTCTTTCCACAATTAGGATTACCTACTAAGGCTACATTGATTGTACGGCGTTTGCCTTTTGCCAGTGCCACCAGTTCTGATTCGGACACGGGTACATCTTCTGTTATGGAACCATGGTAAGGGTTCTGCATCGTGCGTGCTTCCTGCTCGCTTACCACCTCAATCATATCTGCCTCTTGTCTTCGGAGGGAGATCTCGTAACCTAGTAGTCTGTATTTTATAGGGTCTTTCAAAGGGGCGTTCAAGATTACCTCTACGGTTTTTCCTTTAATAAAACCCATTTCAACGATTCGCTTGCGGAAACCACCGTGACCTAACACCTTGACTATTACGCCTTTTTCTCCTGTTCTTAATTCGGATAAACGCATCTTGTTTTAAATTTTTCGCAAAGATAAGTTATTACTTAGAAGTATGCAAACTATTTAGATTGTTTTTAAATAAAGAACAGGCACTTTGTTTTTGTCTTGCAGAACCCTTATCTTTGTGTCATGTTTCATTGGAATATTCAGAAGTATATAGAGGAAAAACAACTTTTCACTTTGCATGATAAGGTGTTAGTGGCATTGAGTGGCGGAGCGGATTCGGTAGCTTTGTTGCGTGTCTTGCTTGTTTTAGGGTATCATTGTGAGGCTGCCCATTGTAACTTCCATCTTCGTGGTGAGGAGTCCGATAGAGATGAAAGGTTTGTCAATGAGTTGTGTAAAGGGCTGGGAGTGACTTTGCATGTTACTCATTTTGATACAGTCGCTTATGCTTCAAGGCATCATGTTTCTATTGAGATGGCAGCTCGCGAAATGCGCTATGATTGGTTCGAACAACTGCGTAAGGAGAGGGGGATGGCTGTTATTGCCGTAGCCCATCATCGGGACGATAGTGTGGAAACTTTTTTATTGAATTTGATACGTGGCGCGGGAATCAATGGCTTGAAAGGTATCAGTCCGCATAACGGCTGCATTGTACGGCCTTTGTTGGAGGTGAGCCGTCAGGATATTTTGGATTATTTGCGTTGTTTGCGTCAAGGTTATGTTACAGACAGTACCAATCTGCAAGATGAATATATGCGTAATAAAATCCGTCTGAATATTCTTCCGATGTTGCGTGAGCTGAATCCTTCTGTCAGTGAAAGTATAGCTGAAACATCCAGACGTCTGACTGATGTTTCTCTTATATATAATAAGGAAATAGAGGCGGGGAAAGAAAGGGTGATGGAAAAGTCCGGCCATATTCTTATTTCTCGTTTGATGGAAGAGAGTGTTCCGGCGGCTTTGCTGTTTGAGATTCTTCATCCGTTAGGTTTCAATTCCGTTCAGGTAGGAGATGTATTCCGCAGTTTGTCTGCCCAGTCGGGAAAAAGATTCGTTTCTGCCGGATGGGAGGTGCTGCGCGACAGGACGGAGCTGATTATTCGCAGGAGGAAGCCGGCGGATGAGGAAGTGGAGGAAAATGTGCCCCCATTCCGGCTTGCAATGGAAACGCAGGAAATAATGCCGGCACCGACCTTGAATCCGGCACGTCCTAAGGCAATGGCCATATCTTTCACCTTCAACTTGGAAGACGCAAAGATAATCACGCGGTGCGGAGGCCGCTCGGCAAACAGCTTTTTGACTAACGACACCTTTTGCGCCTCATAGCATACGTAAGCCGACTGCACGATCTTGTCGGCCGGCTTCGATACGGCCAGTTTCACTTCTACCGGATCGCGCAAAATGGTGCGTGCCAGGTCTTGAATCTTCCGGGGCATCGTGGCCGAAAACATGATGGTCTGCCGTTCTTGGGGCAAATACTTGACAATCTGCATGATGTCGTCGCTGAAACCCATGTCCAGCATACGATCTGCTTCATCCAATACAAAGAAAGACACTTTCGACAAATCCACGTTGCCTAAACTCAAATGACTGATCAAGCGCCCCGGCGTGGCGATAATCACATCTGCTCCCATAGCCAACCCGCGTTTCTCCTGCTCATAACGTATCCCGTCGTTTCCGCCATATACTGCTACGCTCGACACGTTCATGTAATAGGAAAAACCCTCCATAGCCTGGTCTATTTGCTGGGCCAGTTCCCGGGTGGGGGACATGATGATACAATTAATGGCTTTTTCGGGATAACCGCCATCGCTCAATTTACTCAATATGGGAAGCAGGAAAGCTGCAGTCTTACCCGTCCCCGTCTGTGCCACGCCGATCATGTCACGCCCCTCGAGTATCACGGGGATGGCATGTTCCTGAATAGGCGTGCACTCGGTAAAATTCATATCGTCCAAGGCATCGAGCACTTGGTCGCTTAAGTCTAAATCGTAAAAATCCACTGTTCTAATTTGTGTTTAAATCCTACATCCACTCTACTGCGGTGCCTTTTTATAAAGGAAAAACGCAATAAAGGCAAATATTATATTGGGCAGCCACGCCGCCAAAGCCGGCGGCCAGTCTGCATTGATGGCAAAAGTAGACGACACGGTCTGAAACAAAATATAAGAAGCGCTCAGAGCCAATCCTATACCCAAATACAGTCCCATACCGCCTTTCCGCTTCCGCGCCGAAAGGGAAAGACCGATAATCGTCAGAATAAACGAAGCAAAGGGGGTGGCAAACCGTTTCTGATACTCCACCTCGAACGGTTTCACATTGCCCGAGCCACGGGCACGCTGCTTGACGATATATTCTTTCAGTTCCGGACTGGTCAAGGTTTCCTGTTGGTTTCGTGTCAACAAGAAATCCGACGGTTCCATGGCGATGATGGAATCTATCCTCGAACCATGGGAAATGTATTCACGCATGCCTTTCAGTTCGCGGAGCGTGTAATTGTTGATTCGCCAATGGTAACGCTCGTCCGACAGCGTGTCGTAAGACACCGAAGCCGCCGTAAGGTGCGACACAAGCTTCTTGTTCACAAACTTATCCAACGAAAAATGATAACCGGTCTTGGTGCGTCCGTCGAAATGTTCGATAAACGCAATGACCCCCGTGTCGACCTGTAATTGCACATTCTGGGCAAACTCCGTCTTTTTCTTCTTTTTGTATATGTTCTCAAAGTTGAGCCGCGTGACGCTTCCCTTAGGAATGACGTAGGCTCCCAACAGGAAAGTCATCACTGCAATAATAGCAGCCGAAATCATATAAGGGCGCATCAGGCGCTTGAAGCTCATCCCGGCGGCCATCATGGCGATAATCTCCGAATTCTCGGCCAGTTTGGAGGTGAAGAATATCACTGAGATGAACACGAACAGCGGACTGAACAAGTTGGAAAAATAGGGGACGAAGTTGGCGTAGTACTCGAAAATGATACCTTTCCACGGGGCATGATTGGTCGTAAACTTATCGATATTCTCATTGAAGTCGAACACCACGGCAATGGAAATAATCAATGCAATGGAAAAGAAATATGTACCCAGAAACTTCTTGATAAGATACATATCCAACTTGGAAATGAGACGTTTATACCACTTCATATACAGTCCTTCTTTAATTATAGCCGTGCGGCCACCCGTTTTACCATCGAGGCCTTCCAAGAAGCGAAGTCCCCGGTTATGATATGGCGGCGTGCCTCACGTGTCAACCACAAATAGAAAGCCAGATTATGGATGGAGGCGATTTGCAGTGCCAACAATTCCTGAGCTTTGAAAAGGTGATGCAGGTAGGCTTTGCTGTATGCCTTGTCTACGTAAGAGGTGCCGTCCGGATCCAAAGGCGAAAAGTCGTCTTCCCATTTCTTATTACGCAGGTTCATAATACCATTCTGTGTGAACAGCATGGCATTACGCCCGTTACGCGTAGGCATCACGCAGTCGAACATGTCGACTCCACGCTCTATGCCTTCAAGGATATTCACCGGCGTGCCGACCCCCATCAGATAACGTGGCTTGTCTTTCGGCAAGATTCCGTTGACGATCTCAATCATTTCGTACATCACCTCCGCCGGTTCGCCTACTGCCAATCCGCCGATGGCATTGCCATCGGCCTCCTTTGACGCCACGAACTCGGCCGACTGGATACGCAAGTCTTTATAAGTACAGCCCTGTACGATGGGAAAGAGCGATTGCTGGTAACCGTATCGGGGTTCTGTCTCATTAAAACGACGAATACAGCGGTCCAACCAACGGTGGGTCAGCCCCAAACTTTTCTTCGCGTATGCGTAATCGGATGTGCCCGGCGGACATTCGTCGAATGCCATCATGATGTCCGCCCCGATGGCACGCTCGATGTCCATGACTTTCTCGGGCGTGAAGATATGCTTTGAACCGTCGATATGCGAACGGAATTCGCACCCTTCCTCCCGTAATTTACGGATACCGGTCAACGAAAAGACTTGGAAGCCTCCGCTATCGGTCAGAATAGGACCGTTGAAACTGTTGAACTTATGCAAACCTCCCGCTTTGCCCAGTATTTCAATTCCGGGACGCAAGTACAAATGATAGGTATTCCCCAAAATGATTTGTGCCTTGATATCTTCCTTCAATTCCCACGGATGGACAGCCTTGACCGAACCCACCGTACCCACCGGCATGAAAACAGGAGTCTCTATCGGGCCATGGTCTGTGGTCAACACCCCGGCCCGCGCCGACGTAAGGGTGTCTGTATGTTGGAGTTCAAACTTCATTTCGTTTCGTTCTTAGGCTCATCGAAAGTAAACTCGATGGCATTTTTTACTTTTTCGTCCAGCAAAGCGAAATTCAACACCTCGGACACATCGTTCACATAATGGAACGACAGTCCTTTGAGATACATTTCCGGTATCTCCTCTATGTTCTTGCGGTTTTCCTCACACATAACGATATCTTTGATGCCTGCACGTTTTGCTGCCAGGATTTTCTCCTTAATGCCCCCCACGGGCAGCACTTTCCCCCGTAATGTAATCTCACCGGTCATGGCCAGATTCGGGCGGACCTTTCGTTGGGTCAATGCCGAAGCGATGGAAGTGGCCATCGTGATACCAGCCGATGGTCCGTCTTTGGGTACGGCTCCTTCGGGCACGTGCACATGGATATTCCACAGGTCGAAAATCCGCGAATCAATATGTAAATGGTCAGCATGCGCCTTGATGTACTCCAATGCCAACACCGCCGACTCTTTCATTACGTCGCCCAAATTTCCTGTGAGCGTCAGCTTACTTCCTTTTCCCTTACTCAGACTGGTTTCTATAAAGAGGATTTCTCCCCCAACGGAGGTCCATGCCAATCCGGTTACCACACCGGCATAGCCATTGCCCTGGTATTTGTCGCGAGTATATAAGGGTTTGCCCAACAAACGTTCCACATCGGCCACTTTCACGTCCGTACAGGAGAAAATACCGTTTCGGGCATATTCCAATGCCATCTTACGGAACACCTTATTTATTTGTTTTTCCAATCCCCGCACGCCGGACTCACGGGTGTAGTTCTCTATAATGTACTCCAATGCCGGCTTGCTGATTTTGATTTCCGACCGATCGGCCAAACCATTGTTTTCCTTTTCCTTGGGCACCAAATGACGTTTAGCAATCTCTACCTTCTCTTCCGTAATATAGCCGCTCACTTCTATCAGTTCCATGCGGTCGAGCAAGGGGCGGGGTATAGTACCGATATTATTCGCAGTCGCAATAAACATGACCTTGGACAAATCGTAGTCTACATCCAGAAAATTATCATGGAAAGCACTGTTCTGTTCCGGGTCGAGTACTTCCAACAGAGCAGAAGAAGGGTCGCCATTCACTGTATTCTGGGTCACTTTGTCTATCTCGTCTAAAATGAACACCGGATTGGAAGAGCCTGCCTTTATCATACTTTTTATAATGCGCCCGGGCATAGCTCCGATATAAGTGCGGCGGTGCCCCCGGATCTCAGCCTCGTCATGCAATCCGCCCAAAGACATACGGATATATTTCCGCTTCAAAGCCGAGGCGATACTCTTGCCCAAAGAGGTCTTGCCGACACCCGGAGGACCATACAGACAGATTATCGGAGATTTTCGGTCGCCTCTTAACTGCAATACGGCCAAGTGCTCCAAGATGCGTTCTTTTACTTTCTCCAGCCCGTAATGGTCTTTGTTCAAAACCCTTTCGGCATTCTTCAAGCTTAAATTATCTTCCGTATAAGTCTGCCAAGGCAAACTCAACATCGTCTGCAAATAATTGAGCTGGACATTATAATCCGGACTTTGAGGATTCAAGCGTTCAAGCTTGTCCACTTCCCGGTGGAAAGTCTTGGCAACGTCTTCCGGCCATTTCTTTTTTTGAGCCTGCGTACGTAAATCGTGCAAGTCCTGATCCTGCGGCGTACCGCCAAGTTCATCCTGTATGTTTTTGATTTGTTGTTGCAAAAAGTACTCACGTTGCTGCATGTCCAAATCTTCCCGGGTCTTACGCTGAATCTCAGCCCGAAGTTCCGAGTATTGGATTTCCTTATTCAACAGCTTGAGTAAGTTGACCGTACGCAAATCCAATGCGCCCTCCCTCAACAACTCCATCTTGCGGACAATAGGGAAAGGGAAATTGGCACAAACAAAGTTTACCAAAAACATATTGTTGCTCACGTTTTTCACCGCGAACATGGATTCCTTCGGCATCTGGTCACTCATCTGAATATACTGCATCGTACGTTCGCGACAAGCTTCTACCAAGATTTCGAACTCTTTGTTATTCTTCGAAGGGAGCGTGTCTTCCAACTTCTCTACCATACCGGTAAGATAAGGCTGGTCGGACACAATACCTTTCAAATCGAAACGACTCATACCTTGTAAGATAACAGTGGTAGACCGGTCTGGCAATTCAAGAATACGAATAATCTTTGCCATCGTCCCGATGTGATACAAATCATCAAACCCCGGATTCTCTGTCTCCGGACTCAACTGACAAACTACGCCGATGTTCAATTTATTTTTATCTGCGGCTTTCGCCAAACGAAGAGAAGACTTCCGTCCCACTGCCACAGGCATCACCACACCTGGGAATAACACCATGTTGCGCAACGGCAAAATCGGTAATGTGGCCTCCATTTCCACGTCGAAAACACTGGATTCATCTCCTTCAAAATCTGCAACCAATGAAAATGGATTCTGATTATCGTCAATATGCATATTAAAAATCTTAAATGATTTAGTGAACAAAACTTTTTTCACAAAACGTGGCAAAGATACAAAAAAAGAGTGTACTCTACGTATGATATACAGTGGAAATAACAAATATTTGCTACTTTTGCAAGCAAAACGAAGGATAGACTCTAAGATTACACCCGAATTTTATGGCAAAAACTCATTTCGACTTTAAGAAGTTCACAATTTATCACGACAAATGTGCCATGAAGGTTGGTACCGATGGCGTACTGCTGGGCGCATGGACGGAAGTTTGTCCCGATTCCAAATATATCCTCGACATCGGCACAGGTTCCGGATTGATAGCCATCATGTTAGCTCAAAAGTGCAACGCATACATCATAGGAATAGACATAGACGAGGAAGCAGTAAACCAAGCCACAGATAACGGGAAAAAGACACCTTGGTCACAACGTCTGCATTTCGAAGTAGAAAATGCTCTCACTTACATTCCTCAGAAAAAGTTTGACCTGATAACATGTAACCCGCCGTTTTTCACGAATTCACTGCAATGCCCCAGAGAAAAACGTAACTATGCACGCCATAGTGGCGCTCTTCCTTTCGACGCACTCATCGCTAACGCATATACATGGTTGAACGACGGAGCTTGTTTCAACGTCGTCCTCCCTGCATCGTCAGCCGATGCTTTCATACAAATGGCGTGGGAGAGGGGACTCAATCTCCACAAAAGATGTATGATACACAGTTTGCCTGAGAGTATGCCTAAAAGAGCCTTATTGAGCTTTAAAAAAGGAAGTACGCCTTACCCTCAAACCACACGGCTCATGATCAGAGACAGGAATGGTATTTACACGGAAGAGTACAAAAGGCTCACAGAAGAATATTACATACATTTTTGATTATAATTTCAGGCGTCTCATGACTTCTTTGTTAAAGCTGTCTATACGCCGGATATTTCGATTACGTACGCTTATACTCAAAGAAATCAGTTCGTCATATAATTCTGAAACAACCCGCCCAAACGCAGTGTCTGAGGCTTGTTGAGTATTCACAATCATATTCAAACCTTTTTGTATTAATTGTACGTCAATATCCGTCCCGGCCGACATGGGATCGCCATCAAAATGAATCACTCCGGGATGTTCACGATGAATATGGATGTTTTTGCATCGGAATGTCTTGATTTTATTATTCTGCAACAATGTCCTATTGAACAATTGGACGGCAATTTGAGGGGCTTCCAGAACCGTAAAAGGCTCCATTATCGTTACGTCCATAAGACCGTCCGACATGGAAGCGTGAGGAGCAATATATGCATTATTCCCATATTGGGAGGCATTGGCACAAGCAATCAGAAACGCCTTATACTTGGACGTTTCTCCTTCTATCTCAATCTCGTACGTATCCGGCTTATATTTCAAACCTTCCCGAAGCGTGTTCTCCAAATAAGTCAATACTCCGCGTTTCTCCGAATGAGCGAATTTGGAACTTACAAAAGCATCAAACCCCACACCGCATGTACAAAAAAAAGGAACATCATTTATCTTCCCATAATCCAGACACTCGATATCAAAACGATTAAGTACCTTAATGGAACCAAGCGGATCCATGGGAATGCGTAAATGACGTGCCAATCCGTTTCCCGAGCCACAAGGAATGACACCGAAGGCCACGGAAGTATGTACTAAGGAACGGGCTATTTCATTGACCGTACCGTCGCCCCCAATAGCCACAACCGCATCACAACCTTTTTCAACATGCTCCTGTGCCAATAAAGTAGCATGTCCGGCATATTCGGTCCGGGCTATCTGATAGTTGAATTTATCTTGATCCAAATGCTGAGAAATCAGTTCTATGATATTGTCCTTACTTTGGGTTCCAGATATAGGATTTATAATAAAAACGATGCTCCTCTTTGCCATATTGCTTCTTAAATCGGGAACAAAGATAAGGATAAAAAATGAGAAATACAGCGTCTGACTTCACGGCTTACAAGAACATTAAAAAGATTTTTTATGATTAAAGGCTATTTAAAAGGATGTTTTTATTAACTTTGCAAAGTTTTTTAATTACGAACTTATTAAAATGGGCTTATTACAAGACAAATTAGCTAAATATGACGAGCCACAAAAGTACATGGCTGAAGGCATATACCCTTATTTCCGCGAAATAGAAGGCAAACAAGGTACCGAAGTTCTTATGGGTGGCCATCGCGTACTCATGTTTGGTTCTAATGCTTATACAGGTCTGACGGGCGACGACCGCGTCATAGAGGCTGGCGTGGCTGCTATGCGTAAATACGGTTCCGGTTGTGCCGGTTCACGATTCCTCAACGGAACATTGGACATACACGTTCAACTTGAAAAAGAATTGGCAGCTTTTGTAGGTAAAGAAGAAGCTCTCTGTTTTGCGACTGGCTTTACAGTCAACTCCGGTGTCATTCCTTGTTTGACAGGACGGGGCGACTATATCATTTGCGACGACCGAGACCACGCTTCCATTGTAGATGGCAAACGTTTGTCTTTCTCTCAAAACCTGAAGTACAAGCACAATGATATGGCAGACCTGGAGAAGCAATTACAAAAATGCAATCCGGATGCTATCAAATTAATCATCGTAGACGGAGTCTTTTCAATGGAAGGAGATTTAGCCAACCTTCCCGAAATTGTGCGACTGAAACATAAATATAACGCTTCCATTATGGTAGACGAGGCTCACGGCCTTGGTGTTTTTGGCAAGCAGGGTAGAGGAGTATGCGACTATTTCGGCTTGACGGATGAGGTAGACTTGATAATGGGAACATTCAGTAAGTCTTTGGCTTCAATCGGAGGTTTTATTGCAGCAGACAAAAGCATTATC
>ENA-UEOL01001755-UEOL01001755.1-human-gut-metagenome-genome-assembly--contig:-NODE-1755-length-13211-cov-9.523146_pt1 | contig 13211 bp, 10 predicted proteins | sample MGYA00242884_ERZ507884 | MGnify/ENA primary metagenome ERZ507884 (study PRJEB26167, sample SAMN06115417) | human gut metagenome | host: Homo sapiens | place: China:Chongqing | collected 2015-03-06... | reverse complement strand
GTCAAGGCCGCTTCGGCCCCGGCGTTCAGCGTCGCGCCGCATGCGGCAAGGGCGTTGGCCCTTACGGCGAAGATCTGTGCCGCAGCCCTGCGGGGCAGCCCCCACAAGGCCGCCGACAGCAGCACGAACAGTATGACTCGTTGTTTGTTCATTATCGTTAGCTATTATTTCGGTTTTATTCCCGGATGCAGCGCACCGGATTGGCAGCATAGCGGTAAAAATCCGTTGTGTTGACGAACGGCGGGTAGTTGCTCGTATCGAATAGGATCGAGGTGCAAGCTACGTCATGGAACACGCCGGTCGAGTCTCCCCAATGAAGATAATACGGAGCGTTCGTGTAGAGCCTTCCGAGCGACCCGTTGCGGTCGTAACGTCCTTCGTAGAATGTTCCGCCCAAAGGTATCTTCGCTGTCTGCGTGCTGTTACAGCGGATTGTAATGTAATAAGGTGTCGATACGCCTATCCGCTCTATTTCCGCAAAATCCTCAGCACCGGGCACTTTCCATCCCGGAGGGCAGGGATCGTAAATGGATTTATGGCTGGTGCGGCTGATATTGTTCTTCCCGGTCGTGACGTTGCCCCAGAGGTTCGGGTGGTGGTCGTAGAGCCAGTCGGCGACCGACGTCCACTCTTCCCAATCCTCGTAAAATACACCGTCCATATAGGTCGTTGGATGCGCTGTGGCCCATTCGAGGGTCATCACGTCGTAAGGCGATTCGGTTCCGGAGGTTCGGGGATTGCTTTCAGCATACTCGAACCCCGGAGCATAGACGGTCGGAGCCTGCGTGTAGGCGTCCGTGGCCAGCGCTGGATACGGAAACGGATCTTTGCGGCCCCACTGGTAATAGAGTCCTTTGGCAGCGGCCTGCGTGCAGTCCGTAGCCAGGGCCCCGAGGTTGCGATCCATAAAGACGGCTCCCGAAGCGTAGGTCTGGGCCGTGGCCTCGATCTCGTAATCCACCGACCAGATATGCCACGACCATATGCATACCCCGCGGCTGTCGAGAAGACCGATCACGGCATTACCGCAGGTCATGCCGGTTCGGAAGACGATACGTCCGTCGCCGGTCAGCTCCGCGCTTTCGACGATCGCGCCTCGGATCGTGCCCGTTTCCCAGAGGACTTTCGCCTCGGCTCCCGCAAGTCTCTTCGGGACGATATTCGTCGTTGCACGGCCGTTGCCCATCGTCGTAGCGTCGAACGAATAGGAGGTATTCAATTCCGGCGCGATATAGCAGTTGGCCGTGCCCCCGTCGTCGAGCGGCCGGGTATTGACCGTGAATTTCGGGAAGATCGCGGCTTCGGGCGAGGTCGGAATGTAGGCATACGAAGCCGAGGTCGAAAGCCGTGTCTTGTAGTCGGCTGCCGAATACCATCCCTCGAAGCGGTATCCGGCTTCGGGTACGGCTGTCAGCGTGCATCCCTTTTCATGGCACAAGACGACCCGGTCGTGCGTCAGGAAAGACGGTTCAGCGTCATACAACGCTCCGGCGACGGTTACCGTACCGTTTCCGTTTTCAGCCGTCGCGGAGTGAATATATACGTCGAGACGGTTGGCGAAGCGGTGTCCGATGTCGAACGACTGTGCAAATCCCGCATCATCCTCGACCGTGACGGTATAGACCACCTGCGAATTGACTGTCGTATAGATTCCCGGAGCGTAGTTCACGCCGAAGATATTGGGGCCGGGCTGTTCCGGAAGCATAAGGTCGCGGCCTTCCCCTACGGGAGAGCCGTTCAGACAGAACGCTCCGGCGTTGCCTTGCGCGACACCGATACGTCCCCGAAGCGTCAGGGGTGCGGGACTCCCGTCGATCTCCACGGCAAGCATCTGAAACGGATTGTAGGTGCAATATCCGCCGACCGAGTTTTCTTCGTAGGTGTCATGCACATTGACGGCATAGCTGCTAATGCGGGTATCGACCTCGCTGTCGCCCAAGATCGAGATATTGAGCCTGTAATGCGTGTTGGCCCGGACATTGAAATCCGAGGTGTTGTTTCCTCCGAGGTAAATATAATAAGCTAATATTTTCGACCCGCGCACGGCGCGGATCAGCAGATACGAGGCATTCGCAGGGGCATTTTCCGGGTTCTTCTGCCGTTGGTCGGTAATGGCCGCCACCATGCCCTGCATATTGGGTAACAGATAGCAGTCGCCCGCAGCCTGCTGTCCGGAAAGTTCCACCTCCGGACAATCCGTATAGTCGTCGGGATCATCCGACGGTACGGCCGCCATATCGAACACAGATACAGAACGCGGTACGGAAAGAAGCTGCACGGAACGCAGTTCGATGTCGGCAACGGCCGGAGCAACGGTAATGTTATAGGAGATTTTCGACACGCAGCGTTGTACTTCGACGGCAGGCAGCGTCAGCATCCCGTCTGCCGAGGGAATTATCGTTATATCGCCCTCATAGGCCATAGGCAATACATCGTACTTGTCGGCGTGTGTAACGGTGAAATCTTCCCATGTCGGGTTTTCGCCCATATCGCGGCCCAGATTGGCGGCAATGCACATCCGGTAATCGCCCGGCAGGCATTCGAAACGCAGCGTCGCAGAGGTCTGGTAACGGTGCAGGACAACATTGCCGTTATCGTCGTAAAGGTAGAGGTTCAGGTCGCGGATGGCCGTTTCATCCGCAGAGCGAGTTACGGAGGACATCCTTTCGGGCCGTACCGTCAGGCTGACGAAGACACCGCGGGGATTTGTACATTCTGTCCTGTCCTCGGCGATGCAGCCCCACAGCAACAGGATGGCAGCGAGTATCAACAGATATTTTTTCATAGTCGGAAAAATCTGAAAAAGGGATTGAAAACAGCTCCCGCCCGCGAGGGACGGGAGCTGCCAAAACAAGAGGGCTATGCCCCCAGCTCGACGTTCTGCGTCACGGGCGTCTCCCAATCGGCGACGGTGACCGATACGGCGCAATCCTGACCTACAAGGCCCGTGATATTGGCCGCGACACGGTAGTAGCCGTTTCGGAGAATCTCGCCCGCGGCCTTGCCCGTCAACTCGACCGAATAGGTCACCTCCGAGCGGTCGTCCGTAGTCGAGGTGCTGCCGTCCGAATCGTATGTGGCGTTAATTTCCAGCAGAACGCGGCTGCCCGCGGGCAAAGCTCCATTCTCGAAACAGTAGAACAGCGCATTGCATTTTCCCGAAGCCGTGGCGGGAGTCTGCGTGTGGCTGAAGGTCATGGCCCCGGGTGTCGGCGTTCCGGCCACGACGAGCGACTGTGAGGCGGCTTTGGAGAGTTTTACCGAGTTGATGGTAAGCGTTCCTGCATATTTGTCGGCGAACGACGGGTCGATGGTCGTCTGAAGGGCTACTTTAGCGACAGTGCGTTTGAGCGTGATGCCGACATTGGTCGTGGAGTTCACGGCCCCGACGGTCTGCGATTTCATGCCCGACATCACGAAGCCGCCCGAACGTTTGGCTGCGGTGGACACCTCGGCAAAGGTGCCGTTATAGTCGGCGGCCGACTTCTCCACAAGGGCCGTAAGGGCCGCCCGGGTCTTGGCCGACGAGGCGTCGTAGTTCGCTATGGCGTAGAATGAACAGGGGGTGCTGGCAAGAGATTTAGGTAGGGAGAATGTCGCCGATTTCGCGGCCAGCTCGCTGGATGTTAAATCCCGGCGAATAACGAAGTTGTCGGCATTATCGAAGACGAAAATCGACAGTGACGACAACGAAGACTCTCATGCCTCGGCCGAGGCTGTCGAATCGAAGAAGGAGCGGGTGTCGGCGGCATCATCGGTAAGCGTAAGTGCGATACGTGCCCCATCGGTGAAAGAATTGGGGGAAGGTACGACTTCGGTCTCCTTGTTGCAGGAAACGAATGCGGCAGCGAAGACTGCAACGGCTAAAAGGATGTTTTTCATGTTATTTGGATTTTGAATGCAGCGATGCACTATGCGTCGCTTTCTGCTGCAAATGTATAATACAAAATCACTGAAAAGTACACTTTTCCGGATGCCTCTCGGGAAAAATCAAAAAGTTTTTTGTAAAGTATGAAAATATAATCAACTGAAAAATAAACTGTTGAAACTTTGCAAACGGAGAAAAACTTTCTGATTTTCTCGTCCTTGACAGGTCTCCGCTCTCTCTATCGCAGGTGTCTTTCGACGACTTGCTCATAGGCTTTTTTCAATTTATCCAGAAAAGGTGTGACCGCCGTGCTGCGGTCAAGCATCCTGGTTTTCTTGACATAGACATCGTTGATCGTGATATGGAATGTAGAAGACAAGGCACGGACGATCTCGATGAAACGCGCCTTGCGGTTGCCGTACATGATAATCCCGTTTTTATGAAGGGCAACGGCAAGCTCCAGCAACTCTTGCTGCGTCCCTGTCCACAGCAACTCGCCGTCCTGATAGGATAAAGGAAACGAATAGTCTTGGTTCGAGCTATATTTCGTACTATTGCTGACGATATTGATTTCGCAATCCAGAATATACATGATTTTATAGATGAACGTCGTCCTTAAAACATTGTTCGAATATCGATTAAACGATGGATGGGACAATACGTCGAATTCAACCCGGCTGTAATACAGTATTCTCAAAATATCATCCCGGTTATCGAAATTAGCAACCATCTCGGTCATCGTCCCGATAAACTCTTCGTATGCATGGGCTAATTCCGACGGATTCGATTCATTTTGAGTTAGCAACGCGTATATACGGGTATGAATAAGCGTTTTCATAAAACAGATCTCCGTATTGCAGAATCATGTGTATTTTTCGTATTCACAAAGTATCTGTTGGATAATTTTTCTTATCTTTGCAAAACAGCGAATAGCTGTCGAATCCTGTCATCGACACCTGAAAATGCTACCAAGACAAGATGGACGGGATGATAGGAGAATCGTGCAAAAACAGCACGGGCTCTCCTATCTGTTCATCGGGTTGTAGCATTCCTCAGGTGTCAATAGGTTGAGTCCGTGCTTATTTTATACTATCTCAACTTATTATTGTACCAACTAAATATAATTTGAATACGAATTCATCAATTCGTGCGTTATTAAATAAATACTATCACAAACCGGCCACGGAGAGTTTTTAGATTGAAAGGTCACTTACGGGTATATATCGACTCGAATCGGTCAATGTATTTGTGGTAGTTTTTGTTTCCCCATTCGTCTTTTGGATGGGGGAACGTTTTCATATCCCTTCATCAGTTAAAATAACCCGCACACCTGTTTGCGGATGTGCGGGTCTGGAATCGGTCACTTTCGGGTATATAACGAATCCGAATCGGTCAATGCAAACACATCGCTATCATGTTATTCCACTTCGTCCATGTTGATCTCATACCCCGACGATACAAAAGTCCAGTCTTGAGGGCGATCGCCGTTCTCACAGGTAACGGTCAGACCGTAAAGCCCGCTTGCCGTAGCGTTGAATCCGTTAAGCGGATTAACGTTGCTGCTGCGACGCAGGTTGAAGAACATGAATGCGCCGTAGCCCTGGGCTTTGGCACGCTTGGCCAGCGAATTCAGCGTCGCTGCGTTGGGAGCAGAGCCGAGATTCGTCGATACCGGCGACCAGCGGGTTTTGTCCACCAGACCGGATGTCATGAAGCTCGAACCGAAATAGCCATGATACGCATAGTCGATGCAGGCTTTAGCCTCGCTGTTCAGCGTGTTGGTATACCCCCAGTCGAAAACGGTGATGAGTTTGTCGGCCGGCATCAGCGCGTGGAGTTTGGTGATGATTTCGCTGTACGAAGTAGAATTGGTAGACGAATAATTAGCATACTCATCATCGAATCCGATTCCGTCCAGACCGTATTTTTCCACAGCATGGGCCAGGATCTTGGCGAACTGTGTGGTCTGGGTATCGTTCATGTTGGCGACACCGATGCCCTGCCAGTCGCCCAGCACGGTCAGCAGCACCTTGATGCCCTTGTCCTGCAACGGTTTCACGTAAGTCTGATAACCGCCGTTTTCGAGCAGGTTGGTCATCTTGTCATTCAGGAAGAGCGTAGGCTCTACCACTCCGTTCACCGTCCGCTTGTGGATGTTCGAGGCAAACAGCTCCACGATACCGGCAAAGGGTTTGCCGTTGGAGAGCATGTAATCTCCGGCATTGAGCGGGTTGGTGTCGTTGGTCTCGACATAGATGGCCACCACGGGCGTATCGCCGTAAGCACGGGTTTGGGGAACTGTGCCCTGATCCATCGTCGGCTCCTCGGCCTGCTGGCACGAGAACATCATCGTAGTACCCAAGAAAAGGGCTGCAAAAATTTCAAAATAACGTTTCATAGTCGTTTTTAGTTTTAAAGGATCAATAACTGGTTAATCGGTTTGTTTTGGGTTTTGGTTTTTGTTTTTTCTGTCATTCAATGAGTTTTAAGGGTTAAAGAATATGTCGTTTAGACCGAAATAGGCATGCCTGTAAGTTTACCAGTCTTTTAACCATTTGTTATATCCTGTACCACCATTCGGGAGTTTGCCCAAAAGAGATGTATCGAATGAATATTCATTATCGCTCATAATGGAGGGGCCCCAAGGTGTATCCTCGATCATCCAAGCGCCATCGTCGGCAAAATACGTATATCCAACCTGAATGCTGCTAGCCCAAGTGCTTTCGAAATTATCCTGAAGAAGCGTCCGCAGACTTTCAAAAACCAGAATATTGCTCTGCTTGTTTCCTGCCTGACGCCAGAAGAAAATATCGGTGAAATAGTCATTTATAGTGTTCGGGCCCTGCGGATACCACGGAATATTGATACATCCGTATTTCGCAGGATCGAGGCCGGCAATAGGCTTGCGGGGATGATCCGTCGAGACATATTGCTGCCCCTGATGCCAGGGATCGACAATCTGAACATTTTTCTCATTGTCCAGATACCCAGACCATGCGTAATCGAGGTATTGCCCGACTTCGATGCCTCCGGTCGCCCCGGTATCCCAGAAATACTCGGTGGGGGCTTCGTAATCGGTCAGCGTCACCAGTTTGTCATTGCCGAGCGCTTCCCGCATCGCTTTGATGAGTTTCGGATAGGAGGTCGTGTTCATGGCGGGCATTCCCTCCTTGCCGTAGGCGGCATTGCGATCCCAGAAATTCACACCGTCGAGTGCGTATTCCGTGATAACGGTCTTCACCTGGGCTACGAAATCGACAATCTGGGCGTCGGTCAGATTGCAGAATCCGAGCCCTGTTCCGCCACCTTCCAGACAAATGCAGACCTTACGGCCTTTATCCTGCAAGGGCCTGATATATTTGTCGATATGGTCGAGGACATAGCGCATGTCGTTTCCGAGATTCAACAGGGCGCGTCCCGTCTCCGCATCGTAATCCAATACCACCTTGTTCAAATTGACAATGTTACCGATCGTCCGCAAGCCGTCTTCCCGCTCGCTCCACGCATTTTCCCACGTATTGACATCGAGCTTGGACATGAGGTATTCATCCACCAACAACGGCTGGTATTTTTCCGTGTCGAGATAGAATACGGCAAATACCTGGTCGGCATTGAGCTTGTACTCCCCGAGTTGTCGTGCGCGAATTGAAATGAGATAATTGATTGTCTGATGCTCCTCGGTTCCGGCCTCTTCAGCCACCGTCAGCGGCAGATAATATTCGCCCGGAGCCAGATTCTCGGCCATGAAGCGGATGCGTTTAAGTGCAGAACGCTGATTTTCTGCCGAGAGCGAAAGCGTTTTGCCGTCAGGAAAATCATAATTGCCTTCGGGCAGCAACGTTCGCTGCTCGTCGTTCGCCTCGTTCCACCCATCGAGCAGCGAACCGTCGATCCATGCGTCGAGGGATAATTCCGAAGCCGGCGCTTTTGAAAACTGGTAATAGAAGTTGGAAGTTACGAACCCGGATCCTTCCGTCATCCGAATACGAACCTTGTCGTCGGACATACTGCTGCTACGCAACCTTCCATAGATATTCTCCAACGGTTCCTTGTCGGGAAGTTTCCCGCCCTGCTGCTCTACGGTGTCGGCGTCGCAGGCCATAAGGCCTGCGAGTGCCGCCGTACAGAGAAGCGTCGCAATTCCCGTTTGCAAACTAAAAATCGTCTTCATAATCACTCGTTGTTTTCGTTAAGTTTCGGAATCTCGATGCCCTGCGGCCAGATAATATCATACTTAGCCACTCCGTCATTGCGGTACATCGAATAGTCCTTGACCGTATTGCCCGAGGCATCGTTGCACTTCCAATAGCCAAGAAGCGTCGGATCGTCCTGCGGGTTTTGAATGTCGTACATATTGTCCCAGATCTGTTCGGGCGTACGGGCCACCGACCAGACACGTGCTTCGGCGATCTTGCCGTTCAGAGGACGGTAATCGTCGTAGGAGCGGCCGAGGAAGAACTGGTAAGCCTCGCCCAGCTTGTTGTAACCCGTGTCGTCGGTCTCGTACTGCGGTTTTTCGTTGTCGGGAGCCGTATTCCACAGGTCGTAGAGCGCCCGCATGGCCAGATTGATCTGGTTCTTCTTGCTCTGCGCCGAGATGCCGACATCGGTCGCTTCGCTCTGAATCTGGCCATCGACATAGATGCGTGCGGTACGCGCCGCTTGGTCATATGTGCAGGCGACATGGTACCAGCGCCCCTTTTCGAGGTTCTTCGTCGCATCGCGTCCGGGAATCTTCCCGAAGGACGAGCCGGCACCCGATCCGTCGAACTGCAACTGCTGACGCTCGAAATTCGTGTCGCCGATACGCAGCAGCAGATACTGCTCGACACCCATGATGGACGAGATGTTGACGGGGCTGCCCGTAGCGTTGCTCGTCGCAAAATCGTCGAGGTAGATAAGGGCCTCGTAGGTCACGGCCGTCAGACCGTTCCAAGCCTTGCTGCTTTCCGAATACTTGTCGAGGGTCGGGAACTCGATCCAGTTGTCGGTGAGCTGCGCTGCGACGGTGATGGCCGAGGATCGTTTCACGACATAATAGGCGACGTCGGAACCGTGAAGCACGTCCATCGAGGCATGGCCGATGCGCACGGGAACGAGATAGGTTTCGTCGATAGGAAGCGCTCCCGTCTGTTCCTCGCCTTGGCCCATCAGCTCCTTGAATTGCAGGGTCACGACATCCGAGGTTGTTTTTCCCGCGGCGATCGTGACACTCTCGGCCGACAGCTTATAGTATTTGGCATCGAGCATCGGCCACTGCGTACCGTAGCGGGCGTTGTACGTCCCGACGAGCGACGGGTCGACCGTGAGCGTCACCGCCACATCCTGTCCCGCAGGATAGGTCAGCTCCGCCTGCAAGGCGCAGTCGTAAGTCGGTTTATTGTTGCCGAAGGTTGTAAGCTGCACCTCGTTCGTTTCCGCGACGTCGAGATAAACGGCGTTTCCGAACTTGTGGTCGTCGGCCTCATAATTATCGCAGGCCGCGAAAAACACGAGCCCCGCGACGGCTGCAATCAGATATTTTCCGTATTTTTTCATGGCGTTCACTATTTAGCGGGATTTAACGTCTGGATCGCCCCACGGATCGTCTGGTAGTTCATCTCCGCATGATAGTAATCTTCGGAAATGTTGTAAGCTGCCAGACCGCCCAGCGGGCCGAATTCGATGACGCGGCGCGACATCTCATCGACGGCCGCGAACTCCGTGCGATCCTCATCCAGCAGGGGTGCGCTGATCTCGGCCGCCAGCAGCAGCTTCTCCGGCGCGATACCGGCATACCCCGTGGCATTCAGCACCTGGAGCTTCACCTCCTGCACATTTTCGAGTTTCTCCGTATCGAGGGCAATAAAATCGACCTTGGGACGGTCGGCGGCCGCAAGCGACAGCGGGTTGCCCTCGAAGACGAGGAGCTGGCCCTCGGATTTCGCCGCAGCAAGTTTCTCGACGATGCGGGCTGTGGCATCCGTCGCCAGCGGGTCGGTCGTAAACGAGTAGCCGTCCATGCCGTTGGCGGCGACGGCGGCGACAACCTGATCCAGATAGGCATCGAGCGCCTGCATATCGGCGAACTCTTCCGCGCGTGCGGCATAATCGACCTGATAAAGTACTTTCGTCCCCTTCTCGCGCATGACGTCCATATCCTCGGCGTCGAACTTCGAGAAGTTATCGGCGTTGGTCAGCGTCACGATGTCCAGCGAATCCGGGAGGCAGCGCATGAAATCCTGCTCACTCGATGCTTTCTCGGGCGAGTTGTGCAGACGGGCATAAACAATGAAATGTTCTGACTGTTTATAGGCCCTCAGCGCCGCGGTGTATTCGGCCCATAGTGCCGGATCCTGCTCCCAGGGCTTTTCCACCTTGCTGTCCACCGTTTCCATCTCCGTCCAGTCGTTGCAGGCCGCAAACGTTGCGACGGCAGCGCAAAAAGCGAGGAAACGTATCATTCGGTTTGGTTTCATATTCATAGCGATTACTTGTTATACGGTTTGCAATCCCACCATACGCGGGTTCCCATGACGTCGCCCGAACGGTCGCCGTTCTGTTGCTCTGCACCGAGCGTTTGAATGGCCGCCTGAAGGTTGGCGTTGTTCTGCTGGTACTCCTCGACAGGGTAAGGCAGACGGCGTGCGCCCTGTTCCACATTGACGGAACCTCCCGATTTGTCGGTAGGTACAGGCAGCAGTTTCGGATACCCCGTACGGCGGTGTTCCGACCATGCTTCGACTCCCAACGGGAAGATAGCGATCCACTTCTGCACGATGATGCGTTCGAGGTTGCGCTCCTGAACGGCCTCCGTATCGCTGCCGTCCGTCGCCGTTTCCCACGGAACGGTGATTTCGCTCCGGGCAGATGCGCTGTAGTTGCCCAGCGGATCGGTATAGGGTGCAGGCTTCTTCGTGGCGTCGACCAAATAGGCGTCTGCCCCCGATGCTCCCCGCTCCTCGAACGAAAGTCGGACAGCCTGCTCATAGAGCGTCTTCGCCGTCTCGGCCGATCCCCAGCGCAGTTCGTACTCTGCATGCAGGAAGGTCGCTTCCGCGGCATTGAACCATAAATAGGGCGTATCGCTCGCAACGATCATATTCGAATACTTCGACATGGCCGTCGATTTTCCCGCCACGTCGATGCCGATGCGGATACCCACATAGTCGCCGACATCGTTCGCAAGGAACATCTTCTCCATACGCGGGTCTTTGTAGCCGTTCATGTAGCAGAGGATGTCGGCTCCGACACGGTGGTCGCCCCAGTCGTTGTAGATGAGCGTCGTGCGGTTCTCCGCGGCGTGCATCGCCGCATTGTCGGCATTAGCCTCGATAACACCCCCGGCAATAGCCTCGGCGGCCTTCGCACGGGCGACGTCGGACTTCACATACGACAAACGCATGGCCATGCGCAACTTGAGCGAATTGGCATATTTGAGCCACTGCGCGATATTGCCGTAGTAGACGCCGTCGTAGCGGCTCCACGCTTCGGCCGGGAGCGTCGTGTTGCGGCCCAGTATCTCGATAGCCTCGTCCAGCTCCTCGAACATCTTCGTATAGACCGCCTCCTGCGAATCGTACTCCACATAGACCGACTCGTTGCTCTCCAGCTTCGAATAGGGAATCGGACCGTAGGAGTCCGTCACACGGTGCATGATGGCCACTCGCAACAGGCGGGCGAAAGCGATGGCCACTTCGTCTTCCGTGCCGTTGACGATGCCCTTATAGGGGGTATAGGTCTCGGTGATGACGTTGGCGAAAGGCCATTTGCGCCAGTCGGCCGAGGGATTATAGGTCTCGAACTTGGTCTGCCATGTATCGACCGTAGCACCGATGTAACCGCCGAACGGCCCGCCCGAAAGCGATTCGTTGAACTGGTACATGTGCTCCTGCACGGGAATCACAAGACTCTGCAGCGACTTGAATTTCGTGCCGGTCTTGTAATTGAGGGCATCCATCTGTTCTTCCGTAACCTGATTGGGATTGCGGTTGATGTCCTCGAAATCACCGGTGCAGGCAGCCAATCCGAGCAGCGCGACCGACAGCAACACCGACTGCCAGCTCATATTGATCTTTCTCATAGTTTCTGCGCTTTAGAATTGGAATTTGACATTGAAACCGAGACTGCGCATCGAAGGCATCATGAAATAGTCGATGCCCTGATAGTTCAGTCCCGTCGAGGCGACGGCTTCGGGGTCGAACGGCGCCTTGCAGTAGATCATCCACAGGTTACGCCCTACGAACGAGACGGTCATGCGCATCTTGTCGCGGAACCATTTTGTCGGCAGGGTGTAACCCAGCGAAAGCTCTTGCAAACGGACGTTCGTCGCCGAATAGAGATAATATTGCGGCAGACCGGACTGCGAGCCGATGGCTTGGTACCACTTCTGCGCATCAACCATCTCACGGCCGTTAATCAGCACGCCGCCGGCATCACGTGCAGCGGCCGAAGCCTCCGAAACGCCGTACAGATCCAAATTGGCCTGCGTCGCGGAGTAGCAGACACCGCCCAGACGGGCTGTGAACAGCACGCCGAGATTGATGCCCTTCCAACTGAAATCGTTACGCCATGCGAGATTGGCATCCGGGAACACCGAACCTAAATAGATATCCTCACCCTCATCGGTAACCTGTAAGTTACCGGCATTGTCCACTTCGACATAGCCGTTTTCATTATACCGCAGATTGGACGTCGTATAAAGGTCTCCCAACGTACCGCCTTCTTTAAGAATATATTTCGCCTTGCCTAATCCCTTGATGTCGAGCTTGGTGAGATTCAGAGATTCGCCCGTCACGGGGTTTACGGCATTAGCCGCAAGTTCGCGGATTTCGTTCTTGTTCCACGAATAAGTGAAGTTCGTCGTCCAGCGAAAGTCACGCCATTGGTTATCGTACCCGAGCGAGAGTTCGACACCCGTATTGCGGACATGGCCGGTTTGCAGGTAGATGGTCGTATAGGACGACGAGGGCGGCAGCGACGGGTCGAAGGTCTGATTTTTCGTATCGGCCCGGTACCACGAAGCCGAAAGATTGATGTGTTGCCACAGACGGGCATCCAGACCCACCTCGTAGGTGATGGTGCGCTCGGGTTTCAGGTCGCCGATGGGATAGTGCGTCTTGTCTTTCCACACCTTGTTCGTGGCGTCGTATTCGTAGGTCGGAACCGTCAGGTGACGCGGGAACGGCATACCTACCGAGGCGATCGAACCGCGGATCTTCAGATAGCTGATCGCATCCGGCATGTTGAATGTCGCCGTCGGAACCCACGAAAGGCCCACCGACGGGTAGAAGAACGACGACTCGGGCGAATTGGCCAGTTGCGAAGCCCAGTCGTTACGCCCCGTCACCGTGAGGTAAAGCAT
>ENA-UEOL01001752-UEOL01001752.1-human-gut-metagenome-genome-assembly--contig:-NODE-1752-length-13221-cov-9.543670_pt1 | contig 13221 bp, 7 predicted proteins | sample MGYA00242884_ERZ507884 | MGnify/ENA primary metagenome ERZ507884 (study PRJEB26167, sample SAMN06115417) | human gut metagenome | host: Homo sapiens | place: China:Chongqing | collected 2015-03-06... | reverse complement strand
TCCGGGAAGTAAGGCGCAAAGGTCAGCACCTCGACTTTTGTTTTATGCCTAAAAAACTATAAATACCTATTATTCAATACATTAAATCAGTACACAAGGTATACAAATAACCAAGCAGGCAACCTGTTGGCATACCCTCGCAGAACGAGTAATGTGGTTAGCGAATAGTGAACGGCTGCATTTAGTGGTTGAAAAGCAGTAAATAGTGGTAAATGCAAGCTGATAGTGGTAGATGTTTATTATCTACCACCATTCAACAAATTTATTATAATTAGATACTTATATAGATAATGGCAGATATGGTAGATGATTTAGTTTTTTCATTTCATACTCAAGGTACCACTCCAGAAAAATATCAGTACAATGCATTAAGAACCCAAAAGAACGGCTAATAAAAATCAAGGTAAGCTGTCGCTATTATGAAAAGGGAAGCTATAAACATAATTTACGTACGTGTACTATAAAATAATACGCAAGAAAAAACCACAGTTCCGTAGGAACTAAATCCTTACTATCTCTCTCTTTCGATATGGCAAAGATGGGAAGTAATAAGAATCAAATGGTTACAAAAATGACATTTCTTGTTAGATAAATGACATAACAGATCCGCAATCAATCCTAAACCACTCTCCTCTAATATCCTATACATAAATTACCCATTGAGTTCCTACGGTACTTAATAACTTTATAACATATAGCCTATGGAGTATATCTAATAATGTATTAGTTAATCTGAATCTATCAGACTTATCGTATGTAGTTAACATTATCTATTCAATTATGAACAAATGAAAAGTATGAAAAGTAAAATGAGAACTTGGAATGTGGCGATGGGATCATTGTCTTTGCTCTTCCTCTGCGTATCGCCGGCATTGGCTATCGCTACAAATCCATCACAAGAGAACCCGTATACGGAGCAGAATGATGATTCCGTAACCCAACAGAGAACAAGAAAAGTGACAGGTGTCGTGCTCGACGCTAACGGAGAGTCTATCATCGGGGCGAACGTAGTGGTGAAAGGTACCAATAATGGGACAATCACGGATCTAGATGGTAAATTCTCGATCGAATTATCGGATGGTGAAACCCTGCAAGTATCTTTTATCGGCTATAACAGCAAGGACGTTATGGTCGGCGCAGGAGAGAATCATATCAAGGTACAGCTGCGGGAAGACACGCAGAAGCTCGATGAAGTGGTAGTAGTCGGGTACGGAACACAGATCAAGCGGGCGGTAACCGGCTCCGTGCAATCCATCAAGTCGGAAGAGATGGCGGATATGCCCGTAGCCCAGATCTCGCAAAAGATGCAAGGCAAGTTCGCCGGTGTCCAAATCAATCAAGTATCCGGTAAACCCGGACAAGGAATGACCATGCGAATCAGGGGACAAGCGTCACTGTCCGGAGGAACCACGCCTCTTTATGTAGTGGACGGAATGCCTATCGTAGGCGATATCAGCACGATCAATCCGGACGAGATAGAAAGTATCAGTGTGCTAAAAGACGCTTCCGCCACATCACTTTACGGTTCCCGGGCTGCCAATGGAGTCGTATTGATACAGACAAAGACTGCCCAATCGGGGAAAAAACTAAGCGTCGACGTATATGGAGGCATACAATACGTACCCGAGAAAGGGAGGCCGGATATGATGGATGCCTCCGAATACGCACGGTTCAGGAAAGAGATTGCCGAAGAGAACGGATTGGCGGTCGATCCCGCTTACCAACATCCCGAAGCGCTGGGTAAAGGCACGGATTGGTATGACGTATTATTCCGTCCCGCCGCTATCCAGAATTACAGCTTGTCGTACAGCAATGGAGACGGGAAGTTTAAATCATCCACCGTAGCCAGCTATTTCAACCAAGACGGAGTGTTGACAAACTCTAATTACCAACGGTTCTCCGCACGAGCCAATACGGAATACGTATTCTCGAAGATCGTCAAGGTAGGCGTGAACCTAGCGCCTAGCTTCTCCATCAATAATAGCCCGCAATCGGACGGTAACTGGACGGAAGATAAAGGTTCCATCCTGCAAGGAGCTATGTTGACAACACCTCTCGCCCCCTATAAGAATGAGGATGGCAGTATTCCGCTTGTGGCCAGTGGGCCGGGATTGTTCGATAACCCAAACTGGTATAATGTGGTTCGCCTCAACAAGAACAAGACCCAGAACACCCATCTGATCGCGAACGCCTTCTTGGAGGTAGAGCCGGTCAAAGATTTAAAAGTAAAGACCAGCATCAACGCGGACTTGACACAGAATAAATGGAACTCGTTCAAGCCCTCCACCTCCGGAGAGATCTATAAGGCTCCCTATCAGATTCCCGAGGCGAAGGAATCCAATAATCTATTCTACACTTGGCTGTGGGAGAATACCGCCACCTACAGCAAGCAGATAAAAGATCATTCCTTTGATCTCCTGTTCGGCATATCCGCACAAAAATATCATAGCGAATATACGATGGTGACCGGAACGAACTTTCCCGACGATAAAATATCGACATTCAATGCCGCCCCTACCATCACGGCGGATGGAAACATAAACGAATGGTCCCTTTTATCCTATATCGGCCGTATAAACTATAATTACAAAGGAAAGTACCTTTTAAGCGCGGCGATGCGTAGGGATGGTTCCTCCCGTTTCGGTAAGAACAATCGTTGGGGTAATTTTCCATCCGTATCGGCGGGCTGGATACTCTCGGACGAGGAGTTCATGAAACCATTGGAGAAAACGATCTCTTTCCTCAAGGCCCGTATCAGCTACGGTATCGTGGGAAACGACCAAATCGGTAACTATACGCATTTGGCGACGATCACCACCACGAACAGCAACTTCAATAACGCCTTGGCCAGCGGCAGAAGCATCTCGGGAATGGGAAACCCGAATCTGGGCTGGGAAAGGAATAAGCAAGTCGATGTCGGTCTGGATGTCGGTTTCTTCAATAATCGCTTATCCATCATGTACGATTACTATAGCAAGCGAACGGACGCCCTGCTGTTCTCGCTAGAGGTACCGATCTCTTCCGGCTTCTACAATATCCAATCGAACGCAGGCAAACTGAAGTTCTGGGGACATGAATTAAGCGTATCCTCCAAGAACCTGACAGGCAAATTACAATGGACTACCGACCTGAACGTATCTTACAATGACAATAAATGCTTGCAACTGGGTGTAGATGACGCCCCGATCATCGGCAACAACATCACGCAAGTAGGGGAACGGATCGGACAGTTTTACGGCTTAGTATGGGAAGGGGTCTACAAGAACAAGGAAGAATTCGACAAATACCCGAAGCATGCGCAAGCCGATGTCGGAACCATTCGCTTCAAGGATGTGAACGGGGATGGCAAAGTTACCCAAGGGGATGACCGCGATATCATCGGCAATCCGGTCCCTTTATGGATAGTAGGCATGACAAACTCGTTCACCTACAAGAATTTCGATTTGTCAATTGTCGTATCCGGCGGTTTTGGTTTTGAGTTAGCCAATATGGTAGATCAGTTCGCTGGAAATCTGGATGGTGTGTTCAACGTGTATAAAGCGGTAGACAATCGCTGGAAATCACCGGAAAATCCGGGTAACGGCCGTTATGGAACGACCAAGATGGGTACCACGGCACCAGAACGTGACTGGTTCAGTTCCCGTTTCCTTTATAACGGAAACTACTTGACAATCAAGAATATCACCTTAGGCTACCAAATTCCGTTAAGAAACCGGGATATCATTAAAGGATTACGAGCTTACGTCAGTTTCCAGAACGTATATACGTTCACTAGCTACATCGGCGCTAATCCCGAGGTGAATATCAGCAATACGGGAACAACGGCGAATAGCTTGCAACAAGGATTCGATTATACCACCTATCCCGTTCCACGGACCATTACGCTGGGTTTAAATGTTAACTTCTAACTATCTAATTATACAAAATATATGAAAACGATATTCAATATAGCCATAAGCATCGCTTTAGGATGTAGTTGTGCCTCCTGTAGTGATTTCTTGAATCTTACGCCGTATAGCGAGATCACAGCCGAGAACTTCTACCAGAACGAGGAGGATTTCAGGCAAGCCGTAAATGGAGCTTACGAACCTTTACGGAACATGTACAACACGGAAGAGTGGAATCTGGGAGAGGCCAAATCGGATAATACGACGTATATCATCCATATCGCCAAATCATCCTTGGACGGAGAAGATCCGGATCAGTTCCTTGAGACATCCACCAATGGTAATGTCGGTACGAAGTATAATAACTGCTACGTAATCATCGGACGATGTAACCGGATTATCTCAGAAATAGACCAAGCGGATTTTGACGCGGAAGCAAAAAACAACCTCAAAGGACAAGCTTTGTTCCTTCGGGCATTCAGCTATTTCAACCTAGTACAATACTTTGGCGGCGTACCTCTGCATACGACACCCTCTACTGTGTATGAGGAGGCATTTAAACCCCGTGCGAGCGTAGACGAAGTATATGAGCAAATCATAAAAGACGCACAGGAAGCCAGTGATCTCCTACCTGTAAAATCAAGGCAAGAGGTAGGAAGAGCTTCCAAAGGCTCCGCACAGACCTTATTGGGAAACGTATACATGGTACTAAAACGATGGGCGGAAACAGAACAAACGCTGAAAGAGGTGGTATCCTCAGGCGAGTATGAGTTATTAGCGGATTACGGCTCCATCTATTCCATCTCGAACAAGAACCATAAGGAATCTATCTTCGAGATCCAATACATGCAAGACGCCTCATTAGGACAGCAAAGTGATTTCATATACAGATTCTTGCCCTATATGACGAATCCGTCCGCCATCACGGGAACAACCCCTAATCCTTGTCCTTCCAACGTAGACCATGGAGGGTTTAACACCCCTACGATCGATCTAATCAACGCATACGAAAAGGGAGACAAACGGTTGGACGCATCCATCGGTATGGTGGAAGGTAAGCTCACCGATAGCTATGCCCTCGACGCTACCGGCGTGAAAAGTATAGTTGACTATGAGCCAGCTCCGGGAATAACCGCCTATCCTTTTATCAAAAAATATTTTCATGAGCATATAAAACCCTATTACACGGATGACAACTGGCCGGTCTACAGGTACGCGGAGGTATTGCTCTTTCTGGCGGAAGCTATCAACGAGCAGAATAGGCCGGACGAGGCTATCCATTATCTGAATAACACCTTCGGGCAAGCGAGTATCCGGGGAAGGGCGGGATTAGCTCCTGTCAAATCCCAGAATGTAGATGCGTTGAGAGAGTCTATCTACCAAGAGAGACGGATCGAGCTGGCATTCGAGAACAAACGCTGGACAGACCTTCTGAGAACGGGACGAGCCGTGGAAGTCATGACACGACATGGACAAAAGATAAAGGCAAATCCCGAATCTTATTATTGGCCCGACGGTGTTCAACCCGTGGCGAACGCTTATCTGTTCAACCCAGATAAATGCTTGTTGCCCATACCTCTGCGAGAAATCGACTTGAACAGCGAGCTTAAACAAAATCCCGGATATTAACGAAGTTATTCTTATATTCGCATCATGAAAAGAGCACATATGAAAATCCTGCTAAGTTTACTATGCTGTGTCGGTGTATTCACCCTATCAGCACAAAGTCGTTATTTCAAAGAAAGCGCTTCATGGCTTCAAAAGAGTGAGGCCTGCAAGCCAGTGTTAACCTATACGGAACATAAGCCGGTCAAACGGGTCACTTCCATCAAAGACGCGTCAGCCTACCAAGGTTGGCGCATGCGGGACGAAGGAAGCACGGACCTGTTATTCAATGAGTCCCTGAAGAAACATCCATCGGTTATAGTTGACTTCGGTGAGCATCTGACGGGGTATTTGGATTTCTCGCTCAAGCTCCTTAGCCAACAGGTTTCGGACGCTCCGGTACGTATCAAATTCACGTTCGCCGAAGTTCCCTCGGAATTGAACACGCCTTTCGACCCTTATCCGGGCGGTCTGTCAAGGGCTTGGCTACAAGATGAGGTGATGACGTTAATGACCGTACCCATCGAGGCCTCCATCCCCAGAAGGGTGTCTTTTCGGTATCTCAAGATAGAGTTGCTAGGCGCTTCCAGTTTCGATTTCGCCTTCGACAAGCTAACGTTCCGTGCGCAGACATCGGCTAAGACGGCTCCATTGCCACTGGCTTCCACGACCGATCCCTTGATCCGTAAAATCAATGAGGTAGGATTGCTTACATTAAAAGAATGTATGCAGACCGTCTATGAGGATGGCCCGAAACGGGATCGCCGGTTATGGATCGGAGACTTGTATCTGGAGGCGCTAGCGAACGCATGGTCGTATAAAAACCACGACTTGACGAAACGTTGCCTCTATTTATTAGCGGCTCTAGCCAATGATGAAGGACTGCTGCACGCCACCGTATTGGAGACACCGACCCCTCATCCGCAAAACGGTACGCATTGCTTGGACTATTCCCTGCTGTATAACGTAGCGTTGCTGGAATACCTGAAAGAGACCGGAGACAAGGAGGTCGCCTTGGACTTATGGCCGGTAGTGGTCCGCCAAATAGAGATGGCCTTGCGTCAATACTCGGACGATTGGATCTACGATATGCAAAAGAAGCCGATTTATTGGTTGGTATTCGACTGGAAAGATAATTATGATCGCCAAGCATCCATGCAGGGACTTACGGCATTCTCATTAGAGAAAAGCTATGAGCTGGCTAAAATGCTGGGAAAAGAGAAGGAGGCTGGAGACTGGCCTCGTATCGCCGGCCAGATAAAGAAAGCCGCCCGGAAAACATTCTATGACCAAAAGAACGGGGTGATCGTAAGCGGCCCTAACCGTCAGGTGTCTTACCTATCACAAGTGTGGATGATCCTATCGGAGACGCTTACCGCCAAGGAAGGAGCAAAAGCGATGGCCACCGTCCTATCGATGCCCGACGCATGCTATCCGGGATGTCCGTACGCTTATCATTATGTAATGGAAGCCTTGTTGAAATGTGGAATGCGGCAAGAGGCCCGTTCGCTCTTAACCAGTTATTGGGGCGGCATGGTGAATAAAGGAGCCGATACATTCTGGGAGGTATATGATCCGAACAATGACGAATTATCACCTTACGGATTTTTCCCGATCAATAGTTATTGCCACGCATGGAGTTGCACGCCGGTTTATTTCATCAACAAATACCCGGAGATATTCCAAAGATAGAAGATAATAAGAGAAACGCCAATATCGCTCGAAATGGAACGTATTGGCGTTTTCTTTTTCTTATTCCTCCACAGGTTCCCCGAACAGGGTTGCCGAGGAAGCCTTATGGATCTTGACTTTTATGAATTGACCTACATGATAGTTCTTCTTGTCAAAGATAACCACCTTATTTTGGCTGGTTCGTCCGAACAATTGCTCACGGGAACGTTTCGAGAATCCTTCTATCAGAACCTCGAAAGTCTTGCCTATATCCCGCAAGTTACTTTCCTCGGACAACTTATTTTGCAAATCGATCATACCTTGCAAACGACGTACCTTCTCTTCTTCCGGTACATTATCCTCCAAATGGCTAGCGGCATATGTACCCGGACGTTCGGAATATTTAAATAAGAAAGCACTATCATATCCCACTTCACGCATCAAGGATAAAGTCTCTTGATAATCCTCCTCGGTCTCGGAATGGAAACCGCAGAATAAATCAGTCGAGATAGCGCAATCCGGTACGATACGACGGATCGCCGCTATACGGTCCAGATACCATTCACGGGTATATTTACGATTCATGACCTTCAAGATGCGACTGCTGCCGGATTGGGCAGGCAGATGGATAAACTTACAGATATTGTCGTTCGCGGCAATCACACGCAAGGTATCATCGCTCATGTCCTTCGGATGGGAGGTCGTAAAACGAATTCGCATATCGGGAACCTCTTTCGCCACACGATCCAACAAGATCGGGAAGGTTATGGTCTCACCTTCTTTCTCGAAAGAATAGGAGTTTACATTTTGTCCCAACAACGTAACTTCCTTAAAGCCTTTCTCGTGCATATCCCGTATCTCATTCAAGATACTCTCGATATCCCGGCTACGCTCGCGTCCTCTTGTATAAGGTACGATGCAATACGTACAAAAATTATTACAACCGCGCATAATAGACACGAAACCGGAGATATGTACGCCCGGTAACTTCAAAGGAATAACATCCTTATAGGTCTCTTGGGTAGAAAGCTCCACGTTGATCGCTTTCTCTCCGTGCTCTACCGCTCCCACCAAGTTCGGCAAGTCCAGATAAGAATCCGGTCCTACCACCAAGTCGGCATGATGCACATGGATCAGATCTTCCTTCACTCGTTCGGCCATACATCCCAATACACCGACAATTAAGGACTTCTTTTTCCGTTTTAAAGACTGGAAATACTGTAGCCGCCCATAGATTTTCTGTTCGGCGTTGTCGCGTACGGAGCAAGTATTCACGAAGATGGCATCCGCCTCCTCGATATTCTCCGTCATACTATAGCCATCCATCTTCATGATAGAAGCTACAACTTCGCTGTCCGCCACATTCATCTGACAGCCGTAGGTCTCGATAAACAACTTTCGTTCATCGCTTTGGGTAGCGGATTTTAAGTCCACACCGTTTTCTTGATTTACCATACTATATGTTAATATAATTTAAATAAGCAAGATTCTTAAAAATAATTACGCAAACGCTTGCATAGTTCGAATCCCACCGTTATATTTGCATTCGAAAAACGTAAATTTTTTCATAGTTAAGGTTTTGGTTAAATCGAATAAGGGTGGCTGTGAAGTTACCCTTATTTACTTTTATACCTATCTGATGTTTTATATACTCCCATCTTTTCACTTCTCAATTATTCTTCTTACATTTGGAGGTGCAAAAATAATCAAAGTTTATGGATAACGTAGGAGATTGGTTATATATTGTTTTCCTGATTATCGCCGCCGTCAGTGGCTTATTCAGTTCGAAAGACAAAAAGAAGAAGAGTCGCCCCGATATATTGGGGCAACCCGACAGGGAAATTGTGCCTAATGACCAGCCTACAGAAGGAAAAGGCTTCTGGGAGATATTGGAGGATATGCAAAAGGAAACGCAAAAACCTAAGCCCGCTCCCCGACAAAAGCAGGTAAAGCCAAAGGTTGAGAAACCGCAAGTCGTAACCTCATCGCCTGCCTCATCTCCATTCCTTTCCGCCGAGAAGAATATCCCGAATCATATCGCGACCCAGCCATCCGTAAGGATGAGTGCTATCGAGGAAGAACCGGGGCTTATGCCAGAAGATACCTTCAGAGACATCGAGGAATTGAAGAAAGCGATCATTTGTGCGGAGATTCTAAACCGGAAGTATTAATTTACGCCACACTTATATTCGATTCAGCGTAATTTTATGTAAGTTTGCGCCCGAAATATTGAACAGTAAGTATTTACCTAAAAACATAAAAACTAATTATCATGGCATTAAAATTTATTACAGCTGAAGAAGCCGCATCTTATGTGCATCATAATGACAATGTCGGTTTCAGTGGTTTTACACCCGCAGGATGCCCGAAAGTCGTTCCCGGAGCTATCGCCCGGAAGGCAGCGGAAGAACACGCTAAAGGTAACCCTTTTCAAATCGGTATGTTTACCGGCGCTTCTACCGGTGATAAGCTAGACGGAGAGTTGGCTCGCGCTAACGCCATCAAATTCCGTACACCGTACCAATCTAACAAAGACTTACGTGCCGCATTAAACGCTCATCAGGCACAATATTTCGATTTGCACTTGTCTGAATTGGCACAAAGCTTGCGTTACGGATTCTTGGGTAAGATTGATGTCGCGATCGTAGAGGCTGCCGATGTTACTGAGGATGGTGAGATCGTTCCGACTTCAGGTGTTGGTATCTTACCTACTATCTGTCGTATGGCAGACCGTATCATCGTTGAGTTGAACTGCCGTCACCCGAAAGAAATCCGCGGTATGCATGATATTTACGAGCCGGCTGATCCTCCTTTACGCCGTGAGATCCCTATCTACACTCCTTCTGACAGGATCGGTAACGATTGTGTAAAAGTAGACCCGGCTAAGATCGTTGGTGTGGTAAGAACCGATGAGCCGAATGAAGGTGGAAAATTCTCTCCGCTGGATGATGTTACGATGGCGATCGGTAAAAACGTAGCGGACTTCTTGGTTAGCGAGATCAAGGCCGGCCGTCTTCCGAAAGAATTCGTTCCATTGCAGAGTGGTGTAGGTAACGTGGCTAACGCAGTCTTGGGCTGCATGGGAGCTAATGAGTCTATCCCCGCATTCAATGTATATACTGAGGTTATTCAAGATGCGGTTATCGAATTGATGAAACAGGGTCGCGTTAAATTCGCCAGCGGTTGCTCTTTGTCCGTAAGTAACGAGGTAATCCGTGAGATCTACGCAAATCTCGATTTCTTCAAGGATAAGATCTTGCTTCGTCCGCAAGAGATCTCTAACAATCCGGAGGTTGCCCGCCGTTTAGGCTTGATCGCTATCAATACGGCTTTGGAGGCTGATATCTTCGGTAATATCAACTCTACACACGTATCCGGTACTCGTATGATGAATGGTATCGGTGGTTCCGGCGACTTTACCCGTTCGGCTATGTTATCGATCTTCACGACTCCGTCTACAGCGAAGGAGGGTAAGATCAGCGCGTTCGTACCGATGGTATCTCACTTGGATCATAGCGAGCACTCCGTGAAGATCATTATCACGGAATATGGTGTAGCGGACTTACGCGGTAAATCTCCGATCCAACGCGCTCGTTGCATCATCGACAATTGTGTTCATCCGGATTACAAACCGTTATTGGAAGAATACCTCGCTATGGGTATCAAGGGACATACGCCTCAAAACCTGAAATGCTGTTTCGCTTTCCATGAGGAACTAGCGGCCAGCGGCGATATGCACAATGTGGATTGGAGCAAGTATAATAAGTAATACAAACATATTACAGGCATAATTCATAGGGCATGGGTTCAACCGAACTCATGCCCTATTCTCATAGCAGACAATGCGTAATACATTTGTAATAATTTTGAAACAATTCTTTCAAGCGGGTTTAATCTCTCCTTAATATAGAGGCTCTTTCTTTGCAGCAGAATAAATAGGCAAAGATTGTGAGAAAGTTTATAGAAAAATTAGTGGAAGCCGGCTGGACCTATATGTCCGGCAAGGCCATGAACAGTGCAGCCAAGGACGAGGTAGTTTACGCTGATGATTTACTAACCTTCCTCAAAAACACCAATCCGGAGCTGACTGTTGATGAAATTGGCACCATTTATGATAAAGTGCGCCTTGTCGGCGGCAGCAGTGAATTTACAACGCTGCACAACGTATATAACTGGATGGTAGATGGTATTCAGTTTATGCCGAATGACGGCAACGCTAAAATAGTACAGCTGATTGACTTTGAGCATCCGGAGGAAAACATCTTCCGTGTCGTAAATCAGTACAGTGTAGAATACATCAACAATGGTCAACGCAAAACCCGCAGACCGGATATCCTGCTTTTCGTCAACGGCTTGCCCCTGTGCATTTTCGAGCTTAAAAACCCAAGTGATGCCAAAGCGACCATCTATGATGCCTGGGAGCAGATAAACATTCGCTATTGGCGCGATATTCCGCAGCTTTTGCATTATTGCCCGTTAGCGTGCATTTCTGACGGTGTAAAAACCAGACTGGGAACAGTGCGTACGCCTTACGAGCATTTTTATGCCTGGAGGCGCGTCAACGATGGCGACAAGGTTTCCACATTACCGTTTGACGAGCTGGAAACCATGATTCAAGGCGTTTATACTCCGGCGCGCTTCTTGGAAATCTTTAGAGATTATATTTACTTTCAAGATAGCATTTACGATAAAGACGAATTTGAAATCATCTGCCGTTATCCGCAGTTCTTTGCCGCAAGGCTTTTAAAGCAAAGCATCATCAAATCGGTGCAGGAAAAAAGCGGCAAGGGCGGTACCTACTTTGGTGCGACAGGCTGCGGCAAAACCTATACCATGGCTTTCTTGGCTCGTCAGCTTGCCCAACGCTGCTGCGATATTCCTGCCATCGGTTCCCCTACAATCGTCATGATTGTTGACCGTGAGGAACTGCAAAAGCAGGGAGCAAAGCTGTTTACCAAAAGCAAAGAGTTTTTAAAAATTGGTGAAGTAGCGATTGTTGAAAGCAGAGCGCATCTTCGTCAAGAGCTGGGAGCACGACAAAGCGGCGGCTTTTAGATTTGTACTATCCAAAAGTTCTGCGAGCGCAAGGATGATCCTATCGGTCTTATCAATGACCGTGCTAACATCATCTGCTTTTCGGATGAAGCACACAGAACACAGCTTGAACATGCCAGAACAATTCAGTTCAGCAAGGATGCCGATGCCAATATGAAGGCCATGCTTTCCAAGCCATATGCCAAGGTGCTCAGAGAAGCCTTCCCGCAGGCCACATTCGTTGGCTTTACCGGTACACCGATTGAAGAAACCTACCAAACCTTTGGTGAAGAAATAGACCGCTATTCCATGGACCAGGCTGTTGCAGACGGACTGACGGTAGCAATTAAGTACCATCCGCGTATTTCCAAGGTGCTTTTGGACGATGAAAAGGTTAAGCAGATAGAAGGCTATTACAAGAAGTGCGGCGAAGATGGCGCTACCTATGAAAATATTGAAGCCAGCAAAAAAGCAATGAGCTCTTTGGATGTCATTTTGGAAGAGCCGTCGCGTTTGGAAAGACTGGCGGTTGATATCCATGACCACTATACAGCGTGCTGCGAACAGGATCCGGACAGAATCCAAAAAGCAATGATAGTTTGCTCCAACAGAAAAATTGCCTATAATCTGCTGCAAATATTCAAAAAAAAATATCCTGCATGGTTCAATGAAAAAAAGGTGGCTGACGGAACAGCAGCAACCGATGCAGAGCTGCGAGAGCTGAAGGAAGTGCCCTTTATGGCTATGGTAGCCAGCGTCGGTAAAAATGATAAGGAAGATATGTATAATTATCTGGGCGGTGCAAGTAATGACAAGCGCTCGGAAATGCTGGATGCTGCCTTTAAGCAGGAAAAATCCAACTTCCGTATCGTAATCGTTGTCGATATGTGGATTACAGGCTTTGACGTGCCTACGCTCACTTATATGTATAACGATAAGCCTTTGCAGAAACGGTATAGTCATATTCCTGTGTGTCATAATCTCCCGGAATCCAGTAAGCGGTGTGGTCACCTGCCATGGCAAA
>ENA-UEOL01001744-UEOL01001744.1-human-gut-metagenome-genome-assembly--contig:-NODE-1744-length-13255-cov-25.669980_pt1 | contig 13255 bp, 9 predicted proteins | sample MGYA00242884_ERZ507884 | MGnify/ENA primary metagenome ERZ507884 (study PRJEB26167, sample SAMN06115417) | human gut metagenome | host: Homo sapiens | place: China:Chongqing | collected 2015-03-06... | reverse complement strand
GATTTTGGGCTATGGTGTAATGGTAACACAACAGATTCTGGTCCTGTTTTTCTTGGTTCGAGTCCGAGTAGCCCAACAGATTAAAAGCATTTTGGAGAAGATCCAAGATGCTTTTTTCTTTTATATATTCTTTCGATACGTATTTGGAGCTCAAGATAAAAACGGATTAACGTAACAACTGGTTCACGCCTTACCCGATTATTCGCCTTATTCTCTGGAGAAATATGAGTGTCTTAAAGATATCATGCGATAACTTGCATGGTCTGAGTGGAAGAATAGCCTATCCCTTAGGCTGAGAAGGTAGGGAGAAGATATCTTGATTGGTGGTAATGAATAATCTGTAAGAGTGTGTAAAGCTTCAGTTTACTGAATATAGAAAAAGAGGACAAAAGATTTTATCTGAAAATCTTTCGTCCTCTGGTTATGGATGATGTATTGATGTTTTTCTAAAATCAGTACGGTGTATATTATCTTGTATACTGACCGTACATTGCCATTGCACTTGTATTCAAGTTTTTCTTAATAGCTTTGAATAAATCTTTTACCTGTTTCATAATTGTTACCCTTTCTTTTGTTTTTGCGTTTACTAAGTTAATTTAGTATTGCTTTTCCCCTCTTTTTATGGGGTTAGTCTAGTTAATGTTATCCTTGTTTTATGTTTTACAACACAAAATTACAGGGTTTTGTTTATTCTTTATTCATCTAATAAGAAAAAAATGACTTCCGATGCCCTTTTCTTGATTTATATCAAAGAGTGCTTCAAGGAATAAGCAGCGAAGAGTCTCCGTAGCTCAAGAAACGGAAATCGTGTGCCAGTGCATAATCATAAATTTTATGCCAGTCACCTTTTACGAAAGCCGAAACCAGCAAAAGCAGTGTACTTTGAGGCTGGTGGAAGTTTGTAACCATGCGCTTCACTATTTTGTATTCGTATCCGGGAGCGATAATAATCTGCGTACTTGTATGGAGTGCGTCAAGATTATGGCGGTTCATATAATCCAATATACATTGCAGTGACTCTATGGTACTGAGTGTAACATCCGATTCATAGGGTTGCCACTGTTTTACGTGCAATTCTTCCTGACTGGCATCAGGATTCTGGCTGATAGTTACTCCTATATAATATAAGCTTTCGAGTGTACGTACGGAAGTTGTACCAACAGCTACAGCTTCTCCTCGATGTGCAATCAGCTTTTCTATAGTGCTTTTGTTGACCGAAATGTATTCTGTATGCATTTCGTGACCTTCTATTTCTTCGCTTTTGACCGGTTTGAATGTTCCGGCTCCTACGTGCAGCGTGACTTCTTCCAAGTCTACACCTTTTTCTTTGAGCGATGCCAGTACGCGTTCTGTAAAATGCAGTCCGGCAGTAGGAGCAGCAACCGATCCTTTTATTTTAGAGTAAACAGTCTGATAAGTTTCCTTGTCGCTTTCCTGAGTTTCACGATTCAGATAAGGTGGAATAGGCAGTTCGCCGAATACTTCCAGTATATCGGCAAAGGTAACTTCCGGATTATCCCAGGTGAAATCTACCCAATGACTTGTACCGTGACATTCTCCGCGTGTAGCAGTCAGCGTGATTGTTTTTCCCTTTACCGTCATCTCTTTATGCAGCGGCCCTTCTTTCCATTTCTTCAGGTTACCGATCATACATAACCATGCGGCATGATGAGTCTGCTGGAAATTGAGTACATAATCGTTTGGCTGAATAGGTTCCAGACAAAATATTTCGATCAGTGCACCTGTTTCCTTTCTGAAGTGCAGGCGTGCCTGAATAACTTTTGTATTATTGAAAACCATCAGCATACCCGGTTCCATATAGTCGGGTAAAGAAGTAAATACAGTTTCGCTTACTTCCCCGTGGCGATATACAAGTAATTTCGACTGGTCGCGTACAGGAAGAGGGAATTTAGCAATACGTTCATCGGGTAGCGGATAGTTATAATCGCTGATTTTTATATGCTTAGTTTCTGTCATAGTGTTGAGTAGTATTTTTTTAATGTCTGCAAAATTACTGAATTTCTTTCGGGTTTTTGTTCTCAGTCCTATAAGAATAACTTTTTTTATTCTTGTTTCTTTCGGAATACACTTTCGGATACATGAGCAGGCAGTTTTTTATCGGAAAAACTACCTGAAGTCCGCTTTTTGGGAAGCAGGTTTCAAATATTTCCTATATAGATAAAGGAAAAACATTGCTTTAAAAAGTAGGTAAAAATATCATTACTCACTGGTAAAATCCTTACTTTTGCGTAATGAACCAAATAAGAAGAAAATATGAAAATAGGAGATAAAGTCCGCTTCCTTAGCGAAGTAGGAGGAGGAATAGTAAGAGGATTTCAGGGAAAAGATGTTGCGCTGGTAGAAGGTGAAGACGGTTTTGAGATACCTATGCTGATAAAGGAGTGCGTTGTCATTCAGACGGATGACTATAATATTCCGCTTAAGTCGGCAAAGAAACCCGAAGCACCGCAAGCAGCCGAAGAAGAAATAGAGGAAGAAAAGCCTGTAACATACCGTGCTCCGGAGATACGGGGAAATGATGTATTGAACGTATATCTGGCTTATGTGCCTCAGGATGTAAAGGCCATTTCATCGACTGCTTTTGATGCTTATCTGGTGAACGACAGCAACTATTTTGTCGATTATCTGTATTTGTCGGCAGAAGGTAAAAGCTGGACACTGCGCAGCAGAGGAACCATCAAGCCGAATATGAAGATGCATCTGGAGGAGTTCGAAAAGAGTGCATTGAACGGTATGGAACATGTAGCCGTGCAGCTGCTTGCTTATAAAGACGACCGTACTTTCCTTCTGAAGAATGCTATCAATACGGAAGTGCGTATTGATACCGTAAAATTTTACAAGTTGCATACGTTCCAGCAGAGTGATTTCTTTGTCGAACCGGCTTTGATATACGATATTGTACGCGATGATGAAGAAGTAAAACAAGTATATGTTTCTGCCAACGATATCAAGGAAGCCCTGTTGCAGAAGAATGTGTCGGATGTTCCAGCCAAGCTGCAAAAGAAACAGCACAAGGTAAAAAATGATATTGTAGAAGTAGACTTGCACATTCATGAATTGCTGGACGATACTACAGGTATGGGAAATGCAGAAATGCTGAACTATCAGCTTGATGTATTCCGCAAGACACTGGAAGAATACAAAAATAAGAAAGGACAGAAAATCGTGTTTATCCACGGAAAAGGTGATGGAGTCTTGCGTCGTGCTATACTTGATGAACTCAAGCGCAAATATAAAAACTATCCCAGTCAGGACGCTTCATTCCGTGAATACGGTTTCGGAGCTACCATGGTGACTATCCGATAACCGGGGTAACAGTAGGAAATCAGAATACCATTCCGGACATAAATCACACAGATTTATTCCTGCTCTGAAAACATCAGCATCTTTTCAGAAAAAGATGCTGATGTTTTAATCAAAAGAAGAGCATATTTTCCGGAAAAGAAGAGCATGTTTTTTTAGGTCTGTGTACAGTAAGTGTAATTCATTGAAATGCACGGATATACATTTAAGTGTACAAATTTCTATTTCCCTGCTCTTTTCGAATCCTTATCTTTGCCTGAAAGAATCCAATTCAGGCATTTTTTTATATGAAAACACACATTATCCGTCGTGCTTTGCTTGCACTAGGCATCTGTTCTGCACTGAATATGCAGGCACAGGCTCCACATCCCGAACGTATCTACCTGTCGGGAACAGATACAGACTATACCCGTACATGGGAATTTTATTGTTCCAAAGGACAAAATTCCGGGAAATGGAAATCCATAGAGGTTCCTTCCTGCTGGGAATTGCAAGGATTTGGAGAATACACTTATGGACGTTATTATACTATCAAAGGAGCAAAACCCAGTGATGAAACAGGTATATACCGCTATCGTTTTCTTACTCCCGATTGTGGAAAAAACGACCGCATCAAACTGTTTTTCGACGGGGTGATGACCGATGCCGAAGTTTGGGTAAATGGCAAATCGGCAGGACAAATCCATCAGGGAGCTTTTTATCGTTTTTCTTATGACATAACTTCACTGCTGAAAGCCGAGGGGGAAAACCTGCTCGAAGTGAAAGTAGCCAAGCAATCTGCAAACAAGTCGGTGAATGCTGCCGAACGACGTGCCGACTGGTGGCTGTATGGGGGCATCTATCGTCCGGTATGGCTGGAGGTCGTTCCTGCTGTTTCGATGGAACATTTTATACTCGATGCACGTGCCGACGGTTCGTTGCGTGCTTCGGTACGCATGGCTGGTAATGCCGAAGGACATGTGCTGGCTGTATCCATAAGAGGATTGAAAGACGGAAAGCCCTTACGGACACTGCAAGGCAAAGAGCAGGTCAGTTGTCCGCTTGCCACTTCCGGCAGAGAAACCGAGTTTACATGCAAATGGTCGGATGTAAAAGTATGGAATACCGAAGCTCCGGAACTTTATGTGGCGCGTCTGGAACTGAAAGACCGCAGCGGAAACGTTATTCAGGTTCGTGAAGAGCGGATCGGATTCCGTACCATCGAGTTTTTTCCGCAAGACGGTATTTATCTGAACGGAACCTGCCTGATTGTGAAAGGTATCAACCGGCATTCGTTTTCGGTAGACGGCGGACGGACTACAAGTGCAGCCATGAGTCGTCAGGATGCTCTGCTCATTAAAGAAATGAATATGAATGCTGTACGTTCCCATTATCCGCCCGATGAACATTTTCTTGATATGTGCGACTCTCTCGGACTGGTATATATCGATGAGCTTTCGGGCTGGCATGGACGTTATGATACGGAAACCGGTGCACGGCTGATCAGAGAAATGGTAGAACGGGATGTGAATCATCCGTCGGTTATCTTATGGAGTAACGGAAACGAAGGCGGATGGAATACCGATAATGACAGCCTTTTCTGTAAATACGATAAGTTTCAGCGTAGGCATGTCATCCATCCCTGGGCTGATTTCGACGGACTTGATACGCATCATTATCCGGCTTACCTTACAGGTGTGGCACGCTTTACCAACGGATATAAGGTGTTTATGCCTACAGAGTTTATGCATGCCATGTACGATCAGGGTGGAGGAGCCGGACTTCGTGACTTTTGGGACAGGTGGATGACGAATCCCATGTTTGCAGGAGGCTTTATCTGGGTATTCTGTGACGAGGCTCCCAAACGTTCCGACAGAGGAGGCGTGCTCGATTCGGACGGATCGAATGCTCCCGATGGTGTTGTGGGACCACGCAGGGAAAAGGAAGGAAGTTTCTATGCCATACGTTCCCAGTGGTCGCCGGTACAGATAAAACCGTTGCTTATAACGGAACATTTCGATGGAAGCTTTTTCATCTCGAATGAATATATCTATACCAATTTAAAGGATTGCCGGATGACTTATGAAGTTTTGTCGTGTGACATTCCTATGCAGGGAGCTGTTTCCCGTATATTGGCGCGTGGCGAGGTTACGCTTCCTGCCTTGTCTCCGGGTGAAACAGGCAAAGCTCGTTTTTCGCTGCCGGCTTCTTTTGCTGAAGGAGATGTATTGAAACTGGAAGCCTTCGACAGGGACGGACATTGCATTTGTGACTGGTCTTTTCCTATCCGGCTGGTAAATCCGTATTTTCAGCGTCATTTGGCACAGCTTTCCACAGGCTTGTCCGGCAATGCTGTTTCGGCATGTAACAACGGAAAAGAAATTGTACTGAAAAGTGAGAAGGTAAGCGTAACTTTCGATGCGGCTACGGGGATGATTCTCCGTGTGCTTTCAGGGAATACTGAGATACCTTTAACCAATGGTCCAGTGGCAGTCGGCATGAAGATGGTCTACCAGCCTGCCAGCAGTTATGTGCGTCAGGATTCGGAAGAAGCCGTTTTTTGTGCCCGCTACAAGGGAGGAGCCGATTCGATTGTCTGGCGGCTTACCTCTCAGGGATTGCTTTACATGGATGCGGTACTGCTGAACCGTGCGTCGGGAGGCGGAGGTTTCGATGATGCTTTCATGGATACGGAGGTATATAATCTGGGATTGACTTTTTCTTATCCGGAACGCATTTGTAAGGGGATGAAATGGCTGGGCAGAGGACCTTACCGGGTGTGGAAAAACCGTATTCCGGGTACGAATTATGGTATCTGGCATAAAGATTACAACAATACCGTTACGGGCGAGAGTTACGACAATCTCGTTTACCCTGAATTTAAGGGCTATCATGCCAATATGTATTGGGCTACGTTCGAAAGCGATACAGCACCTTTTACTGTTTATTCGCGTACAGACGGTATTTTCTATCGTGTCTTTACACCCGAAGAACCGAAAGGCAGTGCAAAACGGACTATGCCCGAATTTCCTGAAGGGGATATATCGTTCTTGCTTGATATCCCTGCCATTTGTTCGTTCAAGCCGATTGAACAACAAGGTCCGAACAGTCAGCCGGGAAATATACGTATCAAGAAGGGAGATGAAGGGTTACGTCTGAACCTGATGTTCGATTTCAGAAAAGAGAATTAAAATATTCTCGTTGGGTTGTACTGCTAAAACTGTTTTATTTTGGCGGGATAAATTAATAATAATGTGTACCTTTGCAGGCTGAAATCAGAACAAGTGTATGCAACAAGACAATAAACCTATTATTGAAGTAAAGAATGTGTCGAAGTTTTTTGGTGAAAAAACGGCACTCGATAATATAAACTTATCTATCCGTAAAGGTGAGTTTGTGACGATTCTTGGTCCTTCCGGATGTGGAAAGACTACTTTGCTGCGGCTTATCGCAGGTTTTCAGACTGCCTCGGAGGGCGAGTTGTACATTGGTGGGAAGGAGATTACACAAATTCCTCCGCATCGTCGTCCGGTGAATACGGTATTCCAGAAGTATGCTTTGTTTCCTCACCTGAATGTATATGATAATATCGCTTTCGGACTGAAGCTGAAAAAAATGCCTAAGGCAGAAATGGAGAAAAAGGTGAAGGCTGCGTTGAAAATGGTGGGTATGACCGACTATGAGTACCGTGACGTAAACTCTTTGTCGGGCGGACAGCAGCAGCGTGTGGCTATTGCCCGTGCCATTGTAAACGAGCCGGAAGTGTTGTTGCTTGATGAGCCTCTTGCTGCACTCGACCTGAAAATGCGTAAGGACATGCAGATGGAGTTGAAGGAAATGCACCGCCGTCTGGGCATTACCTTTGTTTATGTTACTCACGATCAGGAAGAAGCATTGACACTGAGTGATACTATCGTAGTAATGAGCGAAGGAAAAATCCAGCAGATAGGTACACCGACAGATATCTATAATGAGCCGATCAATTCGTTTGTTGCCGATTTTATTGGTGAAAGTAATATCTTGAACGGTACGATGGTGCGTGATTGTCTGGTTCGTTTCTGCGGTCAGGAGTTTGAGTGTGTGGATAAGGGATTTGGAGAAAATGCTCCTGTCGATGTGGTGATACGTCCGGAAGACTTGTATATATTTCCTGTTTCCGATGCTGCACAGCTTCGCGGTATCGTTCAGTCGTGCATCTTTAAGGGAGTGCATTACGAAATGGCAGTTGCCGTGGGCGATTATGAGTTTCTGGTACAAGATTATCATGCTTTCGAAGCAGGTTCGGAAGTCGGTCTGCTGATTAAGCCGATGGATATACATATCATGCAGAAGGAACGTGTATGTAATACGTTTGAGGCATCCATGGTGGATGAAACGCATGTGGAATTTCTCGGTTGCGGGTTCGAATGTCCTCGGGTGGACATGAGTGACTCGTCACGCGACTGGAAAAATGTGAAGGTAGAGGTCGATTTCGACAAAGTGATTTTGCAGGATAATGAAGAAGACGGTATGCTTACCGGTGAAGTGAAATTCATACTTTATAAAGGAAACCATTATCATCTTACTGTCTTTTCCGATTGGGACGAGAATGTATTCGTCGATACTAATGATGTGTGGGACGATGGTGACCGTGTAGGTATCACTATTCCTGCTGAGGCTATTCGTGTAATATGTTAATATAAGGATAATGAAGAAATTGCAACATTTTTTCTCTTCACGCAAGAGTTGGGTTTTGCCGTATCTCATTTTTTCGGTCATATTCGTAATTATTCCGCTGTTGCTGATTGTAGTATATGCATTTACCGACGATATGGGACATCTTACACTGGCTAATTTCAGTAAGTTTTTTGCTCATTCGGAGTCTGTCAATACATTTGTGTACTCCATAGGTATTGCCATTCTTACTACTCTTGGCTGTATATTACTGGGTTATCCGGTAGCCTGGATTCTGAACAACAGCAAGAATCTGAGTTATTCGCGTACGCTGATCATGCTGTTTATCCTTCCGATGTGGGTAAACATTCTGGTACGTACACTTGCCACGGTAGCGTTGTTCGATTTTTGCAGACTGCCGTTGGGAGAGGGGGCTTTGATTTTCGGTATGATATACAATTTTATTCCTTTTATGATTTATCCCATTTACAATACCTTGCAGAAGATGGACAGAAGTTACATTGAAGCAGCACAGGATTTGGGAGCAAACTCTTTCCAGGTATTCTGGAAGGTTATATTTCCTTTGTCCATGCCGGGTGTGGTAAGCGGTATCATGATGGTATTCATGCCTACTATTTCGACTTTTGCCATTGCCGAGCTGTTGACCATGAACAATATCAAGCTTTTCGGAACTACCATACAGGAAAATATAAACAACAGCTTGTGGAACTACGGAGCAGCTCTTTCGCTCATCATGTTGTTCCTTATTGCCGCAACTTCCTTGTTTACTCCCGAAAATAAGGACGAGTCGGAGAGAGGAGGTGGTGTATGGTAAGAAGAATCATCGAGCAGACATATTTGTGGATATTGCTGATCTTGCTTTATGCACCTATTTTGATTATTGTGGTTTATTCGTTTACCGAAGCAAAAGTGCTGGGTAACTGGACAGGTTTTTCATTTAAGCTTTATGAGTCACTGATGAATACCGGTGCACACCATTCGCTGATGAATGCCTGTATCAATACGATTGCCATTGCTTTCATTGCTGCTACGGTTTCTACTTTGTTGGGAAGTATTGCAGCCATTGGAATATTCAACTTGCGGGCTCGCAGCCGGAAAGCTGTAGGATTTATCAATACGATTCCTATCTTAAACGGGGATATCATTACGGGTATATCGCTGTTCCTGCTGTTTGTTTCTTTAGGAGTGACACAGGGATTTACAACTGTTGTGCTGGCTCATATTACTTTTTGTACGCCTTATGTGGTGCTGAGTGTACTTCCCCGTCTGAAACAGATGAATCCGAACCTGTATGAAGCAGCACTCGATCTGGGAGCTACACCGATGCAGGCACTTTGGAAAGTGATTATTCCTGAGATACGTCCGGGTATGATCAGCGGTTTCCTGCTGGCACTGACTATCTCGTTCGATGATTTTGCCGTAACAGTGTTTACCATCGGTAATCAGGGACTGGAAACCCTCTCTACTTATATTTATGCCGATGCCCGAAAGGGAGGACTGACTCCTGAACTTCGTCCGCTCTCCGCCCTTACGTTTGTTGTTATATTGGTATTGTTGATTATTATTAACCGCAGAGCCGGAAAAGCTCAGAAGAAATAAGGCTTTGCCGGAATAGAAACCGTGTGCTGAAACATAGAATGAAAAGATTATATCAATTTATCGTATGTCTGTGGGCTTGCCTTACGATGGCAAGCTGCTATAATGCTGATGAGTCACGCCAGAATATATTGAAAGTATATAACTGGGCAGACTATATTGGTGAAGGCGTGCTGGAAGATTTTCAGCAATACTATAAAGAACAGACAGGAGAAGATATACGTATCGTTTATCAGACTTTCGATATAAACGAAATCATGCTCACCAAAATCGAAAAAGGGCATGAGGATTTTGATGTGGTATGTCCTTCGGAATATATCATCGAACGAATGCTGCATAAAGGTTTGTTGCTGCCTATCGATACTACCTTTGCGCATTCTCCTAATTACATGAAAGGTATTTCTCCGTATATTCTTCGACAAATAAATAAACTGGGAACTGCTGAAAATCCGGCAAGCCGATATGCTGTATGTTATATGTGGGGAACTGCCGGACTGTTGTACAACACTCAGTATGTTACTGCCGAGGATATGAAAACATGGGGTTGTCTGTGGGACAAACGTTTTGCAGGACGTATTCTGATGAAAGATGCCTATCGTGATGCTTATGGTACAGCTATGCTGTATGCTTACCGCAAGCAGCTTGCCGACAGTACCGTTACTGTTCCTGAATTGATGAACGATTATTCTCCGGCAGCTATGGATACGGTAGAAAAGTATCTGAAACTGTTGAAACCCAATGTCGCTGGCTGGGAAGCCGATTTCGGAAAGGAGATGATGACAAAGGGAAAAGCATGGATAAATATGACTTGGAGCGGTGATGCACAATGGGCTATCGAAGAAGCTGAACAGGTGGGTGTCGATTTGTCTTATTCTATTCCTGAAGAAGGTAGTAATATCTGGTACGACGGATGGGTGATTCCGAAGTATGCCAAGAACGTAAAAGCTGCAAGTTACTTTATCAACTTTCTGTGCCGTCCCGATATTGCTTTGCGCAATATGGAAGAAAATGGCTATGTCAGTGCAATAGCTGCTCCCGAAATCATGGAAGCATGCATTGATACAACACTGACTGAAACGGTGGATGCAAGCTACTTTTTCGGACCGGAAGGACGTGATGTAAAATTACGCAATACGCAATATCCTGATATTTCTGTCGTAAACCGTTGTTCCATGATACGCGATTTTGGTGACAAGACGGTCAATGTGCTTGAAATATGGTCACGTATCAAAGGGGATAATTTGAATAGCGGGATTGTTATTCTTATTCTGGTTGTTGTAGCGGGACTGAGCGGATGGCAGATACACCGCCGTATTCAGGCGTACAAGCGTAAACGCAAGCAGCATCGTAAGCGCCGGCGCAGATGATTATCCCTAAAAGAAATAGGAAACTCCCTATCGGCAAATGGAGAGTTTCCGTTGCAGGAGGATTTTTATCCTCCTATTTTTGTATCAGGAAATTAAAAAGATATTGAATATGAAGATTAAGAAGTTCGCTTTATTACTTTGCCTTGCGCTTTGTGCATGTTGTTTGCCGGCAAATGCCTCGTCATTAGGCGATATACGCGTCAATGCTCGTTTTCTGACAGACCGTATGGCTTTCGAACTGAATCTGAACCAGAGTCAGTACAATGATTTGTTTGAAATAAACTTTGACTTTCTGAGTGGAGTGGATCCTTATCTGACGGGTATGGCATGTGCCGATGCCGCTGCACTTGATGCTTATTATCGGTATTTGGATGAAAGAAACGATGACCTTCGCTGGATTCTTTCCAGTTCGGCATACACTCGTTTTCTTGCAATCGAATACTTTTTCCGTCCGATTTATGCGATGAATAATGTTTGTTATCTGCGGGTGTATAAGGTATACCCTAACAGAAGTTTCTTCTATTTCGGACGTCCGGTACATTACCTTACTTACCATGGAGCACATAGCCGCCGTTTTTACCGGAATACAGGCTATTACTGTGCGCATTATACCGGCCGTTATCATCATCCGGTGTATAAAGGTCATTTCCACTCTCGTCCGGAGTTCAGAAAACATGACTTTATCGCTCCTCGGCCGGTTAAGAATCCCGGATATCATTTTACTCCGGCACGACCTTCAGCTCCAGCAGCACCCTCTCATCGTCCTGAGGCACGTCCGCCATATCGTCCGGGTATAAGTGCAAAACCTGCTCCCAAACCGGTACCAAAGCCAGACAAACGTCCGCCTCATGCAAGTGGTATCCGTCCGCCTCAAAACGGAAATCACCATTCGGTCAGACCCGGTACTTCCAGACCGTCGGATAAAGCTCCCAACAGGGTGACAAGACCTTCAAGGACAGAACGTAAGGATAACCGTCCGTCTGTTCGTCCGGAAAGAAAAGAAAACAGGAAACCAGTTAAACAAATAAAAGAAAAATCTTTCTTGCACAACATGTAAGTAAAACGTATTTTTGCGGCAGATATCAATAAAGATATTATGAAAAGTCGAGTACTTAAATGGATTGCCGCAGGATTGATTGCAGTTGTGCTTGTGGCAGGAACAGGACTCTTTCTTTTTCGGGGAGCCCTGTTGCGCTGTGTTGCCGATGAAAAGTTGGCTGCTTTAGAGCAGCGTTATAACTTGCGTATTGCCTATCGTGAATTGGGAATGCCTTCTTTGTCTGTCATCCGCCTGGAAGGATTGACGGTAGTTCCTGAAGATCACGATACCTTACTGACTCTCGAAAAAGCCGAGACCGATATCGATTTGCTTCCTTTGCTTAGAAAAAGAGTTTCCGTACATCAGGTTGATGTAGAGGGTATGAAACTTTCTTTTGTAAAGCAAGGTAATGTTTCGAACTATGATTTTCTTTTCCGTCAACAGACTGTATCGGAGGCTGATCCGGGTAAAGTAGAAAGTGTATTGGCTGGATACGATGTGCAGGTAAGTAAAATACTTAGCCTGGTATTCAGATTATTGCCGGAAAATGGAGAATTGCGCAATTTGAGTGTGACGGCGCGCCGGGACTTGCTGCAAACAAGTTTTTATATTCCTGAGCTTATACTGGCAAACAGTCAGTTTGCTTCTGCCATTCAGGTGGAAGAGGGAGCTGTAAAGGGAGAATGGAAAGTAAGAGGTACGCTTGCACGCAGTATGCGCCTGATAGAAGGCAGCATTGCTTCCGGCAGTACAGATGAAAAAATCATACTTCCCTACATCCGTCCCCATTATAATGCGACGGTTGCATTCGATTCCATAGCCTTTAAGCTTTCAGAAAAGTCTGCTTCTGCTACGCCTCTTACACTGGAGGGGATGGCATCTGTAGACGGGCTGGAGGTTTATCATACAGCACTTTCACCCGATACGATTGATCTAGATAAAGGAAAGCTGGAATATACCTGCCATGTAGGAGGTAATTATTTCGAATTGGACAGTGTTTCTACTGTTATATTCAACCGCCTTGATTTCCATCCTTATTTACGGGTGGAAAAAGAAAAAAAGTGGCATTATACGGCAAGCATCCATCGTTCGCCTTTCCCTTCCGAAGATTTGTTTGCTTCCTTGCCAAAAGGTTTGTTCCGTCATGTACAGGGTATTCGTACATCAGGCAAACTGAGTTATGATTTATTGTTGGATGTTGACTTCAATCATCTGGATAGTCTGCAATTCTCTTCCGATCTGCGCGGGCATGGTTTCCGTATCGAAAGCCTGGGTG
>ENA-UEOL01001726-UEOL01001726.1-human-gut-metagenome-genome-assembly--contig:-NODE-1726-length-13361-cov-18.440530_pt1 | contig 13361 bp, 9 predicted proteins | sample MGYA00242884_ERZ507884 | MGnify/ENA primary metagenome ERZ507884 (study PRJEB26167, sample SAMN06115417) | human gut metagenome | host: Homo sapiens | place: China:Chongqing | collected 2015-03-06... | reverse complement strand
TCATTTACCTCCATGGTCATAGTGTTGGAAATATCCATAATGCTGAAGCCTGCATATGCGGAAGGAAGACCATGCTCGCAGGAATCCAGACCTGCAATTTCCTCTTCCTCAGATACGCGTAAGCCAACGGTTGCTTTGATGATCAGGAATGCAATGGTAATGGTTACGGCAGTCCATGCTGCTACACTTACAAAACCTAACAGCTGTAAACCAAGCTGCTTAAATCCGCCGCCATAGAACAGACCTACAATACTGTCGTTACCGGGTGCGGAAGTGGTTGCGAACAAACCGGTTGCGATGGTACCCCAGATACCGTTCAGGCAATGTACTGCAACTGCACCTACGGGATCATCAACATGTAATTTGTAATCCAGAAGCCATACACCAAATACTACCAGAAGTCCTGCTACAGTACCGATTACGATAGCGCCGAAGCAGTCGGTCACATCACAGGGAGCGGTAATTGCTACCAAACCTGCCAAAGATGCATTCAGACACATAGATACATCGGGTTTGCCATACTTGATCCAGGTAAAAATCATGCAGACTACGGTTGCAACTGCGGGCGCTACGGTCGTGGTAAGGAATACGGAACCTAACTGCTCTACAGAAGTACAAGCGGCACCGTTAAATCCATACCAGCCAAGCCACAGGATAAATACACCGAGACATCCGATCGGAAGGTTATGTCCTGGGAATGCATTTACTTTTACGATCTTACCACTCTTATCCTTATCAAACTTACCGATACGGGGTCCTAACAGTTTTGCACCGATCAGAGCGGAAATACCACCTACCATGTGGATCGCACACGATCCTGCGAAATCATGGAAGCCAAGCTGTGCCAGCCAGCCTCCGCCCCAGATCCAGTGAGCTTCAATGGGATAGATCAATGCGGAGATCACACCGGAGTAAATACAATAGGATAAGAACTTGGTTCTCTCTGCCATAGCACCGGATACGATGGTAGCTGTGGTAGCACAGAACACCAGGTTAAATACGAAATTTGAATAATCAAAATTCTCATAGGCGGTAAAGATATCCAGTCCCGGCTTACCGATCAGACCTACTACATCTTCACCAAGTAACAATCCAAAGCCGATCAGAATAAACACTACGGTACCGATACAGAAATCCATCAGATTCTTCATCAGGATATTACCGGCATTCTTGGCTCTGGTAAATCCGGTCTCCACCATTGCGAATCCCGCCTGCATCCAAAACACCAGGGCCGCGCCGATCAGGAACCAGACTGCAAATAATTGACCGTCTACTGCGCTTAAGATTTCTTCTGTCATAACATTTTCCTCCTCACCTTTTGTGAAATATCTTCCACAATACTTCACCTGTGTGCTGCGAGAATCACTCGTTTGATCTTCTCACGTTAAAAAAATATGCGATACCATGGTCTCTCCTTCGAAGCCCCATTGCATCGCATACTTTGGGTATAGCGGCATTGCCGTTTTCCACATACCCTTTCGCTATTTTTGTCCGGCCACGCGCGTTGTGATACTGCCAAACAAAAAGGGCGCTACAGTTTTATTCTGTAGCGCCTTTGCTATGTTGAGAGTATAGCACCGTGGTTTTAGAGTGTCAACCATATTTTTACAATTTGTTTCATTTCTTTTTTCTTTCTGACTTTCTATCATCCACTGTCCGTTTGTCGTACAAAGGATTCTGTACCTTTTGCCTGGATTTTGTCGTTTATCATAATTCCCGTACCAGTCGCTCGTATAATACACCTTCCCACATCACGAGGTTTTCTCTGTGAAACCTCAGTTTTTCCGCCAAATGCAGGGATACGGTATTTTCCGGCATAACTAGCATTTGAACCCTTTCAAAGCCCAGTTCCCTTTTTCCGTATTGTAATAATGCTTCGCACACTTCCGTAGCATACCCGTGTCTTTGCCAGGGAACACCGATGACAAATCCCAGTTCCGGGTCTTCGTATCCTTCACGATTTGAGAATCCGGCTCTGCCGATCACCTGTCCGGTTGCTCGGTCGCAGATCGTCCAGACGCCGTAATTATAGAAATAATACATATTTTCCGTATAATCCTTCAGATAGGCCTCTTCTTTCGCCCGCTCCGGATAAAGTCCTTCCGTGTACTTCGTCACAGAAGGATCCGCATAAATCTCGTAGAGAGCATCCAGATCCTCCACGCAAGTCTCCCTGACAAGGCACCTTTTTGTGGTCAGGATCTCCCAGGGAATGTCCACGTATCTGCGATAGACCTTCTCCAGATAATCAAAATCCAGTTCACTGATATTTTCGCAGGCATAACGGACACCGCTAAAATCCTGATTCCTGTTGTCCTCATGGAGCCAGGCAAGCACCGGACAGCCCTGCTCCAAGAGTTCCTGCGCACGTGTGCCATTATCTACGATCCAGAGTTTTCCCTGCCCGCTCTTATACCCGGACATCATGCTATCTCGGACGCTTTTCTCTTCGAAGCACTCTTTTCCCGACCCGTTTCTTTGTTTGGAAAATTCTCTTTCCTGTCTCTGTCTACGAATCGCATCCAGCAGTGCCTGCATTTGCGCGTCATATTTTTTACGGTAGCTCACTCGTTCCTCGTCCGATGCACCTTCCGGATAAATTTCTATTGATACCTGCTTTAAAAAATCCATCTGCGGCAATTCTCCTCTTTACGTTTTCCTGGGAATCCATTACAATAATATTTATATTTTATTCTATTTCTGTTGAAAAAGGAAGAAAGGAAATTATTATGGCAAAGAATCCTATTGTTACTATTACCATGAAGAACGGCGGTGTGATCAAATGCGAGCTTTATCCTGAAATTGCACCCGAATCCGTTAACAATTTTATCAGCCTGATCAACAAGCATTTCTATGACGGTCTGATCTTCCACCGTGTCATCCGCGGTTTCATGATCCAGGGCGGATGTCCTGACGGCACCGGATGTGGTGGTCCCGGCTACAGCATCAAGGGTGAGTTCGCTGCTAACGGCGTAACTAACGATCTGAAGCACACCGAGGGTGTTCTGTCTATGGCAAGAGCTATGCATCCCGATTCCGCAGGCAGCCAGTTCTTCATCATGCACAAGACCAGTCCTCATCTGGATGGCTCTTATGCCGCTTTCGGTAAAGTCATCGAGGGTATGGATGTAGTAAATAAAATTGCCGAGACCGCTACTGATTACAGCGATCGTCCCCTGGAGGATCAGGTAATGGAAAGCGTTACCGTAGATACCTTCGGTGAGACCTATCCCGAACCCAACAAACTGGACAGATAAACATTTTTATAAAACCATGAACAACTCCCTGTTGTGCGCACGAGTGTTAGCATCCGGCGTACAGCAGGGAGTTGTTCATAGTTTGTTTACAAATCCTTCAAGGAATCTTCAATTCCTCAACATGTTTTGGACATTTCTGTTTCATATACTATAACCATAGAAACAAACAAAACAACCATTTAAGCCCACAACAGTTTCTTGTTTAAAAAACTTTTTCATAATAAATGCCAAGGATCAGAATCCTTGGCATCCTCCCTTTCTAGGGGTAAAATTACAGCTATCGCGGTAGAACACTACGCCGGATAGTTATTTTTTTGCAAAAAAATCTCCCGCATCACTGCGAGAGATTTTTATTATCTCAAAATTATTCAGCCTTACCAACAGATCCGAACAGTTCCATCTTCTCCTTAACAGTAGCCTTGATAGCTTCTGCGCCGGGAGCTAAGAGCTTACGAGGGTCAAAGCCCTTGCCTTCGAGATCCTTACCAGCCTCGATGTACTTGCGGGTAGCATCAGCAAATGCCAGCTGGCACTCGGTGTTAACGTTGATCTTGGATACGCCCAGGTCGATCGCTTTCTTGATCTGATCTGCAGGGATTCCGGTACCACCGTGCAGAACCAGAGGAAGCTCACCGGTCAGCTCCTGTACAGCTGCCAGAGTCTCGAAGCTTAAGCCCTTCCAGTTAGCGGGGTATTTACCATGAATGTTACCGATACCTGCTGCCAGGAAGTCAACACCCAGATCAGCGATAGACTTACACTCCTTAGGATCAGCGCACTCGCCCATACCGATAACGCCGTCTTCCTCACCACCGATGGAACCAACTTCTGCCTCGATAGAAAGTCCCTTGCTGTGAGCAGCCTTAACCAACTCAGTGGTCTTCTCTACGTTCTCAGCGATAGGATAATGAGAACCATCAAACATGATGGAAGAGAAACCAGCTTCGATGCACTTGTAGCAGCCTTCAAAAGAGCCATGATCCAGATGCAGCGCAACGGGAACATCAATGTCCAGATCCTTTAACAGTCCGTTGACCATGCCAACGACTACATCATAACCGCCCATGTACTTGCCGGCACCCTCGGATACACCCAGAATAACAGGGGAACGAAGTTCTTTAGCGGTGAGAAGGATGGACTTTGTCCACTCCAGGTTGTTGATGTTGAACTGACCTACTGCATAGTGGCCTGCTTTTGCTTTTTTGAGCATTTCTGTTGCGGATACTAACATTTTAATACCTCCATTTTATATACTCATTCTTGTTACGATATACGAAATGTTATACATTCGTAAAAGCACGAAAAACACATTTCGAATAATCACTTTGTGACTATCCAAACTATAGCACATTCTTTTCAAAAATGGAACAGCTTATTGTTAAATTTTTACCAAATTTTAAGATTCCTTCTGTTCCACCCGGATGTCTACGCCCCGGCAGATGTTCTCAATCACTACTTTTGTATGGGTTCCGCCATATTCTCCATCCAGAGTCCATGGAAGAGGCTCTGCGGAAGTGATCTCCACCTTTGACGTCCGGAAGCAGTACATAGCATCGGTATCGATATCCCGGTTCAGCAGGGATACCATAATGTTATTCAGTTCAATCGGGTTCTTCGGACGTTTGATCAGCGTTACTTCGAAAACGCCATCATCCAGCCTGACATTTTTGCCGGTGATCCGCTTAAATCCTCCTACCGATGCGGAATTGGTCACCATTCCGAAGATAAAATCATCCACGATCGTAGTATCGCCATAAGTAATCCGCATGGGATAGGAACGGATCGCGGACAGCCGCTTCATTCCTTCCAGCAGATATGCCATATGCCCCAGCACATTTTTCATATCCTGTCCGGTCTCATAAGAGACATCCGTGAATAGTCCGAAAGCTGCGATATAAACGAACACATCCTCATTAAAGGATCCCACATCACAGGCGAAATCATTCCCATTTACAATATTTTCCGCAGCTCTCACCATATTCTTCGGCAGCCCGAGGCTTCCTCCGAAATCATTGGTGCTCCCGGCCGGGATATAGCCAATAGGCGTACGGAAGCCACTGCGGATCATGCCGGTGACCACCTCATCCAGCGTTCCGTCTCCGCCGCTGCAGACCACGATATCATATTCTTTGCTGCGCTTCTCGGTCTTCTCCATGGCATCCTCACTTCTCTGCGTGGGATATACGGTGATCTCATAACCGCCCTTGGTGAATACATCCAGAATATCCGCCAGTTTGTTGCGGATTTGTGCCTTTCCAGCTTTGGGATTATAGATAAATAACATTTTCTTCATAATACTGCCCTCAAGATACAACAAACGGGACTAACAGAATTCTCCATCAGCCCCGCTTCTTCTCATGTTATGTTCTTAAGCCACCTGACCGCTCAAAAACTTTTCAATGTTGTCCACAGCGGTCTGCTCATCTGCACCCTCTGCAGTTACTGTAAGCTCTTCGCCTGCACAAAGTCCCAGGCTCATCATACCCATAATACTCTTGGCATTGATCCGCTTATCGTCTACTTCAAAATAAATGTTGCTTTCGTACTTGCTGGCTTCCTGTACTAACAGTGCCACCGGTCTTGCGTCCAGGCCATCTTCCAGTCTGACCGTAATACTCCTCTTTGTCATAATTTTCCTCCTCTTTTACGTCCGGATTCTATCTGCCAGTTCGCTGAGTTTACGTAATCTATGGTTCACACCGGATTTTCCCACCGGCGGATCCAGATACTCTCCCAGTTCCTTCAGCGGAGCGTCCGGATTCTCCAGCCTGACCTCTGCCATCTGGCTTAAGGGCTCGGGCAGATTCTCCAGTCCGTAGTGATCCCGGATATAAATAATATCCTCTATCTGTCTGGTCGCCGCAGTTACCGTTTTGGTAATATTGGCGGTCTCACAGTTCACTCTCCGATTCACAGAATTGCGCATTTCTTTCACAATCCTCAGGTTTTCCAGCTTCATCAGGGCAATGGGTGCTTCGCACACATTGAGAAGATCCACAATACCAGATCCTTCCTTCAGATAGACCACGTAATACTTCTTCCGAAGCACAATCTTGGCTTCTATGTCAAATCCCTGTATCACACTCTGTAGTTGTCTCGCTTTATCCTCATCGGTGCATACAAATTCCAGGTGATAACTTTTCTGCGGATCGCTCATAGAACCAATGCAGAGAAAAGCTCCTCTTAAAAATGCTCTTTGACAGCAGGAATTTTTAATCAGCAGGGGGCTCACAGGCTCAGACAGATCCCCGATCTTATCGATCACACTCCGCATCTGTTCCTCGCTGATTTTAACATCAGTATCTATATTATATGTTTTTTTCAATAATGTAAAGCCTTTTCTGACAACCGCCTCGTTTTCCGTCTGGAAACCGATCATGAAATCTCCTTCTGCGGAGCGTCCGTATTGTCCACTGAAGTTCATGAGTGCGGCCAGCTCAGCGATCTGGCAATGTCTTGCCGGGCTGATGTGTTTTGCCAGTTCTTCCTTTACTTCACTCGAAAATGACATGTCAGATTCCTTCTCTGGGTACATCACGGTGGTACAGCTTGATACCATAATGACCTTCCGCCTTCATACGTTCGTACAATTTATTTGCCAAAGTAACGCTTCGGTGTTTACCGCCGGTGCAGCCGATTGCAATAACCAGACGGTATTTGCCTTCTTTAATATAATTCGGGATCAGAAACTGAATCATGTCGGTCAGCTTGTCCAGGAATATTCCGGTCTCCGGAAAACTCATCACATAATCCTGCACTCCTTTATCATTACCGGTCTGGGGCTTCAGTTCCTCGATATAATAAGGGTTTGGCAGGAATCTTACATCAAAGACCAGATCGGCGTCTGCGGGGATTCCATGCTTGAACCCGAAGGACATGACCGTTACCATAAGACTATTGTATTCTTCGTTCTGTACAAAAATACGATCCAGCTCTTCCTTCAGTTCTCTGACTAACAGATTGGAGGTATCGATGACGTAATCCGAATTTTTGCGGATTGTCTCCAGAATCTTCCGCTCCTTGTGAATGCCGTCCTCCACTCTGCCGTCTGCTGCAAGAGGGTGCACACGTCTGGTCTCCTTATACCGTTTTATCAGAGCAGCATCGTCGGAGTCCATAAACAAAATCTCGAATTTGTAGCCTTTTTCCTTTAATTGCTCCAAAATCCGGGTCGCATCCATGAAATTCTGGTCTGCCCGGACATCCAGTCCCAGGGCCACCTTGCTGATCTCACTGCCCGGCATGGCAATCAGTTCCACGAACTTCTCCACCAGAGATACCGGCAGATTATCCACGCAGTAAAATCCAGCATCTTCCAAAAGCTTTAATGCGGTTCTCTTTCCTCCGCCACTCATGCCTGTTACTACTACAAATCTCATATGCACCTCGTTATTCTATCGTAACTATTCAGAATCCCATTCGCAAAATCACTTCTTCGAGGCTTCCTTTTTGCTCATGTGGTTACTTCGCCATATAAATTTGCGATTCTGCGAAGATGCAAGCATCCGCAGAAAACAAATTTACATGGCTCTGAATAGTTACAGGAATTTGATCTCGGGTTCCAGCTCCACGTGAAAACGTTCTTTCACTCTTCTCTGTACTTCCCAGATCACATCTTTTACATCTTCTGCAGTGGCATTGCCGGTGTTGATAATAAATCCGCAATGCTTTTCCGATACCTTTGCGCCTCCTACGGAGTATCCCCGCAGACCGGCTTCCATGATCAGCTGCCCGGCGAAATGTCCCTCGGGACGTTTGAAAGTACTGCCGGCACTGGGATATTCCAAAGGTTGTTTTTCTCTGCGGCGAATTGCCAGTTCCTCCATTTTGGCTGCGATCTGCTCCGGATCTCCGGGCTGTAGCCGGAAAGTCACTTTCGTCACGACAAACGACTGGTTCTGGATCACGCTGGTACGATAGCCGTACTCCATGGTACTGTTGTCCAGTTCCATGATCTCTCCATTACGGTTGACTACCGTAACAGTGGTCACCACCTGGCTCATCTCTCCGTCGTAGGCTCCGGCATTCATTACAGCTCCGCCACCGATGGTACCGGGGATTCCCGCGGCGAACTCCAGGCCTGTCAGGCCATGCTCTTTCGCTGCTTTTGCCACCTGGCTCATCAGGGCCCCTGCCTCTGCTTCCAGATAGCAGTCTCTCACTTCGATCCGGCTCATATGCTTACCAACCACCAGAACAATTCCTGCATATCCCTGGTCGCTGACCAGCAGATTGCTTCCGTTGCCGATCACGGTATAGGGAACATCCACCAGCCGAAGGTATTTCTGGATCTTACAGAGCTGCTCTTCGTTTTCCAGATAGACCAGGCAATCTGCCGGGCCACCGATCCGGAAGGTGGTATGCAATTTCATCGGTTCCTGTAACAGAACTTTATCTGCCGGTACAATTTCTTTTAATGCTTCTATCACTGCTGCACTTATCATGTTGTCAGGCTGCTCTTTCTTTTTGTTATAATTATGCCGCGAAAGCCTACTTTAATACCAGTGCTGCCGCACCGTAGATTCCGGCATCATTTCCCAGCTTGGCCAGGGCGAATTTCGTCTGCTTGCAGGGACCGAAAGCACATCTCTTATAAGAAGGCTCTATGTATTTGAATAAAATGTCTCCGGCCTTGGACACGCCACCGCCAATGACAAAAATCTGGGGATCAACTACGCTGGCTACTGCGGCAAGTCCCTTGCCAAGATACTCGCCGAACTGTTCTGCGATCTCGATTGCTACTTTATCTCCGGCTTTCACCGCATCAAATACGGTCTTCGCAGAGATTTCACCACCTCTGAGCATGCTGGGAGCATCATCTTTGGCCAGACGTCTGTTGGCCAGACGGGTAACTCCGGTAGCGGATGCATACTGCTCCAGACAGCCCTTGTTCTTACAGCCGCAAGTCTCTGTCTCAGCATCTTCAATATGGATATGTCCGATTTCACCGCCGGCACCGTTGGTACCGGTCAGGATTCTGCCGTCGATGATGATACCTCCACCGACACCGGTTCCCAGAGTAACGGCTACCAGATTGGAATAGCCTTTACCACCGCCCTGCCACATTTCACCCAGGGCTGCTACATTGGCATCATTTCCAGCTTTCACAGTTACAGGCAGATCCAGTTCTTTTTTCAGGGTCTCTGCCAGATCAAAGGCACCCCAGCCAATGTTCACTGCACCGTTGACCATATAGCCGTCAGCGTCCACTGCACCGGGAGCTCCAATTCCTACGCCTACCAGTTCTTCTACAGAGATATTCTTCTCCTGCATTTTGTTTTTGATAGATGCTGCAATATCCGGCAATACCTTTTCCCCGCCGTTATCTTTTACTGTGGGAATCTCCCACTTATCCAGCACCTGTCCCTTATCATTGAAAAGTCCTAACTTGACCGTGGTTCCTCCCACGTCTACCCCAAATGCATATTTACTCATCGTCCTCGTCCTCCTCACGTCTTTTTGCCAGAGAGTTCTGTACACGGGTGTATAGCTCTTTTGCTGCGTTGTAGCCCATCTTCTTCTGACGGTGGTTGATAGCTGCCGTCTCGCAGATAACTGCCAGGTTACGTCCGGGACGAATCGGAATGTTGTGGCATACCACCTTATTGCCCAGATATTCGGTATAATTCTCTTCCAGTCCCAGTCTGTCGTACTCTTTGTCCTTATCCCAATCTTCCAGACGGATGACCAGGTCAATGGTCTGGGTATCTTTTACGGACAATGCACCAAACAGTGCCTTGACATCCACGATGCCGATACCACGCAATTCAATAAAGTGTTTTGTGATATCTGGTGCAGAACCTACCAGCGTATCATCACTGACCTTACGGAGTTCTACCACATCATCGGTTACCAGACGATGACCTCTTCGGATCAGCTCCAGTGCTGCCTCGGACTTACCGATGCCGCTCTCACCAGTGATCAGGACACCTTCACCGTAGACATCCACCAGTACACCGTGCACGGAAATGCAGGGAGCCAGCTTGACATTTAACCACCGGATGATCTCAGACATAAAGTCAGAGGTGGATTTTTTCGTAGATAATAACGGAATCTGATGTCGGATCGCCGTCTCCAGGAATATAGGATCCGGTTTCAGGTCACGGCTGAACACAATGCAGGGAATGTCATAGGCCATCAGCTTCTCATACGCCTCCCTGCGGGTCTCGTCTGTCAGTCCCTCCATATAAGTATATTCCACAAATCCAACGATCTGCAGACGCGTGGCATCAAAATGCTCAAAATATCCTGCCAGCTGCAGTGCCGGACGGTTGATATCCGGCTGTGTGATCTTCACATGTTTCACATCAATCTCCGGTGTGAGATTTTCCAGTTTCATTTTTTCGATAACACGGGTTAAACTTACACTTGCCATACTAATCTCCATACCTTTCCGCGAAAAAACCGCCCCGGTTCCCCGCCCTTTTCATTATCTTTTAGTGTACCACAGGTTGTCCTGTCTGTGAAGCAAAAAAGGTCACGATTTCCTCTGCCGTACGCTCATTCATTTCGGGAATTTCCATCAATTCTTCCACCGATGCCTGCCGGATCTCCTCCAGTGACTTAAAGTGCCTCATCAGGGCCTTTCTCCGGGCCGGTCCCACCCCCGGGATATCATCCAGTACGGACTTCACCTGAGTCTTGCTGCGCAGGGATCTGTGATACTCGATAGCAAAACGGTGGGCCTCATCCTGAATTCTGGTGATCAGCTTAAAACCTTCGGAATGGGTATCAATGGGAAGCTCAATATTATGATAATATAAGCCTCTGGTACGATGGTTGTCATCCTTGACCATGCCGCAGACCGGAATGTCGATTCCCAGTTCTTCCAGTACGGACAGCGCAATATTCACCTGTCCGCGGCCGCCGTCCATCAGAATCAGATCCGGGAACTTCGTGAAGCTTCCGTACTCCTGATCCATTTCCTGTTCTTCCAGCTCTTTGCTCTCTTCCATGCCGTGGCGGAACCGCCTCGTCAACACTTCCCGCATGCAGGCATAATCATCCGGGCCGGAGACACTCTTGATTTTGAATTTACGGTAATCGCTGCGCTTGGGCTTCCCCTTTTCGTAGACTACCATGGAGCCTACATTTTCAAAACCGTTGATATTGGAAATATCGTAGGCTTCCATCCGGGCCGTGCCGGTCAGCGGAAGCTGCAACAGATCTGAGATTTCCTTCACCGCACCGATAGTCCGGCCTTCCTCACGCTTCAGTTTCTCCCTGTCCTGAGACAATACCAGTTTTGCATTCTGGGCTGCCAGTTCCACCAGTTTTTCCTTACTGCCGATCTTTGGCACCTTCAGGTAGACCCTGCTGCCTTTCCGTTCAGACAGCCATTTTTCAATAAGTTCTGCGTCCTCAATCTCATATTGCAGCATCAGCTCTCTGGGAATAAATGGGGTCCCCGCATAGAACTGCTTTACAAAATCCTGTAAAATCGCTGGTTTGTTATTTTCCGGCACATGTGTCATATAGTAATGTTCCCTGCCGATCAGCTTGCCATCCCGGACGAAAAACACCTGTACCACCGCTTCCGTCTCATCCTGATACAGTGCCAGGATATCTTTATCTTCACCGACACCCTCGGTGATCTTCTGTTTCTGGGACACCTGGCGGACACTGGATAACAGATCTCTGTATCTGGCAGCTTCTTCAAATTCCAGTTCCTCCGCTGCCTTGTTCATCTTCTCTTCCAGATCCTTCAGAATCGGGCTGTAATTGCCGTTTAGAAATTCCAGTGCTCCCGCCACCTGCTGTCTATACTCCTCCTTGCTCACATAGCCCTGACAGGGAGCCAGGCACTGTTTAATATGATAATTCAGGCAGGGGCGCTCCAGTCCGGTGTCTCTCGGCAGCACCCGGTTGCAGGTACGCAGCTGGTACAGCTTGTTCAGCAGCTCAATGGTATCTTTGACCGCCGTAGCACTGGTATAAGGACCGAAATAGCGGGACTTATCCTTCTTCATGGTACGGGAAAACAGGATTCTGGGATAATCTTCCCCCACCGTCACCTTGATATAAGGGTACGTCTTGTCATCCTTCAGCAGAGTGTTATATTTCGGAGAATTCTCTTTGATCAGATTGTTCTCCAGCACCAGTGCCTCCAGTTCGGAGTCCGTCACGATATATTCAAATCGCGCGATCAATGATACCATCTGGTCAATGGCAGGACCTCTGCCGATATTTTCACGAAAATAGGACCTTACACGATTGTGCAGGTTGATGGCTTTTCCCACATACAAAATGACATCCTTGTCATCCCGCATGATATATACTCCCGGCTTGCGGGGGAGCTTTTTTAATTCTTCTTCAAAGTTAAACATAAATATTTCCTCGCATGCTTCTATCATACCGATTCTTGAGAAAAATACAACAAGGGATTTTTATCTTGTACAAAACAAAAGCGGTGTCTGCCAGCAACTGCAAACACCGCAAAGGAAAGGTAATATATGGTATCAGCCTTTTACACTGCCACTTGTCAGACCTGCCACAAAGAATTTCTGGCAGCAGATAAACACGATAAGTATGGGTAAAAGACTAAATACTGACAATGCAAAGACATAGCCCCACTGTGTAAATTGATGTTCTCCAAAAAATCCGGAGATTGCAATTGGCATTGTCCGTTTCAAATTATCATTTAAAACCGTATTCGCCCAAGGAAATTCCTCCCATGCAGTCAAAAAATTGAAAATAGATACCGAAGCGATTCCGGGTTTTGCAAGGGGAATTATGATCCTTCCGAAAACCGTAAAAACACTTCCACCATCCATATAAGTTGCTTCATCCAATTCTCTGGGAATCCCTTCCACAAAACCCTTTATCATAAATGTGGAATAAGGAATTGTCCATGCTGCATAAAAAGGAACCAGTCCTACAAGAGAGTTGATTACACGTAATTTTACCGCCAGTTCATACTGTGGAACGATAAGTGTCAGTCCCGGCACGATCATTGTTAAGACGATAAATCCAAACAGGAAATTTTTTCCCGGGAAATCAAATCTTGCAATTACATATCCCAGAGCCGAAGCAATCGCTGCTGCAATCAGCACGGATGCTACGGATACACACATACTGTTTAAGAAGTTACGATAGAATTTTCCC
>ENA-UEOL01001725-UEOL01001725.1-human-gut-metagenome-genome-assembly--contig:-NODE-1725-length-13363-cov-4.015505_pt1 | contig 13363 bp, 12 predicted proteins | sample MGYA00242884_ERZ507884 | MGnify/ENA primary metagenome ERZ507884 (study PRJEB26167, sample SAMN06115417) | human gut metagenome | host: Homo sapiens | place: China:Chongqing | collected 2015-03-06... | reverse complement strand
GAGAACACGTTGCGCGTCCAGACATCGCGTACTAATTGCGCGGTGGTGATGTAGACCACCGAGGCGCGCGATTTTTCGAACAGTTCGATGGTGGTTTTCTCGTCCGCCGCCAGATCGCCACGCGCCATCACGGTGCGTTCTGCTGCCTCGCGCGGACTGAACCATGCCTCGATGGCGGGCAGAAACTGCCACAGCAGCATGAGCGCGGCAATGCAGGCGGTGATGAAGAGCCCGCGCCGGACGAAGCGGTCCGGCGCGGGGCGTTGGTACGGGTCGAGATAGGCCATGAGACGTCTCCTGTTGATGGGCAATCAGCGCCACAGCCCGCTCGGGCGCCAGCGCGGTGGGCGCGTCGCCAAAGCGGATTCCGGCAAAAAATGGGGCGCGCGGAGTGGCAACGCTGATGCTGGCCCAGGCGCCAACGTCAGCAGGCGTGCGATGCGCTCTTGCGTTGCCGGACGCGTACGCAAGCAGGAGTGCTCGGGATTGCCCCATCCCGGCCATAGCCAGGCACGCCAGGAGCGGCTGACCCGCTCGATTTTTGCCAGCACGGACGCCAGCCCCTGCGGGTCGCCAGTCAGTTCCGCCGCAAGGCGGTCAGCGTCGAACTCACGCACGCGAGACAAGCCGAGCTGTGCGAGCAGGGCCAGCTGGGGCGATGCGGCCAATAACAATAGACCAGGCCAATAGACCTCCGCCGCGCCAACCAGCTGCGCGGGCAGGCTGAGCTGGATCGCGATCTGTCCCATAAGGGCCAGTAGGCTCGTGAGGCGACTGTCGGAATCCGCCAGCCCCATGACACGCAGATCCTCATTAGCGATGTGCGCGACCTCGTGCACGAGCACACCCGCCAGCTCGCGTGGGCTCAGGCTGCGCAGCAGGCCATCGGTGAGGGCGATCGATGCCTCCTGCTTCGATCCGGTGGCGAAGGCGTTGACGACGGCACTGGGCACATAGTGCGGCACCGGCGTGGCGGGCAAACCGGCACGGGCGGGCAGCTCGCGCAATAGGGCCCACATCTTGTGGGCTTCTTGCGGGTGCAAGGCCCGTACGCGGTACAGGCGCAAGCTCAGCGCCGACGCGGCTACCGGTTCCAGCAGCAACGCACCTGCAATGGCAAACAGCGCGAGCCACAGGCAGCCTTCCCCAAACGGCAGTCTCCCTGCTGCGGCTGCGATCCCGACCAGGGTCAGGACCAACAGCCCGGTCTGCAGGCGGTTGAGCCAGCGGTGTTGCAAGAGCGCCGTGCGCGGATCACTGGGATGATGACGGGTCATGCTCAGAGGTCTCGGCGGCGCGGTCGCCGCGCTTGCGCAGCAGCCAGTAGGTCGCACCCAGAGCCAGCGTGGCGCTAGCCAGCGCGGCTATCTTTGCGGGGCTCGCGTTGGAGTCGAGGATCACGAACTTGCGGGAGAGTGCGATCAGCGCGATCAGGACCACCGTCTTGACCTGGATGATGCTGTCCCGACGCAGCGCCACGCGCACGATGGAATGCTTGAACTCCATCGCGATCAAGAGCGTCATGATCATGCCGAACACGCTCTGGAATACCTCGTGGTCCAGGGGATTGAAGGCATCTAGAACCAGCAGCGTGAAGACGATGGAGATGAGCTGGAACAGCGACACCACGATGATGACGGCGATCACCGCCGACAGCACGAGCGCGACGACCTGCTCGAAGCGCTCGTAAAAACTCATGATGGCCAATTGGTCACGTAAGACCTGAAATGGGTTAAGGCGTGTTGATTTCATGACGATGAACTCCCTGGAAAACGGCTGCTGTCGAGACGGCGGCGCATTGCGCTGATGTGTCCTTCAATCAGCTCGGTCGACATGCCAAGCGTCGACATCACCTGTTCCGCCAGCCCAATAGCTGCGGCAAAGGATTGCTGATACACGCGCACGTTGGGCATGGCGCGAAATGCATCGGCCGCGGTCGTACTTCTGCATGACACCCACAAGGTCAGCGCCGGACGGTGCTCGGCAATCGCCTGGGCGATGCGCAACGCTTGCTGGGCATGGGCGAACGTCAGCACCACCAAGTGTGCATGCGTCAAGCCGGCAGCCAGCAAGGTATCGGGCCGACTGGCATCGGCATGGAACACCGGCGCGCCGGCGGCACGCGCGGCCTCGACCTTCTGCGCGTCCGCCTCCAGCAGCAGATGCGCCACGCCGGCGTGGCGAAGAATCTCGCTGACTGTCAGGCCAAGCTCGCCCGCGCCGCAAATGATGACATGGTCTCGATATCGCGTCGTCTGCGCGGCGATCTCGACTTCTTCAGCCTGGGGTGGCTGAATGACGCCGCCGGTGCGGCTCAAGAACCGGGCAAGTACATCGTGATGGCGGATCAGTAGCGGTGCCAGGGCCATGCTGAGCACCAGCGCGACCAGCATGGGTTGGACGACGGTCGCGGGGATCAGATGCTGCTGCAAGACCGTGCCCAACAACAGCAGGGCGAACTCGCCGCCGTGCCCCAACGCTATGCCCGTGCGCCAGGCATCGAGGGCGGACAGGCGCGTCGCCCGCAAGGCCAGCGTATTGAGCAGGATCTTGACCGGTACCAGCACCACCAGCCACGCCAGCACCGCCAGCGGTGCCGAAAGAATCTGTGCTGCGTCCAGTTGCAGGCCGATGGTCACGAAGAACACGCCCGACAACACATCGCGAAACGGCCTGAGGTGGCTTTCCATGTGGTGCCGGAAGTCGCTCTCGCCCAGCACCATCCCGGCGAGGAAGGCCCCCAGGGCGGCAGATACGCCGACCGCGTGCGCAGCGGCGGCGGCGGCCACCACCACGCACAAGGAGACGAGCACGAACGATTCCTCGTGGCCCCGCCGCGCCACCCAGCCCAGCAGGCCATGCAACAGACGGCGCGAGGCGAGGGCCGCTGCCGCGAACAGCAGCAGCACACCGAATACTTCGAGCAGCACATGCTCGATCTTCGGCGACTCGCCGCGCGCCCAGATCGCCAGCAAGGCCAGCAGGGGCACGCTGGCCAGGTCCTGAAAGACCAGCACGGCGATGGCACTGCGTCCGTGGCGGGTGGTGAGCTCACCTTGGTCGGCCAGTTGTCGGCTGACCAGCGCCGTGGACGACATGGCCGCCGCAGTGCCGAGCAGCGCGGCGCTCTGGCCGGGCTGCCCCAGCCACATCAATAGCAGGATCAGCGGCGGGGCCACGGCGATCATCTGCAGAGCGCCCGCCATCAGCACCGTCCTGCGGGCGAGCCAGAAGTGTCCGAGGGAGAATTCCAGTCCGACCATGAACAACAGCAGCGCCACGCCCAGCTCGGACAGAAAGCTCAGCGTCTCCCCCGGCGCGATCACGCCGATGACTGAGGGGCCCAGTACAACGCCGACAGAGAGATACCCCAGCAAGGCGGGCACTCTGAACGCCGCCGTCGCCACCACCGAGAGGCTGCACGCCGCCAGCAGGATCAGGGTAGTGCCGAGCAAATCCTGCATCGGTCAGCGTCCCACTTGCGTCGACGTCCAGCGCACGATGTCCTGCGCGCCCATCGCGCCGGCCTGACGGGCGATCTCCCGCCCACCCTGGAACAGGGCGAGCGTCGGGATGCTGCGGATACCGAACTGCGCGGCCAGGTGGGGCTCAGCCTCGGTATTCACCTTCGCCAGCCGGATCGTCGGTTCGAGCTGGTGCGCCGCTTGCTGGAACTGTGGCGCCATCATCTTGCACGGCCCGCACCATGGCGCCCAGAAATCGACCAGCAGCGGCAGATCGCTGCGCTCCACGTGGCGCGAGAACGTCGCCGTGGTCAACTCGATGGGCTCGCCCGTGAACAAGGGCTGCTGGCAGCGGCCGCAGTTGGGACGATCCGCGAGCTTGGCGGCCGGCACGCTGTTGATGGACTGGCAATGTGGGCAGACGATGTGGAGTTCATTTTTCATGGTTCGCTTGCTTGGACTGCGGTGAGGTTGCCTCGCTTCGGGTCACAGACAATGCCGACCAATCAACGCCTTGGAGCCAATCGTTCCCGTTTTTGCTTACTCCGGCCTCTTCCAGATGAGCAGCGATGAATGCTTCGGCCTGCATGAGCCACCTTTGGAGAGTATCTTCCTTACTAGGAATCAGCAGGATCTCAGAGACGCTGCTGGCATCCAGCCCGTCCACACGGATAAGCAGAAAAATGCGCCGCCACAAACGCGGCATGTCCTTCAGCAGGTCGAATGCAAAAGCGAACTCGCTCGACCGATCAACTAGCTCCTGCTCTTCCGCGATCGTTGCGGCATCGGGATGCTGACTGTCAGCGATGATATCGGCCAGCCTGAGTGTGTCATCGGGCTGATAAAATTCGAAGACTTCCTCTTCCACCATGGCCTCGGCGACGTCCTGGGCATCCGCTTCGACCGGCGCGTCCAGAGAAACGAATTCGCCAAATTGCCGGCTGCTTGCCACTTCGTTATCCAGGACGGCGAACAGATGCTTCAAAAGACCGGTGTAAGCCTCTTTTTCCCCCGGCACGGATTGCCATTCCACCTTAGCTCGGACAATCGCTTCATCCACCACGTCGCGCAGCGTCGGATAATCGCGCGGTAAATCGCCGACGGCCCGCAGATAAGCCAGCTCACGCCTTGCGACAGCCTCAAGTTTCGACAGTAGAGGCATTCGGGTCACCTCGGCCTCATGGGCGGCTGATGCGGGTTTTGCGGCAATCCGCACCTTGAGCTCGCGCAAGCGCTCGCGTCGTGCTTTGCGCTTGATTTGATCCTGAGCATGCAGTCGGTCAAAATGCTTCTTGGCCTGACGGAACAACGACTTTGCGAGCATCTGCGCGAGGGGCGTCAGCTCGTCATGTGATGCAGTAACACTGACAATCTTTTTGCCGGGCAGGTGCATATAGCCACTGGCCAGAAATTGCCGCTTGATCTTGTCGCGATCAAGGACGATTTGAAGTCGCGCTGAATCTTTAGTGTGTTTGTCGAGCAATGGCTTGAGGGCGTGCTCGATCACATTTCCCAAAGCTCTCTGCCAAGGTTCATGAAACTCTTTGTCGATAGCTCGATAGCTATATTGTATCTGCATGTATGACTCCTTCGATGTCATTTCTATGGAGGCATGAATCGAGGATGCTCATATCCATAGATTTTGGTTTGGCACGCTCTTACCCCAGGCGCGTTTTGCGAAGACTCCAACTCAAGAACAAAAGCGTGACGCCATAGACTGCCGCATGGAAACCCAACAGCCAGCCTGCGGCCACGAATGACTCGACCGGACGGGTAAAAAATATCCACAAGACGATAGCACCAAGGATAATCGAGAGCAGTCCACTGAGGGCAAGCCAGATTTCACCCTTGATTTCCCGACGCAGCCGAACGGCGGCAGATATCTCCAGCACACCGGTGAAAATCGCCCAGAAGCCCACGCTAGCCCATAAAAAAGAAGCCAAGACTATCGTGGCGACCCAAGGAGCAACCAGGACGACGACGCCCGTAAGTATGCCGACAATGCCGCTGAACAACAACCAGCCCCAGCGCTCTTTTTTCTGGATATGGCGCACCGCTGCAAACAAGTTGAACGCGCCATTGACCAAGGAAAATGCGCCGAACATGATGGTCATGGCCAACAGAGCCGATTGTGGCATCCAGAACGCGAGGGCTGCAAAAATCAATGCCAAGACACCGCGCAGCACAAAAAGCCACCAATTTTGGCTCAGCGAACACAGTGCTTTGGTGGGGTCATCCGCATTGGAATTGGCGTTGGTGTCTGTGTTCATGCAATATCTCCTAAAGATCTATACAAAATAAAAAATCAAACACTCATGGGACAAGAGAGGGGGCACTATGCGCCCCCTCTCCAGCGGTTTCAGAACAACCTGGACAGTTTTGCCTTGACTTCATCGAGCCAGCCTTTTCCGAAGCCTCCCCCTCCCGTCTTTTCCTTGATTTTCTTGAGTTCAGCGTACAGGGGCTCAAAGTCCTTCCTTTTTCCATAGCCCAGCAGTTCTGCCATTTCCAACTGCTGCCGGGCTTCGTTCAACAATGTCTCCAGGCGCTCATTGGATGCTTCGCTGCGCTGACCATCTTCTACCAGAGGCTCGGCGCGCTTCAGGAGCAGCTTCGCACGCAGGACGGGCAGCGGAAGCACGCTGCGCTCCTCGACCAGCGTGCTGAGCGCTGACTGCAGCGCGGCTTTGGCTTCTTCGATCTTGCCCTGATCGATCAGCGGCACGACTGCCTTCACGGCTGCGGGATAGGACGCCAGAGGGATGTTGGTGACCGTGATCACGATTTCACTGGCCAGCAAAGCCAGCACGTGGCGAGCCTGTTGCACCTCGCCATGTTTGAGGGCATCCAGCGCCTCGTCGGTCATCGCCTCAATGGTTTCCGTGTTGGCGAACAAGTCGTGCACGATGGTGCGCACATCAACGGGGGCCAGGGCGAGCGTGGGTTCGCGTGCAACGATCAGCTCCAGCTTTCCCGTCACTTCGGCCAGCGTTGCCAATGCGCGTGCAGTGTCCTTGCCGTCAAGTGCGGCCAGCGCTGATTTGGTCAGCGACAAGGCCGAGACTGCCTCATCGAGGACTTGTTTACGTTTGTCTGCCGCCTGCGAGTCCGTTTCCTTCTGAACCTCAGGCTGTACCTCCGTGACGACTTCAGGCTTGGGCTCTGGTCTGGCAGGAAGGCTGCTTACCGCGGCCTGTTCGTTCGTGCCTTCGTTGATCGCGTTGGGATTCGATGTTTGCTCATTCATGGTGATATGCCTCGTATGAGATAGTGAAAATAGGCGAATCTGTTGGGGCTGAATGCGAACATCGCGAGACTGACCGACAGAGCAGTCAGCCCCTTCATCACCTCAAAACAGCTTTTGGATGCGCGTCTTCAACTCGTCGAACCATCCATTGCCGCTTTTGCCACCAGCCGACTTTTGCTCAATGGACTTCACCTGATCGAAGATGGGTTTGAAGTCCTCCTTCTTGCCATAACCCAGGATTTGCGCCAGCTCGATCTCCGTGCGCACGGACGACAGCAAGGTGCTGAGCTCCTCGTTCTGCTTGGCATCGCGCCTGTCGGTCTCGGCCAGCTTTTCAGCTTTTGCCATCGCGGCTTCGGCCCGTAGCACGGGCAGAGGGAGTACAACTTGGGTGACCACCAGCGTGTTCAGTGCTCGGGCGAGCTCTGCTTTGGCTTCGTCGATCTTGCCGCTGTCGACGAGCCGTGCAGCCGACTTGATCGCTGCCGGGTACGTTGCCATGGGCAGGTTGTCGGTTTCGATCACGATTTCGCTGGCCAGATTGGCAACGATGGGCCGGGCCTTTTGCACCTCGCCATCACCCAACAACTCCCGAGACAACTTGACCGCTTTCTTTACCGATTCCACGTTGGCGTGGATATCGTGGGTGATGACGCGTACATCGACCGGCGCCAAAGCAAGTTTGGCGTCGCGTGCCAATACCAGTTCCAGCTTTCCGGTGGCCAGTTCCAGCGCAGCGAGCGCCTCCTTGGTCTTATTTGCATCAAGGAGGGTCAAAGCCTCCTGGGTCTTGGTGAGCGCCGTGATGGCGTCTTGAGTGAGCTCGGCACGCTTTTTATCGGCTTCCCGGGCGGCCTTGTCATCTACTTGTGGCTGTGCCGCCTTGGATGCGGCAGAGGGTGCTGCAGCACCTGGGCTAGAACCTGCCGCCGATTGGGCCAGAGCCGGTCCGCTCAGTCCGACGACGACCGCCAGGGCAAGTGCGGAGAAGGTGTATTGTGGCTGTTTGATATTCATGGTCTTGGGCTCCTGATTGAAGTTAGTTGACTGAGATTTCAATCTGTTTCGGTTTGGCTTGCTCGGCCTTGACAAGCCGCACTTCCAGTACGCCGTCTTTCATGGAAGCCGTCACCTTGGTCGGATCAACGTTGTCAGGTAAGACAAAGCTGCGCACAAAGCGGCCATACGCACGTTCGATGCGGTGGAATTTCTTGCCCTGCTCCTCTTTTTCCAGTTTGCGCTCGCCGCTGATGGTGAGCACGCCGTTTTCCGCGCTGACGCGCACGGCATCCTTGGGGACCTCCGGCAGATCCAGCTTGAGGAGGAATGCGTTCTCATCCTCGCTGATGTCCGCCATTGGTGCCCAGTCCGCCGTGGTCATGGCTTCGTTGCCGGTACGGGCGCCCTGTCGCTGGGGTATTCGTCCGAACATCGTCGCCAGGCGGTTTTGCAATTCATCCAGTTCCCGGAAGGGGTCCCACGGAGTCAATGCAGACATATCGGTTCTCCTTGAACAATGCCGACGAATTGGATGACGCACTGAACAGAGCCGTCGGTTTACTCTGAATGGCACCTACTACTGTTTTCAGTTCCGAACAAGTCCTTGAGTCAATTGACGGATATCGCTTTCGTCGAGCGTTTCCCGCGCCAGCAGCTCGCGCGCGCAGCGCTCCAGCACCGCGCGGTTGATGTCGAGAATCCGGTAGGCGCGCTCGAACACGCCCATCACGATGTCGCGGATGGCCTGATCGATGCGCGCCTGGGTCGATTCGGCCACCCGGCAGCCGCCGTGGGCCAGTTCCGGTGTATCGAGAAAGCGTGGCCGCTGCGCCTCGAAGGCGATGTAGCCCAGGCCCTCGTCCATGCCAAAGCGGGTGATCATGTCGCGGGCGATGTCGGTGGCTCGCGCCAGATCGTCCGCCGCCCCGGTAGACAACTCGCCGAACACCAGCTTTTCGGCGGCACGCCCGCCCAGCAGTACGGCGATCTTGTGCTCGAGATCGGTACGCGTCATCAGGAAGCGGTCTTCGGTGGGGCGCTGCAAGGTGTAGCCCAGCGCGCCGATGCCGCGCGGGATGATCGAGATCTTGTGCACGGGGTCGGTGCCGGGCAGCGCCAGCGCCACCAGCGCATGGCCCATCTCGTGATAGGCCACGGTTTCCCGCTCCTTGGGATTGAGCACGCGGTTCTTCTTCTCCAGGCCCGCCACGATGCGCTCGATGGTCGCGGTGAAGTCCTGCAATTCCACGGCGGACGCACGGCGTCTCCTCGCCGCCAGCGCCGCCTCGTTGACCCTATTGGCGAGGTCCGCGCCGGAAAAGCCCGTGGTCAGTGCTGCTACCTGTTCGAGGTCTACATCCTGGGCCAGCGTCACCTTCTTGACATGAACCTTCAGGATGTCCAGCCGCCCCTTCTTGTCGGGCCGGTCCACCAGCACCTGGCGGTCGAAGCGGCCGGCACGCAGCAGAGCCTGGTCGAGGATTTCGGGGCGGTTGGTGGCGGCGAGGATGATCAGCCCGACCGAGCTGTCGAAGCCGTCCATCTCCGTGAGCAGCTGGTTGAGGGTCTGCTCGCGCTCGTCGTGGCCGCCGATGGGGCCGCCGACGCCGCGCGCGCGGCCCAGCGCATCGAGCTCGTCGATGAAGATGATGGCCGGCGCCTGCCCGCGGGCCTGCTCGAACAGGTCGCGCACGCGCGCTGCACCCACGCCGACGAACATCTCGACAAACTCTGATCCGGAGATGGAGAAGAAGGGCACCGCCGCCTCGCCGGCAACAGCCTTGGCCAGCAATGTCTTGCCGGTGCCCGGTGGGCCGACCAGCAACACGCCCTTGGGAATGCGCGCCCCGAGACGGCCATAGTCCTGCGGATTCTTCAGGAAATCGACGATCTCGACCAGCTCCGCCTTGGCCTCATCCCCCCCCGCGACATCGGCGAACGTCACACCGGTGTTCTTTTCCACGAACACCTTGGCGCGGCTCTTACCGATGTTGAGAAACCCGCCCATGCCCTGCTTCTCGGCGAAGCGGCGGAACAGGAAGAACCAGACGCCAAAGAAGGCTACCGCTGGCAGGATCCACGACAGCACATCGCGCAGCCAGGTGCTCTCCAACACGCGGGCATAGGGCACGTCGTACTTCGACAGGCGATCGGCAAGATCGGGTTCGACCCTCGTTGCCACGATCGTCGTCTTGCCCCGGCTGTCCGGCGACTTCAGGCGCCCGGTCACCGTACGATCCGACACCAGCACTTCGGCCACGCGCCCCTCGGCCAGCGCCTTCTCGAACTCGCTGTAGGGCACCGGCTCGACGGTTTTCGCCGTCTGCCAGTAGCTCTGCAAACTCAACAACAGCAGGAGGGCAACGATCCAGTAGCCGGTATTCCATTGATTCTTTTTTTCCATGGGCTGTGTTCCTCGAAAGTCGAGTTGCCAGAGGATCAGGTGAACAGACGGGCCGCACCGTCACGCAAACGGATGGCCAGCGAGCGGGAGGGCAGTGCCGCCGCTGATGAGCAGCCCCCACGGCGTGGTCGACCGCGGATCACGCTTGTAGACGACCGCGTGACCCGCGGCCACGAACGCCACCGCGATCGAGGCCAGGGAGGCTGCCCATGCCAGGCCCTTGGGGTCGGACACGGCAGCCTCGCCCGCCATCAAGATGCGTCGCTCGCCGACTTCTTCTTGCGCGAGCCTTTGCCAGCGTCGCCGTGCGGCGTCTCGGTCGCCTTCGCGGCATCCGGCTGCTCCGGCTCGGCCGGGGTCTGCAGTGGCTCTTTGCGTTCGAATACCACGCGTTCGGCCTTGTCGTCCCAGCGTGCGCTGGCGTGATCGCCCTTGCCGATGCCGCCACCGAGCATCTCGCGCGCCAGCGCAGTTTCCAGCTCGCTGCGGATCAGGCGCTTGAGTTCACGCGCACCGAACTCGGGTTTGTAGCCTTCTTCCGCGAAATGGTCGATCAGCGTCTGATCGAAAGTGAGCGTCACGCCCTGGCTGGCGGCGCTGCGCGCCACGCGATCGAGCTGCAGGCCGACGATGTGGCGGATCTCCTCCTTGCCCAGCGCATGGAAGACGATGATCTCGTCGATGCGGTTGAGGAACTCGGGCCGGAAGTGGCCGCGCAGCACGTCCATGACCTCGGCCTTGGTCTTTTCGTACTCCTCGTCGGCCGCCCCACGCGCCTTCAGCCGTCGCTGGATGATGTCCGAACCCAGGTTGGACGTGGCGATGATGATGGTGTTGGTGAAATCCACCACCCGGCCCTTGCCGTCGGTGAGGCGACCGTCGTCGAACACTTGCAGCAGGATGTTGTAGACGTCAGGGTGTGCCTTCTCGATCTCGTCGAGCAGCAGCACGCTGTAGGGCTTGCGCCGCACCTTCTCGGTGAGCTGACCGCCTTCGTCGTAACCGACATAGCCCGGAGGCGCGCCCACCAGCCGCGCCACGGTATGGCGTTCGCCATATTCCGACATGTCGATGCGCAACAGGGCGTGCTCATCGCCGTAGATCGATTCGGCCAATGCCTTGGCGAGCTCGGTCTTGCCCACCCCGGTCGGGCCCAGAAACAGGAAGGTAGCCACCGGTTTGCTGCCTTCGCGCAGGCCGGCGCGGGACAGCCGCACGGCATCGGCCACGGCACGGACCGCCTCGTCTTGTCCCACCAGGCGCTCGTGCAGCCGTTGTTCCAAGTGCAGCAGCTTTTCGCGCTCTTCCACCGTCAACTCGTTGACCGGGATGCCGGTCAGGCGCGAGACGATCTGCGCCACGTGTTCCGCCTTGACCTCTGCACTGCCGGAGGCCCGCTCCCGCTCCCAGTTCTCGACGAGCTTCTTGAGCTCGGCCTCCTTGGCTTCGATGCGCTTGCCGAGCTCGGCGGCCTGGTCGTACTGCTTGCGCGCGGCCACGTAATCCTGTTCACGCCGCAGCTGGTGCAGTTCGGACTCCAGCTCCTGCACGGCCACCGGCCGGGCCGTGGCCGACAGCTTCACGCGCGCGGCCGCCTGGTCGAGCAGGTCGATCGCCTTGTCCGGCAGGAAGCGCGCCGTGATGTAGCGGTCGGACAACTCGGCCGCCGCGATGATCGCGTCCTCGGAGATGCTGACCTTGTGGTGCGCCTCGAAGGTGTCGCGCAGGCCGCGCAGAATCATGATGGTCTGGGCCACCGTCGGCTCGGGCACCGTCACCGGCTGGAAGCGCCGCTCCAGTGCGGCATCCTTCTCGATGTATTTCTGGTACTCGTTCAGCGTCGTGGCGCCGATCAGGTTGAGTTCACCGCGCGCCATCATCGGTTTGAATACGTTGGCCACGTCCAGCCCGCCTTCGCCACCGCCCTGGCCGGCACCGACGATGGTGTGCACCTCGTCGATGAACAAAATCAGCTCGCCCTGGTGCTCGGTCACCTCCTTCAGCACCTTCTGCACGCGCTCCTCGAACTCGCCGCGATATTTGGCGCCGGCCACCATGGCGTTGATGTTGAGTTCCACCAGGCGCTTGTCGCGCAAGGTCTCGGGCACTTCACCCGCCACCATGCGCTGCGCCAGCCCTTCGACGATGGCGGTCTTGCCCACACCCGGCTCGCCGATCAGCACCGGGTTGTTCTTCTTGCGCCGGGCCAGCACCTCGATGGTGGTTTCGATCTCCTGCGCGCGGCCGATCACCGGGTCGAGCTTGCCGTCGCGCGCCATCTTGGTCAGGTCGCGCGAGTACTTGTCGAGTTCTGGCGTGTTGGTCGGCGTCTCAGCGCGTCCATCCTCGGCGCCCTTGCCGACCACCTTGCTGACCTGTTGGCGCAGCGCCTGCGGCGTCAGGCCGTAGCGGCGCAGCAGGTTGGCGGCCAGCCCTTCGCCTTCCTCGGCCAGACCAATCAGGAAATGCTCTGGACCGACATAAGAATGGCCGAGTTCATTGGAGGCCACGAAGGCGCGGCTGAGCGCATCCTTCACGCGCGGCGACACGCCGATCTCGCCCTCGAAGGGCTTGTCCCCGCGCTTGGCCTCAGACTCGATCTGCCGCTTGAGGTCATCGACCTTGATCTTGAACTGACCCAGGATGGTCTTGACCACGTCGCTGTCGGCCAGCGCCAGCAGCAGATGTTCGGTATCCACCTCGGAGCGGCCAAATTCGGCAGCGTGTTTGGCGGCCTCCTGCAACAAGGCTTCCGACTGTTCGCTGATGCGGCTGGCCAGCCCACTGCCGCGACGGCGCGGCGCACCCGCGCCTGCGGGGGCGGGCTCGCCAAACGAGGCATCGACCACGTCATCGGTATCGGCGGCAACTGGCGTCGCGTCGTCGCCGATGCGGAAGAAGTCACTGCCGAGGAAGTCCTCGAACAGGCCGCTGCGCGAACCGAACAAGGCTTCCAGCGGCGAAACGGTGCGCTTTTGCTGGCGCACTAATTGCCGGTAATGGTCGTCGCACAACAGCATGGTGCTGTGACGACCGTTGAGATTGGCTTCCACCCGCACGGTGGCGGGTTGGCCGCAGACCTGGCATTGTTTTCTGGCCATGCTGATGCTCCTTAGAAGGTTGAAAAGGTTGAGGCGACGAGGCATCGCGAGCCGCGACACCTCGTCTCGGGACGGGTTTTTCTTGTGACGAACGAGCCGGCGACGTCAGCCGTTGATCGGGATCGAGCGTCCCTGCTTCGGCGCGCTG
>ENA-UEOL01001703-UEOL01001703.1-human-gut-metagenome-genome-assembly--contig:-NODE-1703-length-13481-cov-9.320576_pt1 | contig 13481 bp, 9 predicted proteins | sample MGYA00242884_ERZ507884 | MGnify/ENA primary metagenome ERZ507884 (study PRJEB26167, sample SAMN06115417) | human gut metagenome | host: Homo sapiens | place: China:Chongqing | collected 2015-03-06... | reverse complement strand
AACCTACAGCGGAACCGCTCCACGTCCAGGCGATTTTATATATCAAGACCTGAACAAAGACGGTGTGATAAATGAGCAAGACCAAGCTCCTATAGGCTATAGTAATGTGCCGCGCATAAGTTATGCTTTCGACGCTACTGTAAACTATAAGAATTTTGATTTCTACATGCAGTTGCAAGGCATAGCAAAAGCTAGTTCGTATTATGCAGGATATGGAGTAAACGAGTATTTCGCACAAGGTGTATACACACGCTTACATCAAGAAGCATGGACTGCAGAACGTTATGCCAAGGGCGAGACTATATCATTCCCGGCCTTGTCTACCTCGCAGTCTTCAAGTACTCAAGCCAACTCGTTCTTTATTCGCAATACTGACTACCTACGCCTTAAAAATGTAGAGATTGGTTACACACTACCTAAGTATATTTGCCAAAAGCTACATACCAACAAGATACGTTTTTATCTGAGTGGTAGTAACCTACTTACATTCAGCGGACAGAAGTTCAAAGATTTCGATATCGAATCTAGCAGTTTGTCGGTTTATCCTCAATACCCCACGTACAATATCGGACTAAACATAGTATTCTAATCTATAAAGACCATGAAGAAAAATAAATTATACACAGCAGTCATTCTCTCGGTACTGCTTTTTACAAACAATGCTTGTACCGAAGTGACAGATTATGACGACGGACGAATCTCGTACGAAGAGATTTTCCAAAACGACCAAAAAACAGCCGCTTACCTGAATCTTTGCTATTCTGCTGTAGATTTCTACGGAATGCAGTATGGTAACAATACACTACTAGCCGGATTTACCGACGAAGCGCACGATGCTAACGATGCCGTAAACGGAAGCGCGTATACATGGTATAAAGGAAGAGTTACCGCATATAGCAATCCTATAAACAACGGTTGGTGGGAACAATACTGGGCAGGCATTCGCTACTGCAATATATTCCTCTCGAACATAGATAATGCTACATTATCGTTAGAGAGAAACCGTGCTGGCTGGCGTGCACAAGCTCATATCTTAAGAGCCTATTATTACTTACAACTCATCAAAAGATATGGTGGAGTTCCGGTTATAACAGAACCTTCGCCTATACACTTTGATTACTCTAAAATCAAAAAGACCACCTTCACTACAACAGCTCGCCAAATCTTGGCAGACTGTGATGAAGCCTTGCAAGTATCCGACTCTGATTTAGGTTGGCGTGCAGGCAATGCCGAAAGCGATAGAGGAAAAGTCACCAAAGCAATGGCTTATGCCATCAAATCAGAAACCGCACTCTATGCAGCAAGCCCGTTATGGAACGACGGCTCGTTTACATGGAGCGAAGCTGCACAAATTACGCAAGAGGCACTTAATGCATGTTTAAATCATGGGTACGAACTATATAGCCAAGCTCCTGCCGGCAATGCAGGATATATGCCATACGATGTTTATTTCTATTCGCGCTCTGATGTAAACGGGGCTACCGACAAAGAAACTATTTTCGAAAGCAAAAGTCAAATGCCGGTATTTATGTATAACGGTCTTCCTATCGTGAATGGAATGATTAAATGTGGCGACTGCCCATCGCAAGAGTTAGTCGATGCCTATGAAACGACCGACGGTGTAGCACCTATACTGGGCTACTCTGATGATGAACATTTACACCCGATAATCAATCCTGAGGCTACTCTATACAACGAAGCAGACCCATATGCTAACCGTGACCCTCGACTTAAAGCATCTATCTACTACAATGGTGCATTATTTAACTTAGGCGACGGAAACAGCAGAGTATGGACTTACGAGGGTGGAAACTGTGAACGCTCTACCACCAGTATGATGCATACACGTACCGGATATTATCTGCGTAAGTACTCTAACTTCAATTCAGACAAGAATAGCAATAAAGACGGATATTTCAAAATGTTCCGCTTGGCAGAACTTTACTTAAACGCGGCAGAAGCACTTAATGAAGCATCAAATGGCACCGCGCCACAAGAAGCTATAAATGCTATAAATGCTATTCGTTCACGTGTAGGCATGCCTGGCGTTCCGCAAAACATGAGTCAAGCAGATTTTAGAAAGAAGGTAAGAAACGAACGTCGCGTAGAGTTGGCTTTCGAAGAGCATCGCTTCTATGATGTACGCCGTTGGAAAATATTATCCGAAACCGATAAAGTAATTACCGGCATGTCTTGCCAAAACAACAATGGATCATTCACGTATCAGCGTTTTGTTGTAGACAAAGACCGTAAAGCCTATACAGATAAGTATCTCATTATGCCAATTCCTGGAGACGAAGCTATACGCTTGAAAGAAAACACAGGTGTAAACTATCAAAACCCTGGATGGGAATAAATAAAATATTTAACTCACTAAAAACACATTATATATATGAAATTATTACTTTCAATAGTCCTAGCATTCTTATGCTCTACTACCATCTACGGATGCGGAAAAAACGAATTGCTTACTGAAGAATATCATGACAAAGAATCATGGGAAGGTACACATAAAGCAGAACTCAAAGATAATGGTAAGGCTCTTATCAATCCTATGATGGGATGGACTATGCATTTCTACTCTAACCTGCTTACTAATTATGGTTCAAAATTAAATCCTGAAGATGTTATAGAAGATTTTCCAGGAGTAAGCACAGTTTACCTTCGTATTCCTTGGAGCTTCGTCGAGCCAGAAGAAGGAAAGTTCAACTGGGAAGTACTCGATACTCCAGCACAACGATGGATTCAAGCCGGAAGAAAAGTCGCTTTCCGTATCACAGCTACCGAAAACTGGATGCGCTCTGGTACTCCTCAATGGGTGTTCAATGCAGGAGCTGTGGGATATGAAGTAGACGGATACATAGAACCAGATTACAATGATCCTGTATTTTTGGAAAAAGCGGAAAAGTTCGTTGCTAAAATGGCAGAACGTTATGACAATAACCCAAATGTTTCGTTTGTTGACATAGGCTTATTTGGCATGTGGGGTGAAGGTCATACCGTAATGACCAGTCCAATACATGGACACTGGGGATTCGATGTACAGAAGAAGTTCGTTGATATGTATGTAAAGTATTTCAAGCATACACAGATTGTTATTTCTGACGACTTTGCTGGTCCTTATTCAAAAGGTGTTCACTTCGAAATCATTGACTATGCATTGTCGAAAGGTGTTACCCTTCGCGATGACAGTATCTTGGTAGAGGCTGCCCCACATCATTGGTACCACAGTGGAATGGCTCAGCTGTTCTGGCCTACCATGCCGGTAGTTCTAGAACACGAACACTATGAAAACTCCAAACAGAAAGGCGCTTGGGATAAGGAATTGTTTCTGAAGTCTATAGAAGAATATCATGCCTCGTACATGTCAATACATACTTGGCCAAGATTGTTGCTTGAAGAAAACCGCGACGTAATAGACCGCATAAATCTGCGTTTGGGTTATCGTCTGCAAGCTCCAGAAATAGAATGGCCACGTAGAATTGTTAAAAGTCAGGATTTCACTATCACATCTAAATGGAAAAATGCTGGAGTTGCACCTTGCTATCCTGGTGGTTATCCTTGCTTCACCATTAAAAATAGTAAGGGTGGCATCGTTTCTGTATTAGTTGACGAAAGCTTTAATATCCGTAACATGGAGGTTGGTGAACCTGATCAAGCAAAAGAATATACTCTGAACTCTGTATTCAAAGTCGCACAAAAATTCACTGATTCCAAGGGTACTTATTATAGAACTTGTAAACCAGGGAAATATGAATTATACATTTCTGTAGGACAAGCAGACGGAACTCCTGTATTCGAGCTTCCTTATGACGATAACGACGGGCATAAAAGATATAAATTAGGAACCATCATTATCACAGAATAATAAATAATTATTCAACGTTTTCAATAGGCAAGAGAGAGGGTGGGTCGAGAACGACCCACCCTCTCTTTCTTTTACCTCTTACCTCACGCTACCATTAGCGCAATATAAGAGGGCTTTATTTGAACATTTTCTCAATATCTTCTTCTTTCAGGATAGATAATACGGTCTTTCCGTCGGGGGTATAGTTGGGAGTGCTAATCGCCAGCAACTCATCTACCAGATTGTTCATCTCTTCGTTGCTGAGCAACTGTCCCGGCACTATGGCTGCAGCCTTAGCCAAAGAGAAGGCTAATACACCTTGCACCTCTTCTTTCACCTTGCTGCCCTTATCTGCGGCAGAGTGAACCAAGTCGCTTACCAACTGCTCCGGATTCAGTCCGTCGATGCCGGCAGGAACACCATTTATGGCATACGAACCGCCGCCCAAATCGCTCAGCTCGAATCCTAAGTATTTAAGGTCTTCCATTATTTCCTCAAGTACAGGTACCTCGGCAGGCGAGAAATGTACCATATCGGGGAACAACATACGCTGCGATACATTCTGATGCGACGCAAGTTGCTTCATATAACGCTCGTAAAGCACACGGATATGGGCACGCTGCTGATTTATTATCATCAAGCCCGATTTGACAGACGTTATTATATAGCTTCCCTTATACTGATAATGCAAAGGCACTTTCTCCTGAACTGCCGCTTCCGGATGTCCATCATAAAGCGTTGGTTCTGCCGTCGGACTTTCTTCTTCGGTAGGCAATTCCCATTCTCCACCTTGATCGGGCTGCGCAGCCAAATTCCACGGTTGGTCGGCCTTCTTGTCGAGTCCCTGAAACAGCGGTTGCCATGTAGGAGTCTTGCGCTCGTACGAAGCGGAAGAATACGACGATGGAGGTGCCGACGATACATTAAACGGATTATAAGATGGGTCGAACGATGTAGCAGGAGGCACCGACGAACTGTCTGTAGGCGTTCCGTCGTAAGCCGGTATATCTGGCATTCCTTCCGTATCGAAATCGATGGAAGGCACCGCATTGAAGCGTCCTAAAGTTTCTTTCACGGCAGCCGATAGTATCTGCCATATCGCTTGCTCGTTGTCGAATTTTATCTCCGTCTTGGTAGGATGTATGTTTACGTCAATATTCGACGGGTCTACCGTAAAGTAGATAAAGTAAGACATCTGCTCGCCCACGGGGATAAGGTTCTCGTAAGCATCGGCCACCGCCTTATGGAAATACGGGTGACGCATATATCGTCCGTTTACGAAGAAGAACTGACGCGCCCCTTTCTTTCGTGCAGTCTCGGGCTTAGCTATGAAGCCGTGAATCTGCACCATGCTAGTATTTATATCGAGCGAAAGCAAGTCTTTGTTCAGCTTATTGCCAAACACTCCCATTATGCGCTGACGCAAAGAGATAGCAGGCAGATTCAGCATTTCAGTACCGTTATGAGAGAGCGTGAACGATACTTCCGGATTTACCAAAGCTATGCGTTCAAACTCGGTAAGCACATTGCTAAGCTCCGTTTGGTTCGACTTCAGGAACTTGCGGCGTGCCGGAATATTAAAGAACAGGTTCTTTATGCTGAAATTACTTCCACGTGCACAAGCCACCGCTTCCTGACCTTCTACTTTAGAGCCAGATATGCGGATAAGCGTTCCAAGCTCGCCACCGTCCATAGCAGTGCGCAGTTCTACCTGAGCCACAGCCGCTATAGAAGCCAGAGCCTCGCCACGGAAACCCATGGTATGCAAGGCAAACAAATCTGTAGCCTTACGGATTTTAGAAGTGGCGTGTCGTTCGAAAGCCAACCGAGCGTCTGTTTCCGACATACCCTTCCCATCGTCTATTACCTGAATGCAGGTCTTACCCGCATCGGTTACAAGCACGTCGATATGTTTGGCTCCGGCATCGATGGCGTTTTCTACCAACTCTTTCACAACAGAAGCCGGACGTTGAATTACTTCGCCCGCCGCAATCTGATTGGCAACGGAATCGGGCAATAAACGGATTACATCACTCATGGTTTTCTATCTTTATTATAATGTAAACTCTCCAGTAACCAGATAATGGAGTATGTACAGCAGTACGGCAATTGCCACAAAGATAGTAGCGTACGATAACGGCTCACGTCCGCTTTCCTTACGTCGCTTAAGATGGGTAGTGCCTTCAATAAACTTGCCGCGAATATCTTCGGGCGAGAATTCTTTAGGAGGAATCATTCCCAAATCACGCTTGGCGTCTTCCTCCATCTTCTGCAGTTTTTCCTTCCGTTCGTCTACATAGATGTATTCATGATGAAACGGACGGGGTTTTCTAATTGTAAACAGTCCCATAGCTATTCCTCCTTCTTTTTCTTTTCAAATAAATGTTGGTTCGGCAGTTCTACCGGTCCTCGCACGCTCTTCTTCAGCTGGTCGGTAACCTTCTTTGGCACCCAGTTGAAAATGTCCTGCTTGTTCTTAGGACGTATATAGTCGAACCACCCAAAGTTATCGGGTTTATCTTTTCCTGCCGGAATCTGCGTCATCGGATATAACGTGCCGCTCGATTTCGGACTCATCACCATTTTCTCCAGTTTTTGGTTTTCAAGATAGACATCCAGCTTACTGGTTTCTGATACATTCATACCTATAAGGGTACTGTCGGCATCCATCGGATAATAAACCACACGCACAGAGCCTATCACTTCGGTCTTATACATCTGCTTATTGCGGAAGTATGATTTCATTTCCTTGCCCGACACTTGGTTGTACTTGGTAGAATCTATTTGTTCTACTGAAAGGGCTTGGTTTATGATATGCGCCCTTTCTATGGTACTATCGTTAAAGTAAATACATACCTTCTCGCCTACCAACTGCTGATTCTGGTTCCACAGGATAGGGTCTTTGTACAGAGTAAGACAACTATCTTTCGTGGCGAATACCAGCGAATCGGCTACGCCCTGCATATCGGTACGGTAAAAACGAACCTTATGAAAAGCACGCATCTCACGGTGCATAGAGTCGGTATCAAGATGGAATGTCTCCATCATCAAGGTATCAGCATGAAGAAACAAGCTGTCGCCTTGCGAATAATCTATGGCTACCGCCTTATCTGTAGCGAAGGCGTACTTGGTTTTCTCGTTATAGTAACCATACTCGCCTGTCATCATGTTCTTGTTGATGGTGTCGCGCATCTCCATGTGCGAGAATGCCTCGCCCACCCCAGTGTTACGGTCGTAGAACAACGTGTCGCCGGTAAGTTGCTTAGCATCGTTCGTGATAATAGAACGCTGATACAGAGCCGCCTTTCCGGTAGCGGTGTTATACGTTCCCTGCTCGGAATAGATATGGTTATTATCGCTCAATATGTCCGACGGACCTACAATTTCCGCCACCTTCGACTGGGTGTTGTACTCCAAAGTATCAGAAGTCAACGTAAACTGCGGGTTCACCAACTTAACGTTATAGTTGAACACCGACTGCTTGGTAGACGGATTGTACTCTCCCCACTCAGAGGTAAGCACATTCTGCTCGTCCATCAGCGTACCGCCATCGAAAAAGTAACCCAAGTTATACAGACGGTCGTAGTTCAAGCTATCCGTAAGCAACGTAGTGTTACGGTTCTCCATACGCACATTGTTGCGCACCTCGGCTATCTGCGTATTTCCGTCATAATAAAGGCGGTCGCCATACAGAAAGAGCGTATCGCCTTGATTCATCTTCACGTTACTGAACGCCTCGAACGAACCAAGTTTATCGTAATAGTAAGCACTATCGCAATACATATACACGCTGTCATGACGGAACACCACATTTCCCGTCACCACCTGCGCATCGGGATGCCGCGAATCTTTTCGCAACATATCAGAATGTATCAGGTACACCTTACTCTTGGCCTGCTGCTTCTTAGGAGCCTGTACTTTAGCCTCCTGCTGCGGGCGCGACTGCTTGTTCTGCACCGGCTTCTGAGCTAACAAACAAAAGCCGAAAAGGCATAAGACACTTGCCAGAAGTATCTTATGCCCACGTATATTATGTTTTTTCTCTTCGTTTCCTTGCATATAAGGTCTTTAATTCTTAATCCATCCCGGATATTTGAAATCACAGTTTCTCCACGACGGGTTAATACGTACGTAGGTATTTTTCTGCTTTTCAACAATCCACTTCTGAATCTTTTCTTCACTGCGCTTTGCTGTCACCATCGATTTCAGACGCTGATAGTCTTCGGTAATAGTAGCCTTATGCCCGTCGATGCGGTTTTTCAACTTAACGATGGCACATACTTCTTTACCCTTAGAGTTAATCATGGTGAAAGCTTTAGAGATTTCACCTATTTGCATTTTCTCTACCACCTTAGCTACATCTTGCGAGATAAGAGAAGCCAACTGCTGCATCTCGAAGCGTGATGTACTGTTCTGAGGGTTGGCCAACAAACCGTGGTTATTACGGGTATCTTTATCTTGCGAAAGCCATGTAGCAGCATCATCGAAAGAGAATTTAGCCTTACGGATATCATCGCCGATAGAGTCAAGACGAGCCAAAGCTGCGTCAATGTCTTTCTTGTCTACTTCCGGACGAAGCAAGATGTGACGGTAGTTTACACGGTCGCCTCGTTTTTCTATCAACTGTGCTATATGGTATCCGAATTCTGTTTCGAATACTTTTGATACTTTCTTAGGGTCTGTAAGGTTGAACACCACATTGGCGAATTCTGGAACCAACTCACCTCTACCGGTAAAACCGCCTTCACCGCCACGAGCTGCGGTACCAGGGTCTTGCGAGTAGAAACGTGCCAAGATAGAGAACGAAGTCTCGCCCTTGTTAACACGATCGGCGTATTCACGAAGCTGAGCTTTTACACGTTCTATTTCCTTCTCTGAAATTTTCGGCATCAACTCGATAATCTGCACCTCCACCTGAGTGGGCACAAACGGAATACTGTCTTTAGGCAACTTGCTGAAATAGTTGCGCACCTCGGCTGGAGTCAACTTGATGTCGCCTATAATTTTCTGCTGCATCTGCTGCACTCTCATACCCTCGCGGATATTGTCGCGAAGCATCTCACGAATCTGAGTATAGCTTTTATTATAATACTCTTCAAGCTTTTCCTTAGAACCGAACTGGTCGATAAGCCATGATGTACGCTGCTCTACACGCTGAAGCACTTCCTGATCGGATACTTCCACACTATCTATCTCTGCCTGATGCAAGAACAATTTCTGTACGGCCAATTCCTCTGGTATAACACAATACGGGTCACCGTCAAAACGTCGGTTTTCATACTGCGCATTCAGACGTTCATTCTCTACGTCCGACTTCAGTATAGCCTCATCTCCTACTACCCATACCACTTCATCGATGACATTATTCTGTGCACCAACTGCCGAAGCAATAAGTACGAATAGCAAACATGCGTAAATTCTTAAAAATTTCAATCCACTCATTTAATCTATTGTCTTATAATATTTTATTTTCTTGTCTTCCGAAGCTTCGCGATATAATTCAGATTTCATCTGATTAATGAATTCGGTACGCTTTTGGTTGACCAATATTTCTTTTATCTCATTCTGAGCATACTCTAACGGCAGGATTTCTCCTTTAGGAAGGAACTGCTCTACGTGGAGGATGTAGCAGAACAACGAGTCTTTAACTTCTACATTTTTGTCGTTCGACAGGTAACCGGGATTAGACTTCAAGGCCGCAAGCGGCATCTTCGAAGCGAAATCGGAAACCGGAAGCCAGCGGTCGAAGAAATAATCGTAGTTAACAGCAGTACCTACACAGAACTTTTCCAAACGGTCGAGGTTGCTTTCTACATTATTACGGCACCATCCACGCAAGGTGTTCAGGTTGGGCACATTGACCGGCACTTTCACGAAAAGTCCTTTAATGTAAGGCGCATCAGCACGAAACAACTCCGGGTTTTGATTGTAATACAACTCTACCTCGGCATCGGTTATGGCACCGCTCAACTTCTGCTTCACCAGCTCTTCCTGATACGTATGCATTATCAGCGTCTTGCGATACGAAGATACAAGTTCTTCTATCCGTTGATTGTCGGGCACATTGTCTTTAGCCTTTTTATACAGCAAGGCATCTTCTACCCAATCGCGCACATATTGCTTCACAAAATTAACGCTATCGGCTCCGTGCAGTCCCACGGGCATTACCCTATCCACATCTTCCTCATAAAGGAACGACCCGTTCACCTCTGCCAATGGGGTACCAGCACCCGGAGAGACTGACGAAGAGCAGCCTCCCAACAAAAAAGCACAAGCCATAAGGCTATATTTCAGTGTTACGGTCATTTCCTGTGAATTAGTGAACGAAGATACACTATTAATTATTATCTACATTACTATTAACTGTTTTTTAACACTGATTCAGCGCAATAAAGCGCTATACAAAGCATTGTGCAATAAACAAGAAAAGCTGTTACTTTTATTACGGGGCTTTATCTTATGGTTTGCAGATTGTTATTATGTAGTATACTTTTACTATTAAAGAAGAATGCTATTTTGCTATACATTGGTTTCAGGAGTAGAAAACTGTCTGATAAACCCCTCTCATATGGCTTCTGGAGCCGATCTTCTTCATTTGAAAATCGATATAAAAAAAGAATGCAATGCTTCATTCAAACCATTGCATTCTTTCACCTTACCATTCGCATATTGCAGTGCTGCAATTCGCATTCTTTTTTCCGCGTATCGCAGAGATTTTTTCTACGATTTTTATGTTTGATATATTTACTTACTCGTAATAAGACTGTTCAGTATTTCTTGATTGATTTCTACTTTAAAGCGGTTGCTCATTTCCTTAACGCGAGCCTCATCGAGCGAGAAGAGATAGTCTGCTTTCACTCTATCGGCCACGTCGGAATATGATTCCGGTCCTCGCTTCAAGAACTTGCCTAATGATATGGCGTATGGGTATGCCGTACGGATTCCTCCATTGCCGCACTTAAACGCAAGTCTGTCTACCTCGGCATCCTGACCAATGCGGAACAGACCGGTTTTTACATCCGCTTGGCTTTTCGGGTTGTCTTTATTCCATTGCGCAACGACCGTCTGCCACTCATTTAAAGGCAACTTCTTCAGTTTCTTTTTCAACTTTGATGCGTCTTTCTTACTCTGACAATAGATAACTCCTCCCTTGAAATGAGGCAGACTCCACGCATAGTCTGTTTTATGCGCCTGAAAGTAATCTACAAGTTGCAAGGTCGAAACCTCTTTAGGATAAGAAGACGGATTTTTCTTATCCCAATACTTCACGAGCAAACTGTCGGCAAGTGAAGTCATGGAAAGCATCTCAGCCAATTGCGCTACCGACTTACCTTCTGCCCACCCCGCATACAGCTTACTGTTGAGCAACGATGAGGCAATGTCTGAACGCACGGAAAGAACCGGACAAGACTTGCCTACGCTATCGGCTTTTTCTGCAGTTTCTTTCTGTAACAACCGCACTATATGCACCCCTAAAGGCGAAGAGAACGGCTCAGAGAACTGACCAACGGAAAGCGATTGTAAACGTGTAGAGAACTCCTTCAGCAATTCTACCCCCGATGCCCATACCGGAGTGGAAGGCGAATAAGACTGAAAGTCGGCTCCTTGCCGCAAAGCACGATAGATGGAATCGAGCCGAAGCATGGCACGCTGCTCCTGCCGCTTACCGTCGCGCTGAGACAGAGGAATGAATATCTGATCGTACCGAAACTTATCGGACGTTAAGAAGCGTCCCTTCTTATTGTCAGAAAGCGCCCTACCGATAGAATCAGTTTTCTGGCGGTCGGTACCTACCGACATCAATCTACTGCCAAGCATCACCTTCAGTTCTTGCTTAAACACGGGCAAGGTATCCCATTTCTGACTGCGTGCATCGGCGAGTTTCAGCTTATCGAACAAGAAATGATTGAAGCACACCGACACCGACGAGCCGTCTGTACCTCTGCGTAACTGACGCTTCATATAACTTTCGAACTCAGACTTAGGGACCGAAATACCGTTTATCTTCAGTAATTCATCTGCTTGCAGAGAAGCGTACGCACATGACACCGCCATCCACATAGCCGCAACGATACACAATAATGTTTTTACTTTCATGTTTATACCAATCAAAAAAAGAAAGCGAAGAACTACGCTAATCTTAATGTCGTAATTCTTCGCTTCTGATATCTATCCGTTCACTACCCTATCTTTACAGACAGAGGCAAGAACGCTATTATTCCATTTACTGAGGACGGCTGTAGTTAGGAGCCTCGCTGGTAATTGCAACATCGTGCGGATGGCTTTCCAATACACCTGCATTGGTGATACGAGTAAACTTAGCGTTATGGAGTTCCTTGATGTTATGCGCTCCGCAATATCCCATACCCGAACGCAAACCACCTACCAACTGATAGATTACTTCGTAAAGGCTTCCTTTGTAAGGAACGCGAGCTGCGATACCTTCCGGAACCAACTTCTTAACGTCGGTAGTTCCAGCCTGGAAGTAACGGTCTTTAGAACCATTTTCCATAGCTTCCAAAGAACCCATACCACGGTAAGACTTAAACTTACGTCCGTTGAAGATGATAGTGTCGCCCGGAGACTCTTCAGTACCTGCTACCAAAGAACCGATCATTACACAGTAACCACCGGCAGCAAGAGCCTTAACAACGTCGCCAGAATAACGCAAACCACCATCGGCAATCAAAGGAACACCAGTGCCTTCAAGAGCTTTGGCTACATCGTAAACGGCAGTCAGCTGAGGAACACCTACACCTGCTACTACACGAGTGGTACAAATTGAACCCGGACCGATACCTACTTTCACAGCATCAGCACCAGCTTCTACCAACATCTTAGCAGCTTCGCCAGTAGCGATGTTACCTACTACTATATCTACATTAGGGAATCTCTTCTTAGCTTCTTTCAGCTTTTCGATAACCGACAATGAATGTCCGTGAGCTGTATCGATAACGATAGCGTCGGCACCGGCATTAATCAATGCCTCCATGCGTTGCAATGTATCGGCAGTTACACCTACTCCGGCAGCTACGCGCAAGCGACCTTTCTCGTCCTTGCAAGCCATAGGTTTATCTTTAGCTTTAGTGATATCTTTATAAGTGATAAGACCTATCAACTTACCTTTTTCGTCTACTACAGGAAGTTTCTCAATCTTGTTCTCCTGAAGAATCTTCGATGCAGTCTCCATATCAGTACCCGGAGTGGTAGTTACGATATTGTCTTTAGTCATGACTTCGTCAATACGCTTTGTCATGTCTCTTTCAAAACGCAAGTCACGGTTTGTAACGATACCGACCAGATATTTCTCATCGTCTACTACAGGAATACCACCGATTTTATATTCGGCCATGATATCAAGAGCATCTTTCACAGCAGAACCTCTCTTAATAGTTACAGGGTCATAAATCATACCGTTTTCAGCACGTTTTACAATTGCTACCTGACGAGCCTGTTCTTCTATCGACATGTTCTTATGGATTACACCGATACCGCCTTCGCGTGCGATAGCGATAGCCATTTGTGCCTCGGTAACAGTATCCATAGCGGCAGTTACAAACGGGATTTTCAAATCGATGTTGCGTGAAAACTTTGTCGAGAGTTCGACAGCTTTAGGTAATACCTCAGAATAGGC
>ENA-UEOL01001701-UEOL01001701.1-human-gut-metagenome-genome-assembly--contig:-NODE-1701-length-13490-cov-9.403265_pt1 | contig 13490 bp, 9 predicted proteins | sample MGYA00242884_ERZ507884 | MGnify/ENA primary metagenome ERZ507884 (study PRJEB26167, sample SAMN06115417) | human gut metagenome | host: Homo sapiens | place: China:Chongqing | collected 2015-03-06... | reverse complement strand
AAACTTAGCTTAAGGATATATATACCTAGGTTAGAGATAAAGTTTTTCTTTTAATAAGCCGATTTTTCTTTCGCGGATTGTCGGCTTTTGCAATGCGTTGTTCTGAATAAGTATAATAATAAGGAGTCGTAAGAATTGGTCGATAAAAAATGTCTATTCATCAGATTATTTTGCCTATGTGTAATAACACCCCGTTTTTTTATGGTTATTGTTAGTTAAACAGTTGTGTAAGAGTATTGAAAATACTTATCTTTGCACCGTTAAAAACTGAGCGGTATCGAAAAGTTTTCAATGTAGGTATTAGTAATACCGATAGATTCCAGCTGTTTTTAAGGAGAAAAAGGAAACATTAATTATCTGAATATGAATATGAACTACAAAAACAGAAGATTTACTTCTCACCGAGTTGCCCTGATGGTTTTGGGCTTGTCGGTACTGACTGCTTGTGGCGGTGGCCAAGGCGGTAGAAAATTGGGTGATGACCAGTTCGCTGTAGAAGCGGTAAGTGTAACATCCAGCTCTCAGACAGAGCAATATCCGGCTACTATCCAGGGTAAACAGGATATTGAAATCCGTCCTCAGGTATCTGGCTTCATAGTGAAGCTGTGTGTAGACGAAGGTGCTACCGTACGTAAAGGACAAGCTCTTTTTCAGATAGACCCTACACAATATAAAGCTGCGTTCGACCAAGCTTCTGCGGCTGTTAAATCGGCTGAGGCTAGTCTTCGTACTATAACCGAGACTGAACAGAACAAGAAGATGCTGCATGACCAGCAGATTATCAGCGATTTTGAATATCAAACTGCAATCAACAACCGTTTGACTGCTCAGGCTGGTTTGGCTCAGGCAAAGGCTGCATACGCTGCCGCTAAACAGAACTTGGGATTCTGTACTGTAACAAGTCCTTCTGACGGTGTTATCGGTATGATTCCTTCTCGTATCGGTGCGTTGGTAGGTCCTTCGGGTGCTGCTCTTACTACAGTATCTCAGATTGGCGATATGTATGTATACTTTTCAATGACAGAAAAGCAGTTGCTGGCCTTGACTAAGGCAGGTGGCACAATGAAAGAACAGTTGGCTAAGATGCCGGCAGTGAAGTTGCAGTTGGCCGATGGCTCTATCTACGGCGAAGAAGGTAAGATTGACGCTGTAGGTGGTGTAATAGATAAGTCTACAGGTTCTGTAAGCATGCGTGCCGTATTCCCTAACAAGCAGAACATTCTGCGCAGTGGAGGTATGGCTAACATTATGTTCCCTTACACTTTGAACGATGTTATCATCATCCCGCAGTCGGCAACTCAGGAAATTCAGGATAAGAAGTTCGTTTTCGTGTTGCAGTCTGACAATACTCTTAAGCATACGGAAATTACCGTATCTAACTTGAACGACGGTAAGAACTACTTGGTAACAGGCGGATTGAAGTCGGGCGATAAGATTGTAGTAGAAGGCGTACAGCAGCTGAAAGACGGTCAGACTATCGAGCCTATTACTACAGCTCAGAAAGAAGCTAAGTATCAGCAGGCTTTGAAAGATCAGCACGATGGTAACTTCAAGACAGCTTTCTAAGTCTTGCGTAAACAGCAGATCTAAATAAGTAGTATAATAAAAGGTATAAAACAGAATGAAACTAGATAAATTTATTAACCGTCCGGTGCTATCAACGGTAATCTCTATCTTGATAGTTATCTTGGGTGTGATTGGTTTGGCTACATTGCCTGTCACACAGTACCCGGACATTGCGCCTCCTACAGTTTCGGTGAGCGCTACTTATATGGGTGCCAATGCTCAGACAGTGTTGAACTCGGTTGTCGCTCCGTTGGAAGACCAGATTAACGGTGTAGAAAACATGATGTATATTCAGTCTTCTGCATCAAACAACGGTTCTGCCAGCATCAATATTTACTTTAATCAGGGTACCGACCCCGATATGGCTGCCGTAAACGTGCAGAACCGTGTGTCTATGGCTCAAGGTTTGCTGCCTGCCGAAGTAACTCGTATTGGTGTAACTACTCAGAAGCGTCAGAACTCAATGTTGCTGATTTTCTCTTTGGTAGATACACAAGATAAGTATACTACGCAGTTTATAGAAAACTACATGAACATCAACATCGTGCCCGAAATCAAGCGTGTAAAGGGTGTAGGTGATGCCATGGTGTTAGGTAGTGACTACTCAATGCGTATTTGGCTTAAGCCCGATGTAATGGCTCAGTATGGTTTGATTCCTTCTGATGTATCGAATGCATTGGCAGAACAAAACATCGAGGCTGCTCCGGGTCAGTTGGGCGAACGCGGTAATCAGACATATCAGTATACACTGCGTTACAAAGGTAGTTTGCAGGAAGAAAAAGAATTTGAGGATATCGTTATCAAAGCACTTCCCGACGGACGTATTCTTCGTTTAGGCGAAATTGCTCGTCTGGAGTTGGGACGTATGTCTTACTCTTTCAGTAATAAGGTAAACGGACACCAAGCTGTTTCTACTATCGTATATCAGATGGCAGGTACCAATGCTACCGAGACTATTCAGAATTTGGAACAAGTGTTGGATAAGGCAAAAGAATCATTGCCTACCGGTATGGATATCAGTATTGCTCAGAGTGCTAACGACTTCTTGTTCGCTTCTATTCACGAGGTTATCAAGACATTGCTAGAAGCCTTTATCCTTGTGGTATTGGTGGTATACATCTTCTTGCAGGATTTCCGTTCTACATTGATTCCGGTTATCGCCATTCCGGTGGCTTTGATTGGTACATTCTTTGTGCTTAAGCTTATCGGCTTTAGTATTAACTTGCTTACTCTGTCGGCTATGGTGCTTGCCATAGCGATTGTGGTGGACGACGCCATTGTGGTCGTCGAGGGTGTACATGCTAAGCTCGACCAAGGATATCAGTCTGCTCGTGAGGCTTCTATCGATGCAATGAGCGAATTGGGTGGTGCTATCGTTTCTATTACCCTCGTCATGATGTCAGTGTTTATCCCTGTAAGTTTCATGGGTGGTACATCAGGTACATTCTACCGTCAGTTCGGTTTGACTATGGCTATTTCAATCGGTTTCTCAGCCTTGAACGCGTTGACTTTGTCGCCTGCATTGTGTGCCTTGTTCTTGAAACCTCATTCTACCGACGGTCACGGTGACGAGAAGAAGATGTCATGGGTAGATCGTTTCCATACATCATTTAACGCTGCTTACGATTCAGTCTTGAAGAAATATAAGAAACGTGTAGTATTCTTTATCCATAAAAAATGGTTATCATTCGGCTTGGTAGCAGGCTCTATCGCATTGTTGGTATTCTTCATGAAAGTAACTCCTACAGGTATGGTGCCAAACGAAGATACAGGTACTATTATGGGTGCTGTAACATTGCCTCCTGGCACATCTAAAGAACGTGCTCAAGAAATCTTGAACCGTGTAGATAGCCTTGTTGCTGCCGACCCTGCAGTGCAGTCGCGTACTTTGATTTCAGGATTTAGCTTCATCGGTGGTCAGGGACCCGGTTACGGTTCTATCATTATCAAGCTGAAACCATGGGAAGAACGTTCTGTAATGCAAAATTCAGATATGGTATACATTACCTTATTTATGCGTGCGCAGAAAGTCATCAAAGACGCTCAGGTATTGTTCTTCGCTCCTCCTATGATTCCGGGTTACTCGGCATCAAGCGATATCGAGTTGAACATGCAGGATAAAACCGGTGGTAGCTTGGATCACTTCCAGAAAGTGGTAAACGATTATATGGCAGCGTTGAAAGCACGTCCTGAAATCAACTCGGCACAGACTTCATTTAACCCTACTTTCCCGCAGTATCAGCTCGACATCGATGCGGCGGCTTGTAAGAAGGCTGGTATCAGTCCAAGTACTATTCTTTCTACTATGCAGGGATACTTCGGCGGTCTGTATGCGTCAAACTTCAACCGTTTCGGTAAGATGTATCGTGTATTGGTTCAGGCAGAGCCAGACGCTACAAAGAACTTGGAATCATTGAATAGCATCAAGGTTCGTAACGGTAACGAGATGGCTCCTATTACTCAGTTTGTAAGCTTGAAGAAAGTATACGGTCCTGATATCATCAGCCGATTCAACCTTTATACATCTATTAAGGTGATGGTTGCCCCGGCATCAGGTTATACTTCAGGTCAGGCTTTGCAGGCTATTTCAGAAGTTGCTAAGGCAAACTTGCCGGCAGGTTTCTCATATGAATTGGGTGGTATGGCGCGTGAAGAGGCAAGCTCAAGCGGTAGCGCTACAGGATTGATCTTTATCCTCTGCTTCGTATTCGTATACTTGTTGCTTAGTGCCCAGTATGAAAGTTACATCCTTCCGTTGGCAGTATTGCTTTCAGTACCTTTCGGTTTGATGGGTAGCTTTATCTTCGTTAACGGATTCGCCGCATTGGGCAGCATCCCGGCACTGAAGATGATTTTGGGAACCATGTCAAACGATATCTATATGCAGATTGCGTTGATTATGTTGATGGGTCTGCTTGCTAAGAACGCCATCTTGATTGTAGAGTTCGCCCTCGACCGTCGTAAACAAGGCATGAGTATCTCATGGGCAGCCGTGCTTGGTGCCGCAGCCCGTCTGCGACCTATCTTGATGACCTCATTGGCCATGATTATCGGTTTGATTCCGTTGATGCTTGCTATGGGTGTAGGTGCTCACGGAAACCGTACATTGGGTGCTTCGGCCATCGGCGGTATGTTGATTGGTATGATATTCCAGATTTTCATCGTTCCGGTTCTGTTCGTAGTATTCCAGTGGTTGCAAGAGAAATTCAAACCTATAGAATGGGATAGCTTGGACGAAAGCGAAGTGAGATCTGAGATTGAACAATATTCTCCAAATCAGATTAAAAGATAAGATACAATAATGAAGAAACATATAATAGGAGTAATGTGTGTAGCTGCCATGATGAGCAGCTGCCACATTTACAAAGCTTATGATAGACCTGAAGCTATAACAACTTCGGGCATCTATCGCGATCCGGCATCGGCTACAGATACCTTGGCATCTGATACAACCAACATGGGAAATCTTCCGTGGAAGGAAGTATTCCGCGACGCCAAATTGCAGGCTTTGATAGAAGAAGGATTGAATAACAATGTAGATGTGCAGGCAGCTGCATTGAGAGTGAAAGAAGCTAAGGTTATGCTTACTTCCGCTAAGTTGTCTTACTTGCCGTCTATTAACATAGCTCCGCAGGGAACTGCTACCAGCATGGATGACGGTAACTACGTAAAGGCTTATACGCTTCCTGCAGTAGCAAGTTGGGAATTCGATTTGTTCGGTAAGATTCTGAACAGCAAGCGTGGACAGAAAGTCGCTTATCAGAAGAGTCAGTATTCTCAGCAGGCTGTACGCTCGTCTATCATATGCGGCATCGCCAATATCTACTATTCATTGCTGATGCTCGACCGTCAGGTGGCTATCACTACAGAGACTTCTGATATCTACAAGGAGAATGTACGCGTAATGGAGGCTATGAAGACTGCCGGTATGACTACTGAAGCAGGCGTAGCACAGATGCGTGCTGCCAGCAATCAGGTAGACGCTTCATTGATTGACTTGAAGCGTCAGGTACGCGAGACCGAAAACTCATTGGCTATCTTGTTGGGTAGAGCACCTCAGACTATAGAGCGTACTACACTCGATGAGCAGGTAATGCCCGAAAAACTGATGGCTGGTGTTCCTTTGCAGTTGCTCGAAAACCGTCCGGACGTGAAGATGGCTGAGATGACTTTGGCAGCCGCTTATTATTCAACTAATCAGGCACGCGCAGCGTTCTATCCTGGACTTACCATTACTGGTACTGCAGGATGGACTAACGGTTCTAACATATCAGTATCTAATCCGGGTGTGTTCTTGATGCAGGCTATGGCTTCTTTGGCTCAGCCTATCTTCAACAAGGGTAAGCTTATCGCTAACTTGAAGGTGACTAAGGCAGAAGAGAAGATTGCTCAGATGAACTATCAGCAGACTATCTTGAAAGCCGGTAAGGAAGTTAGCGACGCTCTGTTCTTGTTCGACTGTCAGAATAAGAAGCTCGAAAACGATAAGGTACGTGTAGAACAGCTCAACAAAGCCGTTATCGCTACTAAGGCGTTGTTCCAAAGCGCATCGGCCACTTATCTGGAAGTGCTTACTTCACAGCAAAGTCTGCTCAGTGCACAGTTGAGCGAAGTAGCCGACAATTTCCAGCGTATTCAGGCTGTTATCAACCTGTATAGTGCTGTAGGCGGTGGAAGAGAATAATTAACCTCTAATATATAGAAACACTATGATTAGTCCTTTAGCATACGTTGACCCGTCAGCTAAGCTCGGGAAGAACGTAACAGTTCATCCATTTGCCTATATCGACAAGAACGTTGAGATAGGCGATGACAATGAGATTATGCCGTATGCCAGCTTGATGAGCGGCACACGCATGGGTAATGGAAACAAGGTGTATCAGGGGGCGGTTATTGCAGCCGACCCTCAAGATTTCGCTTATAAAGGCGATGACACTTTGGCTATTATTGGAGACAATAATGTAATTCGTGAAAATGCTGTCATTATTCGCGGAACATTCCCCGGTCATGCTACTAAGATAGGCAGCGGTAATTTTATTATGACCGGTGCTCGCTTGTCGCACGATGTAGAAGTAGGTAATAAGTGTATCATTGGTAATGGTTCGCAGGTATCGGGCAATTGCATTATAGAAGATTGCGCAATACTGACTTCGAATGTACTTATGCAGGGCAATACTCGTTTGGGTAGCTATGCTGCGGTGCAGGGCGGATGCCGTTTCATTAAAGACATACCTCCTTATATAGTAGCGGCTCATGAGCCTATTTCATTCTATAGCATCAATACGATGGTGTTAGAGCATTGTGGATTTTCGTCTACAATAATCAAACACATCGCACAGGCATATCGTATATTGTATAAGGCGAATACTTCTCAGCAAGACGCCGTGCAGCGTATTCGTGAGCAGATACCGTCAAGCCCAGAGATAGAGCATATCATTGAGTTTGTAGAAAACTCTAAATTGGGCATTATACGTTAACCGTTTACGCTGAACAATTATGAAAAGGGTAAAGTGCGATCGCGAAACGTTGCGCGAAGAGATAGTAGAGAAAGCGGCTGAAGCCTTTCTGAAAGACGGCATACGTGTAGTGCGTATGGATGATATTGCCAACTCTTTGTCTATATCAAAGCGCACCCTTTACGAATTGTTCAGCGATAAAGAACAACTTCTTATGGAGGTTTTCCGTTTATTGAATAAGCGGACGATCGATTATATGAGCGAGATTGCTTCCAGAGCAGATAATGTTCTGGAGGTGATCTTTGCTTTTTACAAACGTAAAATGGATGAGTTAGGTAGTACAAATCCTGCCTTTTTACGCGATTTGCGTAAGTATCCTAAAGTCATAAATTATATCCGCGAGTCGCATAAGATGGCCGATGCAGAGGCATTCGCTTACTTCAAGAGAGGGGTAGAGCAGGGCATCTTCCGTAGCGATATTAATTTTGAGATTATCAACAAGGCTACACTCATGCAGCTTGAAATGTTGATTTATTCTGATTTGACCGAGAGTTATCCTTTAGACGAGATTTATAGGGAAATAACCATACTACACATGCGAGGCATTATTACCGAGAAAGGTCTGAAAATGGTAGACGACTTCTTGCATCCTGTAAAAGAAAACATCTGAGAGTCTACATACTAATTCATATTAATCAGCTATCTTTGCAGCCGTTTTATAGGATGAAAAGATGAAAAATAAGGTAGCTGCAACATTCATTTTTACTTTGATTGTCGTATCGGGGCTGATGGCTTTATATTTCTTGCCACCTATTAATATAGGAGGAACTCCGTTGCGAAAAATTGATTTGCTGTCCGACTTGCGTCCGGATGTGCCCGATGTGACAGAATTGATGGCAGATTCTGATTCTGTATTTTTGCCTCCTGTAGTTAAGCCCGAGTTTGTAGATTCTTGTAAGAGCGGAATGACGTGTATAGAAGATTATTCAGATACTGACGTTCCGTCTATGGGCGCTTTCTATGAGGCATTGTCTAAGGTAAACTCATTGGGTCGCCCAGTGCGTATCGCTTACTTTGGCGATTCATTTATAGAAGGTGATATCTTTACCGGCGATTTGCGTGCCATGCTTCAAACTGAGTTTGGAGGATGCGGAGTGGGTTACGTGCCTATCACATCGTCTGTAGCAGGGTTCCGTGCTACGGTTCATCATAAGTTCTCTGGTTGGAACAGTCATTCCGTTACAGATTCCATAGGGTTTAAGCGTGCTCTGCAAGACGTATCTAATCATTATTTTATACCTCATCATGATGCTTGGGTCTCTTTGGAGGGAACAGCGCATTATGCCGCTCGTCTTGATAGCTGCAAGGTTTCTTCTTTCTATTTCTTCTCGCCCGATTCGTTGGTGCTTACAGCTAGTGTAAACGGACGCGAGCCTGAGCGCTTTGACGTTGAAGGCGATTCTACAGCCATTCGTTCCGTATCGGTAGAGGGGAATATTCATTCTGTTAAATGGAGAGTAGAGCACAGTGGCGCACATGCTCGCTGTTTTGCCGCTACTATGGACCCTCTGCATGGGGTAGTGGTAGATAATTTCAGTACCCGAGGAAGCAGCGGACAGCAGTTGGCTCAAATTCCTCTTGGTACATTGAAAGACTATCATCGTCTGCGTACTTACGATTTGATAGTTTTGCAGTACGGTCTGAACGTAGCTTCTGACAAGGTACTTAATTACGATTATTATACTACGGTTATGAAAAAGGTGATAGTTCACCTTAAGGAGGCTTTTCCGCAGACATCTATTCTGATAGTTAGTGTAGGCGACCGTGAAAACCGTTCTGAGACGGGCGAGCTACGCACCATGCCGGGCGTAAAGAGCTTGATACGCTATCAGCAGAAACTGGCAGCCGATACACACGTAGCGTTTTGGAATCTGTTTGAGGCTATGGGAGGCGAAGGCAGTATGGTAGAGATGGTAAACAGTAAGCCGTCTATGGCTAACTATGATTACACTCATATCAACTTTAGAGGAGGTAAGCATCTGGCCGATTTGCTTTTTAAATCGCTTATGTATGGTAAGGAACAATATGAAAAGAGAAAGGCGTATGAGGCTGAATAATAGTTTGTGGTTTCTTATCGTGTTGGCACTGTGCCTTGTAGCGATGCCGAAGTTGCAGGCACAGGATATTGTTCCTGTCCGTCCGAAGCCCGACGAGCACTCGGTTCCTATATATTCCAGTCGCGAAATGAAGGAGTTGATGCGCTTCATTCCGCTCGAAGAGGTGAAGATGCCTTCCGTTTTCCGTAATACACAAGAGAATCGTTTATCCGACCCTGCCGGATCGCTCTTTCCTTTCTGGGAGAAGCTTACGCTGTTAGACCGTCCGGTGCGTATTGTTCAGATAGGCGACTCTCACATACGTGGGCACGTGCTGGCTTACGAAGTACGTTTGTTGTTAGAAAGCGATTTCGGAGCAAAAGCGGTTGAGGCTGTTCCTGTATCTTATCAAACATCGGGCTTGGCTCGCGAAACGGGTTCCGACGGAATAGTATATCACATGTTCGGCATTAACGGTGCTACGTGCGCTTCTTTCTCTACGCCCGATAACCTGAAGCAGGTGGCAGACTTACAGCCCGACTTGATTATCTTTTCTTTTGGGACTAACGAAGCACATGGCCGCAACTATTCTAAGGCAGAACATACGGCAGCTATGAGGTATATGGTAGACGAGCTGAAAATGGCTTGTCCGCAGGCGGCGTTTCTGCTCACTACTCCTCCGGGGGCTTATGTAAGAAGTAGGCAGGGTAGGGTTATCAACCATCGTACACCGGCGGTGGTAGATAACGAATTGCAGTTTGCCCGTCAGCGAGGCATGGCTGTATGGGACTTATATAATATAGTAGGAGGCAAGAGTCGTGCTTGTCTTAACTGGACTGCGGCTAAAATGTTTCAGCGCGATAAGATACACTTTACTCACGACGGATATAAATTTCAAGGAAGATTGTTACACGAAGCAATTATAAAAGCATACAATGACTATGTGGCAAGTAGATTGGACTAAACTTACAGGCTTGTTGGCCTACGATTCTCATCAGCCGATGATATTCAGCAGCGGCATTTTCTTGTTTTTGTTCTTGGCGTTCAGTTTTGTTTATATGCTGTTGCAGAAACGCGTTACCGCACGTTTGCTGTTTGTTACGCTATTCTCTTATTATTTCTATTACAAGAGTAGCGGAATATACTTTTTCTTATTGGGCATAGTTACGGTGAGCGACTTCTTATTGGCGCATCGTATGCAGCAAACAGAAACACACTGGAAGCGTAAGATGCTTGTAGTGATAAGCTTATGTATTAACTTAGGATTGCTGTGCTACTTTAAGTATACAAATTTCTTCTATCAGATGCTTTGTCCGCTGTGGAACGGCAGTTTCCAGCCGCTCGATATATTCCTCCCGGTAGGTATATCGTTCTTTACGTTTCAGTCGCTCAGCTATACCATCGATGTATACCGTAAAGACCTTAAGCCACTTGATAATTTGCTTGACTATGCTTTTTACGTATCGTTCTTTCCGCAGCTTGTGGCAGGTCCTATTGTGCGTGCCCGCGATTTCATTCCGCAGATACGCCGTCCGCTGCTTGTTACCAACGAGATGTTTGGTCAGGGCGTGTTCTTTATAGTTAGCGGATTGTTTAAGAAGGCTGTAATTTCCGATTATATCAGCGTTAATTTCGTAGAGCGTATATTCGATAATCCGTCGTTGTATTCGGGCTTGGAGAATCTGTTCGGTGTATATGGCTATGCTTTGCAGATTTATTGCGACTTCTCTGGCTATAGCGACATGGCTATCGGTATAGCTTTGTTGTTAGGATTCCGTTTTCCTATCAACTTTAACTCACCTTATAAATCGGATAGCGTAACCGATTTCTGGCATCGTTGGCATATCTCGCTTTCTACTTGGCTGCGCGATTATCTTTATATCTCGTTAGGCGGAAACCGTAAGGGTAAATTGCGTACCTACGTCAACTTGGTTCTCACCATGCTGTTGGGAGGACTGTGGCACGGAGCTTCGTGGAACTTCGTAGTATGGGGTGGACTGCACGGAGCGGCTTTGGCGTTACATAAAGGCTTGCGCAGCTTGTTGCATCGTCCTAAGCAATATCGCAGTACAGGTTGGCGCAAGGTAGCGGCTGTGCTTATAACCTTCCACTTCGTATGTCTGTGCTGGATATTCTTCCGTAACTCCACTTTCGACGGCTCCATTTCCATGATTAGCCAAATCTTCACATCATTCCATCCAGAGTTGGCAGGTCAGCTATTCGTAGGATATTGGAAAGTTTTCGCCCTGATGGGCATAGGATACCTGCTGCATTGGTGCCCCGATAGTTGGCAGAACGCTTGCAGCCGTGGCATGGTGCGAATGCCTGTTGTAGTGCAGGCGTTTATCCTTATCGCCCTTATCTTTTTAGTAATTCAGGTAAAGAGTAGCGATATACAGCCATTCATCTATTTCCAGTTCTAAAATAAAAATCCTCCCGTAGCAAGATATCGCAATATCTGTTACGAGAGGAAAATATAAGTACTGCGGCCGAGACTTAAAGAGACCGCAATACTTTTTTTCTTATTTGATTAGCGTGTTCCGCCTGCCCACCAAACATTTTCAGTGTAAACATACGAACCGTTTCCGAAAGCAGCTTTCACTGCCTGGTTTGCAGAAACGTCGCTACCGCCATATCCTAAACGGAGAGGGAATTTGTTAGCGTTAAGCGGGTTAGCCAATGTTACGGCATATCCTGCGTTTTCTGCTTTCAAACGACGGTAATCATTGTAAGCTTCTACCGATTCGCTAGATGCTCCGAAGAATGCCAGATATTTCTGTGCCATAATCTCTTTAATAGGATTAGCATTGTAAAGGCTTTCTATAGAAGTCCAGTAGCTGTCAAGTGTAGTTTCATTTGTCAAACTGAATACCTTTTCAAATTGAAACCACTTTCCGTCGGCGTCGTTCAGTGTAGCCTGAAGGTTTTTTGGAATAGCCATTGTATTGACTTATTTATTATTTTTGTTTTCGTTTTAAACTAAATGGATATAGAAAATGAAAAATCGACTGGTCCTATATAATACTTTATCGCGCAAGAAAGAACAGTTCGAACCGATCAATCCTCCTTTTGTCGGGTTGTACGTTTGCGGGCCCACCGTCTACGGGGATGCCCATTTGGGACATGCCCGTCCGGCCATTACTTTCGACCTGTTGTTCCGGTATCTGAAATATCTGGGCTACAAAGTGCGTTATGTGCGTAACATCACCGATGTCGGCCATCTTACCGACGACAGTGACGACGGCGAAGACAAAATCGAGAAGAAAGCGAAGCTCGACCGGTTGGAACCGATGGAAATCGTTCAGTTTTATACCAACCGCTACCATCACAATATGGAGCAATTGAACACCCTTCCGCCCAGTATAGAGCCTCATGCTTCGGGCCATATCATCGAGCAGGAAGAATTGGTGAAAAAAATCCTGGACAACGGATTCGCTTACGAGAGCGACGGAAGTATTTATTTCGATGTCGAGGCTTACAACAAAAAATACAGCTATGGGAAACTATCCGGCCGCCGGGTGGAAGAGTTATTTGCCAACACCCGTCAGTTAGACGGCCAGGGAGAAAAACGGAATCCGGCCGATTTCGCCCTATGGAAAAAAGCTACTCCGGAACATATCATGCGCTGGCCTTCTCCGTGGAGTAACGGTTTTCCGGGTTGGCACCTGGAATGTTCGTGCATGAGCCAGAAGTATCTGGGCGACCGTTTCGATATCCATGGCGGCGGGCTGGACCTGCAGTTTCCCCACCACGAATGTGAGATTGCCCAAAGTACGGCTGCCTACGGACACGAAGCCGTGAAATATTGGATGCACAACAATATGGTCACTATCAAGGGACAGAAAATGGGCAAATCGCTGGGGAATTTCATCACCCTGGACCAACTCTTTTCGGGAGAAAACGATGTGCTCGAGCAAGCCTATTCCCCGATGACCGTCCGTTTCTTTATCCTGCAGGCCCACTACCGGAGTCCGCTGGATTTCTCGAACGAGGCCCTGAAAGCCGCCCAAAAGGGATATGAACGCCTGATGGCAGCGGTCCGGGCACTGGACAAAGTGAAAGCTTCGGCCGGTAATACGGTAGATGTGGATGAACTGATCACCCAATGTGAAGAAGCGATCGATGACGACCTCAACACACCGGTCCTGATCTCCCACTTGTTCGACGGAGTACGGATGATCAATTCACTGGTGGCAGGAAACGAGAAGATAGACGCCGGTAATCTGGCTAAATTGAAAAAACTGTATCAGGATTATGTATTCGATATCCTGGGACTGAAGGCCGAAAGCGAATCGGTAAGCCAGGATCACGAAGTGCTGGGGAAAATATTGGATATGGTGATGTCTATCCGTACAGAAGCCAAGCAAAAGAA
>ENA-UEOL01001700-UEOL01001700.1-human-gut-metagenome-genome-assembly--contig:-NODE-1700-length-13492-cov-7.515766_pt1 | contig 13492 bp, 5 predicted proteins | sample MGYA00242884_ERZ507884 | MGnify/ENA primary metagenome ERZ507884 (study PRJEB26167, sample SAMN06115417) | human gut metagenome | host: Homo sapiens | place: China:Chongqing | collected 2015-03-06... | reverse complement strand
GGCATCAAGTCCTTCTTTTGTTGCCGTGGCTGTCACCATATAAGTGTCATTTGCGGTCAAATGAACCGTAGCAGGAGACGCTTGTTTACCCGTGATTGGGGCTGTAAGTTTACCGCCCTCAATTTTATATTCAATCTGCGCTCCTTCAGTTGTTGAAGTAATCACCAAATCCTGCACATCTGTATATGTTGCACCTGCTGTCAAATTGAATGTAGGAGTGGCACATTTGGTCTCTGCGACCTCTTCATAAGTGATAGAGATACTATATAACGATACATATGCCTGATTCAATGTATTTATAACTAAAACAACATTTCCTCCTTTCGACTCCGTAAATTCTTGTGTCGTTTTAGATTTGTTAAACGTTAGAGTTGTTCCAGACGGAACACCTCCAATTTGAAGGCCAAATGTTGCACCTCCATCTTTGCTCGCATTCGCTGTAATACTTACTTTTTTGATTTGCGCAACTTTCGGAATTGGAGAATTTGTCAATTCCAGCTTCGCATCTTTACAAGGATTTTTTTTAGAGCCCAAAGTAACAGAGGTAGAGCCACTTCCTGTTTGTGCATGAAACGCTTCTGATGCTGATATCTTCCAGGTCCCGCTAGCAGACCCTGTTTGCATCTTCAGCTCACAAGATGTTGTCGCATTTGTTCCACTTTTACGACCTGCAAAATTCCACGTCACCGTTTTTTCCGCAGCATACAGATTGCCGATGGAAGCAATCAGCGCGAACAGAAATAAAAAGTAAAATTTTTTCATAAGATTTTATTTTAGTTTGTTAGTTAAATTTCCGATTATTATAGTTTTTGCATTGCATTTTACCGCCTGTTTCTTACAAGTCTTAAAATCAATTAAGCGTTCTATCTTTCAATTCGTTACAAAGGTACGACTTGCGTAATGACTTTGCAAATTTTTCCACATTTTTTTCATCACAAGTTTGTAACATCCCTCCAATCCACGTCGCTGCCCCCAGCCCACAGCGCATCGCAGATGCGCTACTAACCTCACGACTCTGCCTCTCACTCCCTCACATCGCTACCCCAGCCAACGGCGCATCGGAGATGCGCTATTCTTTAGAAACCCCATTCGTACGGAGCGCAGCGGAGGACGCATGGGGTTATAGGCGACCCACACACCCGGCGCTTCGGAGATGCGCTACTTCCCCACCAGCCCGACCGCGCCCTGCTGACCTCATCGCCTCTCGCAGTAGTGCCAGGGTCCGACCGCGCCAGCGGTCACGCTTTCAGTTAACCCCCGACAGCGTCGGGGGTATACGCATCGACGCACATGCGCCGCGGACGCGCCGCCGCTGGCACACTCCTGCCCTACATCTTCAGCGGCACCGCCTTGCGGTGCATATCTCCCTCTCCACTCTATCCCCGGACGCGCTGTCCGGGGTTAACTGAAAACGGGTCCGCCCTGCGGACCACTCCGCCTCTCCCGTTGTAGCGCATCTCCGAAGCGCATAGGCATGGACATCCGCCATACCCCCACGCACTCTCCGCTGGCGCTCCGCGTGAGTGGGGTTACTGAAAATAGCGCGTTTCCAACGCGCCTCCGACTCTCCCCGACTCTCTCCCTCCGCGCTGACCCTCTGACTCTCACGTCGCCATGACCCACACTCCCCCACGTCACCATGACCCACACTCTCACCGACGCCCAGTCTCTCACTATCGCCGACGCGCTGACCCATACTCTCACCGCCTCTGACCGCCGCCAACGGCGCATCGGAGATGCGCTACTCCCCCACCAGCCCGACCGCGTTCTGCGGACCTCATCGCCTCTCGCAGTAGTGGCGGAGTCCGACCGCGCGAGCGGTCACGCCTTCAGTTAACCCCCGACAGCGTCGGGGGTATACGCATCGACGCACATGCGCCGCGGAGCGCCGCCGCTGACACACTCCAGCACATCTATTCGAAAATAGTGTGCATTTGTCACACAGTTTTCGAATAGAATCACAAATCCAATGAATTTTTGTTCAAGAGAAAGTCATATATTCCCATTGTGGTTATCCCCATCTCATCCCTCGTCACTGGGCACTCTTCGCCAATAACAATAATTTTTTTAAACGAATCGTCGAGTTTTAAAAGAGAGGCACGCTCTTGCCGCACCTTGTCTTCCGACTCCATCCTGTATGCCGACTGTATATAGTACCTTTTACTGCCCAGATTACACACAAAGTCAACCTCCAGCACAGCACGATGCCGACTGCCGTCAGGCATCATGCCAAGAGTCGGCACAGCGCCCACGTCGACACTGAATCCTCTGGCACGCATCTCGTTGTAGACAGCATTCTCCATCAGATGACTTCTTTCGTACTGTCTGAAATTTATGCGCGCATTGCGCAGCCCCAAATCCATAAAATAGTATTTGAATGGAGAGTTTATGTAGCGTTTGCCTTTCAGGTCATAGCGTGTCGACTTTTCCACAAGAAATGCGTCACACAGATAGTCTATGTAAGTTTTTACGGTGTCGTAAGATATGGTCGATTTCTTTTCACTATGAAACGTGTTTGCCAACTTGTTGGGATTTGTCAAAGCACCGATTCCAGATGCCATAATATTTATAAGTTCCTCCAAATCGTCATCACGACGGATGCCGTAACGGTCCTTTATATCGCGCACATAAGTTTCTTCAAACAGCGACTTCAAATATTTTGCTTTCTGGTCATCCGTCTGACACATCAGCACCTGCGGCAGACCTCCATAGAGCATATATTCGTTGAACCCGGCTTGAACCGACCCCGTATATGCCGACATAAATTCCTTGAAACAAAGAGGATACATCTTCACCTCATATCCACGTCCACGAAATTCCGTAATGATGTCCTTCGACAAAAATTTAGCATTGCTGCCTGTCACGTAGACATCCACATTACGCATCCGCAAGAAGCCATTGAGCACGTCCTCAAAATGGTCGAGCATCTGCACTTCATCAAGCATCACATAGTATCGGCCATTGTCAACAATCCTGCTTTCAACATACTCATACAAATTGTCCGGATTGCGCAATGACTTGTTTTTATAGTCCTCAAGGTCGACTTTCACAATATGGTCGGGAGCGACTCCTTGTTGTTCAAGATGTGACGCAAAAATCTCGAACAGCAGATACGACTTGCCGCATCTGCGCATTCCCGTTATAACCTTTATCATGCCGTTTCCTTGAAGCGACACAAGTTCTGCCAAATATTTGTCACGACTTATCATCCTATTCTAAATTAGTGTGCATTTGTCACATAGTTTCCGAATACAAAAATAACCTTTTCCTTTCACAAATCAAAGTCCTATTCGAAAATAGTGTGCATTTGTCACACAATTTCCAAATAGAGTCCGGCAGCAGGCTCGTCACCGCATCTACAGCGGCACCGCCTTGCGGTGCATATCTCCCTCTCCACTCTATCCCCGGACGCGCTGTCCGGGGTTAACTGAAAACGGGTCCGCCCTGCGGACCGCCGCCTCACTCCCGTAGTAGCGCATCTTCGACCTGACCGCGCGAGCGGTCACGCTTTCAGTTAACCCCCGACCGCGTCGGGGGTACACGCACCGACGCACATGCGCCGCGGAGCGCCGCCGCTGACGCTGACGCACTATTACACTGCATCTACAGCGGCACCGCACTCTCTCTCTCGGCGCATCGGAGATTGTTTGAAAAAAGATTTGCCAATCAAAAAAAAGTTGTAACTTTGTCGCCAAGAAATCGGTTTGCGCTCCATGGAGTGCGATTAAAAGGGAACGCCGTGCGAATCGGCGACAGTACCCGCTGCTGTGATTCTCGCCGAACCTGGGCTACCATCAGCCACTGCAAGCCATCTGAGCGCTTGCGGGAAGGCTCGTCCACGGGGAGAGATAAGTCAGAAGACCTGCCTGTTTCAGAGAAACTTCACATCGATGCTTTCGGGAGTTAAGGCAACGGAAAGGCAGGCGCACGGGACATTTTGCGCTCCGCCATCTTTCCAACATCCCCTGCTGTAAGCATTCGCTGCACGGTTTTCTCACTGCGTGACGTAGAAAAACTATTTTACTAACCAAAATTATACGAATGCTTATGAAACGTATTTCAACTTTGTTGGTTGCGGCGGCGTTCTCGTTGGTCTGCTCGATACAGGCATGGTCGGCGAATATCACCATGCCTATGTCGTATGCCGACGAGCCAAACGCCACTGTGACCGTAACAGAGGAGTCTACGCTGACCTATTCGGGTTACTGGGCTGAAAGCGAGACAACAAATCCCGTCTCCGTTCACCTCGTCCCGGCGACAGGGCAGACTCTGCGCGTCACATGCACCCAGATGTACGGCTTCGACACGTGCGACGCCGAGCTGAAGGTGTACAACGGCGCGGCATCAATCAGTTCTTCATTGCCGGCAGGCGACATGGGCGCCGTGGCTGAAGGCAAGGTCTTCGAGTCGACGGCTGCCGACGGCTCGCTGACGGTTGCCTACTCCAACGAGGAGGATGAGTATGTGAAATACTCATTCAAGGTGGAACTTGTTGCCGGAGGCGACATGGAGTACACCGCAACCGAGGCTGTCAGCCTCCCCAACCCGATTCTCGGCGCGTCGATGCAGCCGGTGTCGGCGGTCAACGTAAAGACCGCAGGCGCAGGTAACGCACTGAGTGCCACACAGGTGGCATTCGTGCTCAGCGACGCCTCGGCAGTGTCGGGCGCACGCATCTACTACTCCAAGAAGGCTCCGTTCAACATCTCCGAAGCCGGTCTATTCGGTGCCAGCAAGGTGGACGGCACTACGGTGACAGCCACCGGATCGCTTCCACTCGCTGCCGGCGACAACTATTTCTGGCTTGTGGGCGACGTTAGCACCACAGCAGCCGTAGGCTCTGCCATCACGGCGCAATGCACCTCGGTGAAGATTGGCGGCGAAGAGAAAATCACCTCACCGGTATCCACTTCGGTAACCGTGGGCAACACCCTCAACATGCCTTCCGCAGGCACATTCGCCATCGGCGCGTCTGGACTCAATTTCTACGACGACGGAGGCAAAGACGGCAAAATCTCATCGAAATTCGAAGGCGTGGTGACGTTCAAGCCCACCACTCCGGGGAAAGTGGTGCAAATCGACTTTTCGAAGGTGGAACTGTATGAGTCGACATACGGAAGCGATTCGTACAACGACAAGGTAAAGGTGTATAACGGCACGACGGTAAGCGACGCCAACCTTAACGCGCAGGTGATGAACGGCAATCCCGTGGTGCTGCGCTCGTCGGCTGCCGACGGCTCGCTCACCGTATGGATGAAATCAGTGACCGGCGACTACTACCGCGGCAAGGGCTTCGAGGCCTTCGTCAGCGAATATTCGCCAGCGCCGATGACCGTGAAAACGGTCACCACAGCACAGGTTGCCGACAACACAAGCACGGCAGGCTCAACCGACCAGCCTATCCTCTCGGTCTGCGTGAAGACGGAGAACACCGAGGCTGTCAACGCCACGAAACTAACGTTTGAGACCGAAGGCACTACCGACATCAACCATCTGCAGAAAGCCACGGTCTACTACACCGCAAAATCATCTACTTTCGCCACCGCCACCAAGCTCGGCGAAGCCGTGCCTACAGGCAAGCAGGAATTCTCGATTGCCTTCGACCAGCAACTCGTGGAAGGCGAAAACTGGTTCTGGCTGGCTTACGACATCGACCCGAAGGCTCAGACAGGTGAGATTCTCGACGCAGGATGCAAATCGATTGAAATCGGCGGCGCAAGCTACAGCCCAGCCACCGTCAACCCCGACGGCAACAGCTCGGTGAAAAACGAACTGCTCTCAACCGTGGGAACCGTCGAAAAGACAATCTACGGAACTTGGACTTTCAAAAACACGCCAAACCCATACGTGGGCTACAACGGCTATGAGCCGGTGATCGGCGACCAGATTACAACATTCATCCCCGGCGACAACGACATGATCGTGGAACTCGACATCAAGTCGTTCGCGCTCTACTATTCAGCCAACGCAAACTATCCGCGCGCCAAGTTTGAGGTGTATAGCGGAAAAGGCACCACCGGCGAACTCCTGTGGTCACTCACCGGCGAGGCCGACAAGAACGTGGGTCCGGGCAAGATTCTGCGCTCAAAGAGTGTCGACGGCGCACTCACAGTGGTGTTCGACGCCAAGACCGAAACATCGGGCTACACAGCCAAGGGCTGGGACGCCGAGGTGCGCGAATACCGCCAACGCCCGATGGAGGTAAGCTCCGTCAAGGCTACACAGGCAAGCACCGACATCGTCAACAAGGGCGCTGTCAACCAGGAACTCCTCGGCGTGGACATCCAGACTGCCGGCAACCTCAGTCCGATGGTGCTGAAGGGCATCAAATTCAACATGAAGGGCTGCCAGGCAAACGTTGCCAAGCTCCACGTCTACACTTCAGGTCAGAAAAACGAGCTTACCAAAGAGACTTCAATCGCCGACATCGACGTGACCGCCGAGACGGCTGAGGCAAACATCACGTTCGCCCGTCCGCTTGAGCTTGCCGAGGGAAGCAACTACTTCTGGCTGACTGCCGACATCGCCGACGAAGCGGCTACCGACACCGACATCGATGCCGCCGTGACCGCCGTGACAACCGCCACTGCGACAATCAACGTGGATGCCGAGCAGGGCGACCCTGAAGGCGCGCGCACGGTGAAAAACACCTACAACCTGCAGGCTGGCGACAACGGCGAAATCGTTGTGGGCAACGAGGCACTGATGTTCTACGACAACGGCGGCGCCGACGGCAAGTCGCCGAAGAATTTCGAGGGACAGGTGACGTTCCGTCCGAAAGACGCAGGTAAAGTGGTGAAACTGACATTCAAGTCGTTCAGCACTTCCTACAACGACAATTTCTACATATATTATGGTGGCAAGAAGACTTCGACACCCGATGTTAAAGTGAGCAAGATGCTCGAAGCCCCTGTAGTGTCGGTTGCCGACGACGGCAAGCTGACAGTCTACTTCAAATGCCCGTCATACAGCTATGCAAGCAACGGCTGGGCCATCGAGGTAAGCCAGTATGAGCTCCTGCCGCTCTCCGTGGGCAACATGGCGATTACAAGCGTGGCTGCCGGCGAGTCGCTCCGCGGCTCGAAAAATGTGCCTATGCTCCGCGCCGAAGCCACAATCGACGGCGACAAGGGCGAGATGGACTTCTCAAAATTTGTCGTTTCTGCCGACGGTTCAGCCGAAGGCACCATAGCCGCAGCAAAGATTTTTGTCACTACAACCGACCAGTTCAGCGCCAACAATCTTATCGGCTCTGCCAACACCGCACCGTTTGAAATCGCTACCGACTACAAAGCCACCGCTCCTGGAAAATACTACTTCTGGGTGGCTTACGACTTCAATGCCGACGCAGCCGAAGGCAATCTCGGTACCGCTGCCCTGACTGCCTACACAGCAAACGGCTCAGAGACAAGCACAATGGCGTCGATAACAGCACAGACTGCCATGAAGGCCGGCAAGAAAGGCGTCTACACCGTGGGTGAAGGCGGCGACTATGCAACCATCCAGGCGGCCATCGACGACATTGCAACCGGCATCGAGGGCGCTGTGACTGTCAACATCCTCAGCGGCGAATACAACGAAAAGGTCAACATTCCGGAGATTCCGGGTGCGTCTGACGTAAACACCGTGACTATCCAGTCGGCTACGGGCAACTACAGCGATGTGAAGATTTTCCACAACGCATATACCGACCCGGGCTACAACACAGATAAATATGGTGTGGTCACGTTCAACGGAGCCGACTACGTGACGCTCCGCGGCGTGACGGTGACATCGACCGACAAGACATTCCCGGCTCTCGTCTATATGATCAACACGAGCCAGCACGACACCGTCGACGCCTGCCACCTCTACACCGACCGCATCGAGTCGAGCACAACGGCCGAGCAGCTCGTGCTTGTGCGCCAGCTTGCCATCGACAAGGAGAACTGCAACAACGACTACTTCACGCTCAGCAACTGTCTGCTCGAGGGTGGATACCGCGGTGCAATCATCGGCGGCACATCGTATGTGGCACTGACGCATCAGACAGGATGCGTGGTGGAAGGCAACACGTTCCGCGACAACGCGGCGTCAGCCCTCTCGGCATACTCCGGCGACAACAACATCACCATCCGCGGCAACGTGATTGAGAACAACACCACCACACTGTCGCGCGGATTCAACGGCCTCGACCTGCAGTTCGGCGACAACTGCATCGTGGAAGGCAACACAACGCACATCGACCTCGGCGTGGAAGCAATCGGCATCTACGTGCGCAAAGGCGCGTCGACAGCCGACAAACGCTCGCGCATCGTCAACAACGAGGTGTCGGTGAAGAGCAGCGACTACACGTCTGCTGCCATCAAGGTCAACGGCAAAACCCCGAATGTCGACATCGCCTACAACACGGCTGTCGTTGCCGGACACGAGAACAACGTGGCTTGCTACCTCAACGACGCGATGGAGGCTATGACCGTGCGCAACAACATTTTCCTTGCCCGCGACAACGGCTTGGTATACCGCACATACAAGGACGCTGACGCTGCGGCAATCACATTCTCCAACAACGTGCTCCACACCAACGGAACTGTGTTTGCGCAGACAAGCAGCAATACGAAACTCGCATCGTTCAGCGACTGGATGCTGAAAGTGAACGAGCAGAGCAGCTTCAATGAGGACGTTGCGTTCCTCAGCGACAAAATGCTCTTCCCTGCAGCCGCAGGCAACCTGCTCAACGCCATGCCGCTCGACTTCGTGACCACCGACCTGCTCGGCGCCGTGCGCAACGCCACGACACCGACAATCGGCGCTTACGAATATGCCGACGCATCGGCTGTTCCGGCATTCGACGAAGGCTATCCTGCAATCTCTGGCATCAGCCACAACGCAGCGACTGCCGTCCTCAAGACTGCCGCCAACGGCAAGGCATACCTCATGGTGAAAGAGTCATCGGAAACCGCTCCTACAGCCGACGAGATGAAGGCTTCGACACTCACCGCCACACTGCGTGCCGGCAAAGAAGTGTCGGTGAGCCTCAACGGCTTGTCGAGCCAGACGGAATACCGCCTCTACACATTGCTTGAAAGCCTCGACGGCACGAATGTGGGCGAAGTTGCGGCAACCGACGCGTTCACAACCACATATCTGCCCACCGAAGTGTCTACGTTCGAGAACGTGAAGGCTAACGATAGCGGTTTTGACGACGGTACGGCTTCTTTCGCCGGATTTACCGTAGTCGATGCCGACGATGCTGTGGTGGAAGGCACGAAAGTGGCTAAAATCGAAGGCGCAGGAGCTGTGCAGCTCACCAACACCGACAAGGGCTTGACCCTGACCGGATTCTTCGTGAAAACTGACGCCGAGGTGGCTATGAACGTCTACGACGGCAACGCCGACGCTCACGCATACACCATCCCTGCAACTTCAGGAAAATGGATATTCTTCAACCTGAAGGACAAGGGCGCAGTGACGGCTCTCGACTTTGCAACAGAAGGCAACGCATATATCGACAACTTCAGCGGCGAGCCTCTGCCTCTCACAGCGGCATGCACCACTCCGCAAGCCACCGTGGCAAGCGGCGCGAAAGCCGACCTTAAGGCAGAATTCGACGGCGGCGTATATCCTGTGGCTGTGGAATGGAAAAACGCTATGCGCGAGGTTGTTGCCAACGGCGACAACACCGCCACCCCGGCTTTGGACCGCTCTGGCGTGTTCTATATGACAGCCACCGACGCATGGGGCAACACCGCCACCGATGCGGCAGTTGTCTACGTGACCGGCAACCAGTTTGCCGCCACAATGGACGACAACTTCCTCGCTCCTGAAAGCTTCTACAACGGTCTTGGCAAGGACGACCCAAGCTACACAAGCCCGGGCACCAGCTCGCAGTTTGTCAGCGGCTCGTTTGCTTTCGACACCGAACGCCACACCTCGACATGGTGGGGAGGCTTCGCTCTGAGCAACCAGACAAGCACCGTGTTTGAGTCGTATGCCGACCAGTTCAAGTCGGCTGTGGGCAGCGGACACAACTCTGCGAACTACGCCGTGGTCTACAGCTACACCGGCGCCAACTACGCAGCCAACGTGACCAACGCCGCCGACGGAGCCGACGTGAGCGGATTCTATGTAACCAACACCGCCAACAACGTGAACGCCTACGTAAACGGCGACGGCATGTCGACCGCTCCAGGCGGATTCGCAAAGGGCGACTGGTTCAAGATGACCGTAAACGTTGTGAAAGCCGACGACACGACAGCATCGATGGACTACTATCTTGCCGACTACCGCGCCGACAACGAAGCCGACCACTATTACCTCGACACATGGCAATGGGTTGACCTCCGCCAGTTCGGTAAAATCAAGAAAGTGACATTCGGATTCGAAGGCACGAAGAGAAACGCGTATGGCTTGACTACACCTACCTACGCTTGTCTCGACGACTTCGGCGGCAACCGTGAAATCAGCGACGCCAAAAAGGCTCTCGCCGGCATCACAATCCCTGCCACCGTCGACCTCCAGACACTCTTCAACCTCGACAACGACAATTCAACAGTGACCTATGCGATTGTCGACAACTGCGACGCAGCAAAGGCTACAATGGCTATCGCCGACGGCATCCTGACAATCTCAGGTCTTACCGACAAGACCGAGACATCAGCCGTGGTAAGCGCCACACAAAAGGGTAAAATCCAATTTGTGAACATCCCTGTTGAAATCGACGAGGAAAAGGCTTCTGTAAACGATGTGGCTGTCGACGCCGACGTCAGAATCTTCCCGGTTCCGGCAACCGACCGTCTCAACATCCGCACCGCGATGACCGACTATGCCGTACGCATCTACGCCACCAACGGCTCGCTCGTAATGGAGCAGCTCGGCAACAACGGAAGCATAGCCGTTCCTGTAAACCACCTTGCAAAAGGTGTCTACATCCTTACAATCGACAACGCACAGCAATCATCCAGACACCGCGTTGTCGTCAAATAGAGTTTTAATAATGGTTTAGAGTGATGTCCGCCCGGCGAAGAGATTTCGCCGGGCGGACTTTTTATTATTATAATATGTCTATTGACTGCTTTATCAGTTTCTGAAATAATCATTGAAGAAATACATGTGGTCGCGCAGCGAACGACGCCAGTAGACCCACGAATGCTTGCCCGGACGCGACGTGAACTCATGGCGTATGCCCTGCTTTGTCAACGCCTCGTGCAGTTTAACGTTGACATCGAAGAAGAAGTCCTCAGTACCGCAATCAATGATCAGCTGCAATGCGCCGTCCTTGAGCAACGGAAGCTGCGCCATCACCGTATTCTTGTCCCAATTCTCCTTATGTGTCTTCTGATCGCCCAGCCTCAACTTGATGTCCCATTTCTCAGGAAACGGACGGAAGTCAACGCCACCGCTCATCGAGCCAGCCGCGCCAAACACGTCCTGATGGCGGATGGCGAGATAAAGCGCGCCGTGTCCGCCCATGCTGAGTCCTGTCACGGCACGTCGCTCACGGCGTGCGTCGGTAAGATAGTTTTTGTCGATATATTTCACCAATTCCGACGATACGAATGTCTCATATCTGATTGTAGGGTCGACAGGGCTGTCGAAATACCAGTTTGTGCCGCCGTCGGGAATCACCAGAACAACGTCAAACATATCGGCATACTGGCGCACATTGGTATAGCTGAGATATCCAAGAAGGTTGTTGTCGCCATAGCCATGTAGCAGATAGACCACCGGAAGAGGGCGCGCGCCGTAACTGTCGGGCAACACCACAGATACGTCAATCTGCTTATGCATCGACTCACTCTCAACTTTCACTGTTTCCAAACGACTTGCCGCCGCAGGAATGGCGCAGGCAAGAATCACGAGAATTGTCACTAACTGACGGATAGTTTTCATTTTTCAATCGATTTTATGGGGTTTATAGCGACAAACATAGACAAAATATGCGGAAAGTGCAATTTTTTTAATCCCAAATGTTGCACAAACGAAAAACTCGGTTTATCTTTGCACTCGCTAACGAAAACAGCAAGGACTGGTGCGGTAGTTCAGCTGGTTAGAATACATGCCTGTCACGCATGGGGTCGCGGGTTCGAGTCCCGTCCGCACCGCAAGAGCCTGAAGCAATGCTTCGGGCTCTTTTCATTTTTTCCTAAAAAACAAACAACTATGAAACTTAGACTGATTCTAATCGCACTCATGGCGCTGCTCGCATTCAACGCCTCTGAAACCAGCCTTGCGGACAACAACACACGCACCTCTGGAAACACGACAACCGGCACCGGTTATTTCCAAAACGGACGTCCGTTTGTAGTTATCTCCAAAGAAGAGATGAAAATGCGCGTGTACGACGCGACAGGACGCGAATTGCGCTGCTACCCTATCGCCTGCGGACGCAATGTGGGCAACAAGCGGCGTCAGGGCGACATGCGCACACCGGTGGGACTGTTTAAAGTGCAGGAGATTCTTGACGCGCACACATGGACACACGACTTCAAAGACGGTAAAGGCGTGATTCGCGGCGCCTACGGCCCGTATTTCGTGCGCTTGCTGACAGGGCACAAAGGCATCGGCATCCACGGCACACACGACGAGTCGTCGATAGGCACTCTCTCCACCGAAGGATGCATACGCCTTCACAATGCCAACATCCTGGAGTTTGCAACAAAATTTGCCTACCGCGGAATGCCCGTGATAGTGCTTCCGTCGAAGGATGACCTTGAGAACGACGGGCTCACACTTGAAACAGAAAACGGCTCAGGAAAATAAGTCGGCCAGAACGGCGGGCGAATGCAACTCGCCCAGCGCGGAGTTGTGCAACCGGTAATAGTCGAGCGTCAGCTGCAACAGCCGGTTGCGCTGCCCGCGGTTGAAGCGGAACAGATGCATGTTGGCATACGTGATGCGTGACAGCCGGTAGACCGCCTCCGCCTCCACTCCCTCTACATAATGCCCATGCACAGGACGGCAGCTGGAAAAGACGCCGCCCTCCATATCAAACACGCATCCTGGACGATACGTGTCGCGGTCGGGCTCGATTCCGATAAACACGCCCAAATTATAAAGGAAGCAGATGTGGAAATTGGCAATGCCGTCATTTGCCCGGTCGAGAAACACCACCGACCCCGCCACAAAGGAAAACAGCGCGGGATTGCGCTCCTGCTCCACGATGACAGCAGAGAGCAGCTCCGTGACAAACAGCGCCACGGCATTCTTGACAGGATCGGTATGGAGACTGTGCAGCGGATGCAGACAGCGCGCCTCCTTTATACTATACAGGTCGCGCCCTTGTCTGATGTCGGCAACAATCTCAACAAGCGAAAGAGGCTGAAACAACGCCCTGCGCTGACGCGCCACCTTGCCGTTGCCTTGCGGCAGCAGAAACGCCATGACGCCATGCATGTCGGTGTAGACACGCACAATAGCATTCTTGTCGTTGTATTTTATGGTGCGCAGCACCACCCCCTGCAGTTTCTCAATCATTGCAAAATGAATAAATTCCACGCCAAAGGGACACATT
>ENA-UEOL01001690-UEOL01001690.1-human-gut-metagenome-genome-assembly--contig:-NODE-1690-length-13533-cov-9.135999_pt1 | contig 13533 bp, 27 predicted proteins | sample MGYA00242884_ERZ507884 | MGnify/ENA primary metagenome ERZ507884 (study PRJEB26167, sample SAMN06115417) | human gut metagenome | host: Homo sapiens | place: China:Chongqing | collected 2015-03-06... | reverse complement strand
GGTGTCGGTATCCAGTCAGCAGCCATGATCCTTGCTGAAATCGGTGATTTCTCCAACTTTGAATCTCCTGACAAAATCCTTGCTTACGCTGGCTGCTCTCCATCTACATACCAGTCAGGAAAACTTACAAACTGTTACGCTCATATGGAAAAGCGTGGTTCACGTTATTTGCGATATGCCCTTTACAACGCAACCAAGTACGTTTGTCATTGGAATCCTGTCTTTGCTGAATACCTTGCCAAAAAACGTGCTGAAGGTAAGCACTATAATGTTGCCCTGTCCCATGCCATGAAGAAACTCGTGCGGCTGATCTATGCCTTGCAGAAGTCTGGAAAAGCGTATCTTACGGCTGCTTGATTTTCTCCAGAGCCTGAGCGAAATCCAAGAACAACTTAGCTGGCGCAGCGAACCCTTGACAAACCGAAGCATTCAAATGCTATCCTGTTTTTGCGAGGGTTAGCTGGGCTTGCTTTGCTATTCTCTCCGTCGCCCTCGCTGTCCCAAGACCAGCATTTGAATGCTGTTTGTCAGGGGCAGCGAATGGTTGACGGATTTTAGGGGATTTTTTCATTTTGGGGCTTGACTTTTAATAGTTAGTCTCCAATCCAGTATTGCTCTGTGTTTTCTATGGGAAAAATCATGACGCTTACTCCAAAAACCAAAACGTTCAATCTAAAAATTAAAGCTATTTCAAGCTAAACGTTAATATAAGCAGCACTCCCAGTATACATTCAGTTTCTCGGACAACGTAAACGGGTGGAGTGCTGCTGCATCCGGTACTTTCGCGGCCAGATGCCCCGCTACTCTTTGTATGCCGTCCCCCGGTCATGCAAAGTCTGGCATTCCCGGCAGGGCTTAAACCTGCAGCCTGCGGTTTTGGAGACCGCCGTTCCATCACTTGAACTACGGGAATATATCATACCGCGTGCAGGAATCGAACCTGCAACGACCCGGTTATGAGCCGGATGCTCTGCCGGTTGAGCTAACGCAGCGTAAAAGAATTCCCGCCTGCAATGCACGGTGCACATCATGCATAACAGGCGGGTAAAAATATTTTCGGATAAATTGTATCAGCAGCTTTTGCTAATCTGCGCGGATAACAGGCCGCGCTCCTTGCATACAGCCGCGCCCTCCGACCTCTGCCCTCGGCTCACGCTTTGTGCGGCTCGCCTGAAAACCGATACTCCAGGCGATGCACACAAAATTACTTTTGAATGCTATTTGAAAAATTTCCCGGAACACAGGTGCAAGCACGCAGCTTTTTGCAATAGACCAAAACAGTTTGCTGAAAAGTTCAAGCATGGTTTGCGCTCCTTTCCAAGGTGTCCACAGTGGACACCCGCCGGGTTTGATTTTATTTTGTGTGCGCCGCTGGATCTTGAAGCGGACGGCGCGGTGATCCATTGAGCACAGGAAGATTCAAAAAGCCTGTGTTATGCTTCCCGCCGGGTCTCGTCATGAGGATGCAGGTCATTCACGTTTCCGTCAATGTCTGCATTATAATTTTATCACATCAAAATGGGACATTCCGGACATTTCGACCTTTTTGTGACATTCCGACCATTTTGTGACACGGCTTTTGCGTAGCTACGCAGAGAAGTGACACAATGTGAATTTTGTGTCAATCATGCAAAACCGGCCATTTTGAGCACCACAAACGCCATCGCATAGCCCAAAGCGCCGCCCAGTACGACAGATGTGGGAGTGAATACCATGAGTATCTTCCGCACTGTCCACCCGCTTTTCCACGCCCACCGCACGGAAAACATACACACCGGAATGCTTAGGCAGGCCATAAGCACAGTGGCTGCCAGCCAGTAAAACAAAACCATGACATTCTCTCCGTTATTTCAATCCTGTTCAGGAATAGGAAGGTCCTCCGGTTTGACTCCTGCGTTTTTCATCTTGGCACCGCATTTTCCACAATAATTGTCAGCAACACAGTCAATGTGGTGACATTTCTTACACCGGAAATGCTCACAGGAAAATCTGTAAGGGTTAAGTTCCCACTCGGATTCGGGCCGTAGCGTTTCCGGGTCTATGGTTGGAAGGTTTCCAAGGTCTGACAGCTCATCCTCGATGCTTTCGCAAAAAAGAATGTCTGCACTTTTTCCCTTAGCCTCTTCTTCGGCAAGGTCTTTTTTCAAGCTGTTTTCCAGCTCTCCGACATTGACTAACCGTACTATCTTTTCTTTCTTATCCATTTTTATCCTCCTGTCCGGCTCTCCGGTTGAAATACGCCACCGGAGAAACGCCGCTCTCATCACAACGCTTATTTTGGTCGGGAACTAACTCAAAAGTAACCATCAACGTTTTCTCTCCACGAACTCCCCATGCCTGTTTAATCTCAATTTCTTCATTGCATTCCATTTCGGCAACGAAATGGTTCATGACCGCTTCAATAGCTTCGCTCGTTACATCCGACTTATCTCTCCAGACCAGCAGACCGTCCTTTTGCGACGGTGCAAATGTTCCGGCATAGATGTTCCCCAATAATCCGCATCCTACATGATATTTAGCCATTTTTGTCCTCCCGTTCTGTTCGCCGGTTGAAATACACCACCGGAGAAACGCCGCGCTCATCGCAGTCCTTTTCTTTTTTTATGCAGTACCTGGTGAACGTTGACACGCATTCAATAGAGTTTGGCTCAGTCCGCAAAGAGCACAGATAACGTGCCCCGCAAGAACTACAATCCACAAAATCACCCCACATTCTTCTGGATCCACCGGTAAACCCTCCGGCGAATAGATTCTGCATCCACGTCAAAGCCCCGCTCGGTAAGCTCCACGGCAACGTCCTGCGGTTTTTTGCCCTCTACGCAAATTGCCGAGAGCATCGCCCGAAGCTCCGGGTCATCGCAGTCCTCCACCATGTGCACCCCGATATTGTACAGCTTGTTCTGCATACGGTTAATGTCTTTCAGTCGCCGGATCTCCGCAGCACGCTGGTTGTAGGAGGAATCTGCGGTCCCGGTCACTGTTACATGACCGAGAACGCAGCTGTTGCCCTCGCCGTGAGAAGCTTTTACCACATCCGAGGCAGCCTGCGGACCATCTGCCTGTAAAATCTCCAGCCGCTCAATGCGCTGCCGACGCTTGGCAATGTCGTAGGGTATCGCATACAGACGACGAAATTCGTGTGGCTTCATCCGGCAACCTCCCAAAATTTATTTCAGTTCAAAATAATTCGTCAGAATATCCGTGATGCCGGAATAGAAACCTATCCAGCCGCAGGTGAAGAAGCTGTTGTCCTGCAGGATGATGGCGTAGTCGTCACAGGTCTGGCCGGCGTCCTCTCTGGTGGTGTCTATCCGCTTCCACAGCGTGGCCCCGCCGGGCAGAGGCTGTTTGTAATACGCAAGCCGGAAACGCACATCCTCCCACGCCAGTTCCCATGCTGCATTTGCACCCAGCGTTTTCTCCGCCAGTTTGTGCAGCGTGTCCCGACCACGGGACTGCTCTTTCGGCGGCTCGTGAATCTCCACAGGTTCTGCTCTGTACGGTGATGCCGTAGGTTTAGGTGCATCGTTCTGGGCTCTTTTTTTCTCCTCATGAGCCTTTTCCACCATTGCAATGGCTTCCGGTGGCAATTTCCACTCGGCATAATCCGGGTTCACCGGTACCGTTTCCGCGGGTTCCTTTGCAGGGGCAATCTTTTGCTTAACACATAGCTTTACGAACTCCGCCCAGGTAAATGTAAAGTCCTCGTTTTCATCTTTCCAAAAACGTATTTTATCCCGGCAAAAATCCACAAATCCCGTTTTCAAACTTCTTCCACACATTCCGCTTTCTGCAATAATGGTGGAAAGTCCTTTCGCCGTAAATTCAGAGCATTTCTTGAACAAGTTCATCTCGCATACTTCTTTTGCGGATTCAATGACCCATTTCGGAAATTCTGGTGCTGATTTTAACGCCGTTTCCGCAGGTTCTTCTTTCTGCTCCGGTTCTTCCGGTGCAGCGCCCATAAAACGTGCATAATCCTGTGCGCCGCGGTATGCTTCCATCAAGCCGATCTCTCCGGCCTTCAAGCGCTCCTTGATGACCTCATTCTCGCAGGAGGCAATCACGTTCAGCCGAGCAGCAGCACCGGTGGACAAGCCCAGAATGCGGCAAACCTCGTCCCGCACCTTGCCTTCCAGCTGTCCGGCTGCTTTTTTCTTGGTCAGTGCATCCTTCAGTGCCTCATACTGCGCCAGACGCTCACCGTCGGTCAGGTCACGGGCGGTGGCGTTCGCCGTGATAAGCGCAATGCGGTCATCCAGTTTGCCGTGGCTTTCCCGGATCAGGCAGGGGAGAGCGTCAAACCGGGAATCGCCACACGCTGACAAGATGCCGCACGCCGCCCAACGCCGGTGCCCGCTGATCAACATATAACGATCCGGCTCGCCTTCCACCGGAATAACTTCCAGCGGCTGCCGGAGACCGTGCTGCTGGATATCGTCCTTCAAACCATCCATGTTGCCGATGGTATAGATCTCGTCATTGTCCGGGTTCGGGATGATATTCCGGCTCGGAATCATGACCACTTGCATCTGCTGCCCCGCCGGGGTGGCCGTCTGGCTCTGGGCGTTCATCAGTCCGTTCAACAAACTAGCACTCATTGTTTTCCCTCCTTCGGCGGCAACGGCATCCAGCCCACCACGGGGCGGTCTATCTTGTTGTTGTAAACTTCGTCCAGGTTGAAGTGGCGGTATTCCCACCAGCCTTTCGGGATTTTGTAGTCGTCCCGCTCTTCGTCGTATGTTCCCCAATCGGGAAGGTCTTCCCAATACCATACGCTATCTTGTAAAAAAACGCTCCCATCTTCATAGTGCGCTGTCGTAATACCGTATCCGTCAATATCGTTGCGGTACAAAATCAGCACTTCGGTTTCGACCTTGGGCGGGTCTGTTTCAGGATTGTGCCAGTACTGAGCAACAGTTTCAAGCACAGCAGTCGGCGTGGTATCGATGTAATCAAGCACATCATCCAAGGCATAGCCCATAAAAGCGCTGGATGCCGATGTCTCTTTGTCGAACTCTCGAATTCTTTCCTCGATGCGCTTACGCAGCACATCCGCATCAATCAGTCTCATTCATTCACCCTCCACGCATTTTTTGACCAGCTGCGCCAGTGCCTTATACTGGGCGCTGGTCTTAATGTTCCGACAGACCTTGTGCACCGGCAGGTGTCGCGCCTTGGCTTCCTTGACCTTCACGCTGTAATCGATGCGCAGGATGCTGTTATCCGGGTTGCGGAAGGCGGGCAAGTCCATGTTGGCAATCTCGTTGATGGTGTCCACACTGTACCTGCCTCGGGTGTACTTGGTTGCCAGCACGCCCATCACTTCCAGCTGCGGGTTGTAGGCATCCCGGATGGCGTCCACCTGCTCGCGGATCTCATCCATGCCATCCATCGCCCACTCGTCGCAGTCCACCGGGATGATCACCCAGTCGGCGGCAGCCAGCGCATTGACGGTAGCCATGTCGATGTCAGGCGGGCAGTCGATAATGCAGTAGTCATAGTCGTTGTGGATGGTGTCCAGCGCCTTACGCAGCCTGTCCCATTGCGGACGCAGCACATCCAGCATCACGTTCTTGTTGGCAAGCAGCATCTCCATGTTGCTGGGTGCCAGATCGACGTGCTCAAAGTCCGTCTGCATGATCACATCCTGCATTTTGGCGTTCAGGGTGAGCACATCGCCCATGGTCTTGCGGCCATATGCAAAGCGGTTGAAAAACTTGGTGGTGTTGCCCTGCTTGTCCAGATCCATCACCAGCACCCGCCGGGACCAGATCTCTGCCAGCAGGCAGGCGAGGTTGCAGGCGGTGACGGATTTTCCCACGCCGCCTTTCAGGTTGATGATTGCGATTTTTGCCATTGTTCTCATGACGATATCCCCATTCTCAGATTCTTGCGGCTTTTGCGGCCTGCTGCTGGATGCTGTCCCAGCTTTTTGCAAACCACGCAAGCCATGTTGTGCATTTCTTGTAATAATTCGGCGAGCACGCCTTACAGGGGCAGTTGCGGCAAGGACTGCTCTTTGGGAGAGGATAGAGCTCCTCGTTCCAGGTCTCAATCACTTCCCGCACTCACCTCTGCTTTTGGCTGTGATGCTGTTGCACTTTGCCTGATAGTAATGCTCCATAGTGGTGGGAGCGTTCAGCAGCACCGCCCGTATGTAGCCCCGGATATTGTGGACAGGCTTTGTGCTGTTGAGCAGGGCATCCAGAACGTACTCGATGTGCTGGCTGGTAAGCTTGTCCAGCCGCTTGCGGATGGACTGCGTGGTCTGCGGATACTGCCCGATAATCTGGATCGCGCCGGGGCAGCAGTACATATCCGCAATGTTGTCCAGCAGCTCCTCCAATTTCTCAGGTTCGTACCGGCGCTCCAGCGTGTCCAGCTCCAGCTGCTCCCGGAAGCGCTCCAACACATCCTCTCGTGCGGTATCCAATCCATCCATCGTATCCGTTCCGCGCTCCTCGCGCGGATAGATAGGTTTCCCTATAGGTTTCCCTATATATTTCCTGTCTACACTTTTTGTAGGGGTCTGGATACACTTTTTGTAGGGGTTCGGATACACTTTTTGTAGGGGTACATTTTTTGTAGGGGTACAATTTTTGTAGGGGTCTGTCCCTTCCTGCGGCACCGTTTCCGGCACCGGGTTTCGGACTGCAACGTACTGGTTCACGAGGATGCCGCCCACCATGGTTTTGTGCTCCTTCAGCAATCCGCGTGCCACAAGATCCTTGACGATGTTCCGGGCACCGTTTTCGCTCAGGCCTGTCCAGTCTGCAAGGTATCCGTACCCGCCTTTATAGACGCTCTCACCGTCCTGAGAGAAGCCGTAGATGATGGCATACACCGCAAGCTCGTTGCCCTTCAATCCAAGCTCTGTGCGCATCCAGCGCTGCAAGACAACATAACTGTCCTGTTTCGGTTTTGTTTTGCTCACTCCTTACCCCCCCTAAAACGGCAGATCGTCGTTATCATTTATCACAGCAAAGTCGTCTGCGCTGCCCTGTGAAAAGCCGGTCTGTGCCTTAGCCTGTTCCACATGGCTTGCAGTCTGCTGCTCATAAGAGAACGCATTCTGGCCGTCCTGACGCTTTGCACCGGCAAAGCTGATATTATTCGCCACGACCTCCACAGCGGTGCGGTTGTTGCCATTCTTGTCCTGATACTGCCGGGTCTGCAAGCTGCCATCAATGGCAATTATGCTGCCCTTATGGAAGTACTTGGACACAAAATCAGCCTGCTGCCGCCATGCCACGATGTCAATAAAATCTGCCTGCCGTTCCTGACCCTGCTGCACATAGCTGCGGTCGCACGCTATGCGGAAGCTGCACACACTATGCCCCGCCGGGGTGGTGCGCAGCTCTGGATCAGCGACAAGCCTGCCCATGATCGCTACAACGTTGAGCATCTTAAGTAATCCTTTCCGACCACCGCCATCCACTGGCGGTGACCATACACATCCTCAAAGCTGCGCTGTGCCTGCTTTTTCAGGTACAGGCGCAGCTTGTGGTCAAAGTGGGTGCTGTAGCCCGGCTCGTTGTGGTGCCGGTGGCAGAGATAGACTTTCAGGCCGTACTGCTCCGCCACCGGGCGCAGCGGCCCGTTGAGCACATGGTGCTCCTCCAAGTCCTTAACAGTCTCAACGCCGTACTTCATCCGGCAGACGTAACACTCCCGCCGGGTCTGCATGATAGATTCAGACAAGGAAATCACGCCCTTCCAAGATCCGCTCGTAGGTTTCTGCGTAGGGGTGAATTTTCACGCACTCAAACGTCACGTTTTCAGCATCCGCAAGTCTGAATACCCCTTCGCCGTTTTCAATGCATTGCCTGACGGCCTTCATGTACTCCACAAGGCCGCGTGCAGTGTTCGTGCAGACACCCTGCGCCATCAGCAGCTTCTTAAACCGTTTCTGCGTCATCTTGTCTCTCCTTACCTCAAAATAGGTCTTTTAAAACAGGCATTTGACGAGCCTTGTCCTCACGAGGAAGTCCGCTGATCGATGCAGCCATAACAGTAACCGCACAATTTTGTGATGATGGAAAATACCATGCGCAACGTTCCTTGTCGCACACGCGATTTTCCTCAGACCCTTTTTTCATTGGGCAAAGCAGCCTGTGTTCCTCAACTTCCGTTTCGGTGTCTGTGGAAAAATCCACAGTATTCAAAATCTCAGACGTATCGCATCCGATTGCGTTACAAATCCGAATAATCGTGTCCAATTTCGGAGTTTTCACGCCTCTTTCCCATGCGCTAATCGCCTGGGCTGTGATATTAAGTTTTTGAGCAATGTCAGCCTGTGTAAGTCCCGCTTTCATGCGAGCAGCAACAATTCGTTCTCCAATTTTCACTTTGGCACCTCCTGCCACTCTTGCCAGTAGGCGGTAACATTGGGGTCGTTGACGCCCATTTCCGCCAGCCGGTCAAATATTCCGTCGATCAACTGCCCCATCTGCTCCGTGGTAAAGGTGCTGGAACCCTGACTGCACTTCACCGTGCAGCGATTGCCATTCAGCAGCTCCACAACGTGCACCAGCCGGTAAGACTTGCGCAAGATGGGCACAGCGCCCACCGGTACTTCCAGATAGTCAAACGCCGCACCGTACTGCTCCAGCATTTCGGTGTAGCAGTCCTCCGGGGTCACACCGCCGGTGCGCCCGCCGTTGTAGTGGTCTGCCATGATGGTAAGCAACGCCCACATCATGCGGTTCTGGGGCAGGGTACGGCTTTTGCGTTCGAGGTCTACCGACAAAATCAGATGCAGCGGCTTGCCGTGCGCCAGCTCGTCCAGCTTCTGCCGGATCTGTGTTTCCACAAATTCCGCAGAGTTTTCCACGACCACCCGCCGGGCGACCGGGTCATATACCACCGGCAGCTTACCGATCACGCCTCTGGCCATAAGATTTTCTTACCCTCGCCGGTGACGAACTGCACCATGGTGATGCTGCCCGCGTCATCGTAGGCGAAACGGTCGACCTTCAGGCTGGTCTGCAACCGACAAGTGCCCTTGTCATCCTTGACGATGGGCACCTGCGTGCTCTTAAGTACAATGTCGTCCAGCTCCATCACGTCCCTGCCGACACCCCAGAAGGAGGCAGCGGACACAAAGCTGGTGACCTCCCGCATCAGAGCCGGGTCACGGCAGGGGAGAGAAAGCCCGCCCGCGTCCTTGTAGACGAACTCCCGCTCCTGCGGGCAGTATACGCCCACCTGACACCACAGCCGCCCATCGGCAAAATAGCGCCGCATGGTCCAGCCCGCAGCGCCAAAGGTTTTGTCCATCATATCGCGCACGGCATTGGCACCGGGAAGCAGCTTCAGCTTGATTGCATCCTCGCTGATGGCCTTAATCAGCACCGAGACCGCCTGCGGGGCTGTCTGCGGGGCTTTTGGCACTTCAACGGGGAACTTGACGTCTGGGGCACAAACAGCCGCAGAAGCGCTCTTCTGCGGCCTGCCGCGCCCGGAAGCTTTTGGCGTTGCCAACCTTACCACCTCCATCAGTAGGGGCTGGAGGTGGCGATCTGCGCCGCCTCTGCCAGTGAATACTTGTCGATCATAACGCGCATCTCCGCAACCACCTGCTGGATGGTATCCGGCGGCAGCTCTGCCATGCGCATAGCGGCAATGGCGTAGCCGGTGGCGGTCTCCTCGTAGGTGGGGGATTTAGGCATCGGGCTCATCAGTGCTTGCAACCGCATCCAGATCCTCCTCCGCTTCCAGCGCTGCGTCATTGTACGGGCATCCGCGCACCTGGCTTTCCAAGATGTTGCGGCAGAAGGTGCACGCATCCCGCGCGTCCTGCACGCTGAGCGGCTCTGCAAAGTCCCGCATCACCTTCATCATGGCTTCGCCGGCCTTCTTGGCCTGTGCGCTGTACTGGCGGCGGAAATGCCCGCTTTTACGTTCGTGGATCATAATACATACCTCCATAGTTTTGTTCTGCGCATTGCGCTGGCAGCGGCTTTTGTTTATCCACCTGCCGCCATTGGTGTAATACCGGAAAGTTAGCTCTGAAGCCCTTCCTGCATTGCCGTTTCCAGAAGATGCCGGAGATCTTCCAGAACGTCCGCGTAGATCTTTTTCTCCCGGTCGGAGATGCGTTCATCTTCCAGCCGGCACTGATACTTGCCTATCAGATAGCAGATCCGCTCGCGGGTACGCATTCCATTCTTGCTTACCATTTTGCGCCGCCTCCAAAAAGTCTTAATGCTCTTCCAGCCCCTCCAGCTCAGATATCACGTCGAGGATTCTCTGGATCTGTGCGGCAGACCTGCGGTCATCCAGTGCCATGTACTCTGCGTTTTCCCGCTGGTAGTCCTCGCTTGCGTCCAGATAGTGCTCAAAGGCGTTTATGCTGTCGTTGCAAATGCTCATGGCAGCCAGTATCAGATACCGGATTGCGGTGGCGATCTCGCGGGTCGGTGCGCCGCGATCCACGCTGTCCTTCACCATCTGATCTGCCTTTTCCGGGTCGATCAGCCTGCCCGCCGGGGCAATGTTGCGGTCAACGTCTTTTGGCGGGTCAGGCATTAAAGTAAAATCCGGTGAGCCATCAGCGTTCACAGTGCAAACAAACGGTGTTCCCAGTTCTTCCATAACAATCCCTCCTCAGTAAGTACCAAATTCCTGATCCAGCAGAGTATCCAGCCGGATGGTGTTGCCGCGGCCGGAGCCTTCCTGCCCGGCCATGTTAGACCAGCCTTCCGGGTAGCGCTTGCGCACATACCGCGCCGGGATGCCCATGCACACGCTGACCTGCTCCAAAGTCAGCCGGATGCAGCCATATCGACCAAATATAGCAGCGTAGCTCTCATGCCACGCTGCGGGTCTATTAGATTTCGCCACGCTCTTTCAACTCCTTCTGTCTGCGCTGCCATTCCTTGAATTTGCCGTAGCTCATGCCCTTGGCTGCGGCAGCGGCGTTATCATCCACGATCAGGTCGTGGTTGGTTTTTGGCTTTTCTTTGGGTTTTACAATGCCGGGCAGTGTGCCGGTGTCCACGATGGACTTTCCGTATCTGCGCTTTTTACAGGCATCGCAAAACATTTTGCCGGGGTCTACGCCGTACATCATTGTGCCGCACTCTTTGCAGGGCTTGTCTACCTTGCGGTGCCTGCCGCGAGAAAGCTTCTCCTTCGGTGCAGGCTTTGGCAGCGGCGTAGGCTTTTTGACCTTCGGCTTAGCTGCCAACGCCCGCCGGGCGCGTTCTCTTGCTTTTTCCAAATTCACCTTCTCGCTACAAGAAAGGCAATACTTCCGGTTCGCCGTAGACCCCGTCGGCAGTGCCTTGCCGCAAACTCTGCAATACCGCACGACCGGATAGGTTTCGTAGTTCTCGCCTTTGTGGTTCATTCGATACCTGCGATTCACTTCTATTCTTTTGATCTTACGGCACGCATCGCAGTATCTTCTGTTGATTCCGGCGCCTTCCGGCAGCACTGCGCCGCACTCTTCACAGCGGCGAATAATATCACTCATGGTTCCGCGCCCTCTCATAGATCCGCTTCCGTGCTGCCCTTCTCCGGGCGTTCTCGGCACGCATATACTCGTCCCAGCAGCACAGCAGGTAAGGGGCAAGCACCAGCACCGGCGCGATGATCATCACCATCAGCCACATCTCGGTGCAGGCTGCGTGGTAGGGGTCGCGTCCCAGGGCGACCATCAGATCAGCCAAAATAAATGAACAACTTCTCATACCATCAAACCTCCTATGCGCCATGCCAGCGCCATGATCAAGCCAAAATACGCCAGCCAGACCCCCAGCATTTTGCGGGGCGGCTTTGTGGCGCAGATAAACAAAAAAACCATCAGGCAGCAGCCTGCCATAAAGCACATCAGACAAGCCAGAAACATCCGCGTCACCTCATTCCCAAAGCGGTCTCGATCAGTTCTCTGGGCGTTTCATTGGGGTAGTGCCCGGACAGATATTTGTCCACAACGCCTTTCGATAAGCCCGCGTGCAAGGCCAGTTCACGGTTGCCCCAGCCAAGCATCATTTTGCGCTTGGCTACTTCGGCTTTCCATTCAATGGTCGGCAAGTTTTCCACCTCCATGGTTGAAAATCATTTCAAAATATCGCTATAAAAACATTGCCAAGCCATACAAGATGGTGTAAAATGATATTGCGGTTATCATTTTTACTCTTGGCAATATTTTTGGGTTTAGGGCAGAAAGCAGATCGGAAGGTACGCGCGACCCTCTGCTTCTTGCACCCGGTGCCCGCGCATAGGCACCTGATCAACAGGACGGTGTGGGGGAAGAACCCCTGCTGCGTGGCAGCCCTGTGAAGTACCGGCAGTGATCGGAGAGTATGGGAACCTCGGTTCAGCCGCTCGGTATGCTTGTATTATAACTCGCAATTCTCGCAAACTCAATACGAAATACGAGATTTGCGAAAAAATAGCAAAACGCACAAAGAAGGAGATGATGAAATGTATAACATTTCTGAAAATTGCAAATGCCCAAAGCTTTTTGAAGAACTTGACCGACAAGATATGAAGCAAAATGAGTTCGCAAAAAGAATAGGTGCATCCACTGGAAACGTAAGTGATTGGGCTTCTGGTAAATCTTCGCCAACGCGCAGACGGTGGCCAATAATAGCGGAAGTTTTAGGAAAGTCTGTTGAAGAGCTTATGGGCACAAAAAAAGAGCCCGCCGGGACTGGCGGGCTCGATGATGTAAAAAAGCAGGTCGTTGAGTTAATGGATGATATGAGCCAAGAGGAACTCGATGCACTTTTTACTTTGCTCAAGTCTAAAGCGAAGAAGTGACCGATTCGTTTTTGAGCTGTTCAGCTTTTCGCTTTTTCAAAAATGCGAGGGTTTCATCTAAAAGCTCTGGATGTTCGTCCAAAAAGTCCAAAATGTCTTTAACGGTCACTTGTAACACTTCCTTTTGTTGTATTTGCAATTCTATATTACAACGGCTATAAGTTGAAATCAAGAGGAAAGAGGGATTTCGAATGAAAATTGCTGAAAAATGCAAAGTTATTGTGGCGGGCGCAATTGCGGCTGCGCTGATGGCAGGTACTGCATTGCCCGCGCTGGCCGCCAGCCCCGCCGGGGACGTTCCCTTTGCGGTGCTTGCGCAGCAGAATAGTGCTGTAACCCCGGAGCAGGTAGAAGCGCTGATCAGCCAGATCGGTACTGTCACGCGCAGCAGACGCGCGGCAATCGTGGCCGCTTTGGATGCCTATAACCAGTTGGATGATGCAGGAAAAGCTGCTGTCACCAATTTTGGTGTGCTGGCAGAAGCACAGCAGATTCTTGGTATTCAGGATGCACTTGCAAAGTGCAATGTCAACTACGATGCAGTAGAAGACTGCTGGGCGATTACAACCCCGCATGATGACAGCATCGATAAGCGCAAGACGTGTGGCATTGGCCCCAACCTTTATATCTGGGACAAGGGGAACACGATTGTTTTCTGGGAAGATTTTACTTACATGGGCTCTTCCGAGCTGGATATCTATGACATCATTCTGCGCGGTGGAGATTATAAGTACACTTACGTTTGCGATTGTGATAACT
>ENA-UEOL01001687-UEOL01001687.1-human-gut-metagenome-genome-assembly--contig:-NODE-1687-length-13546-cov-20.157918_pt1 | contig 13546 bp, 9 predicted proteins | sample MGYA00242884_ERZ507884 | MGnify/ENA primary metagenome ERZ507884 (study PRJEB26167, sample SAMN06115417) | human gut metagenome | host: Homo sapiens | place: China:Chongqing | collected 2015-03-06... | reverse complement strand
TGACGATAGGACTATATCGAACCCAATCCTAACTTCTTGCTAAAGAAGTATTTATTAAGCGACCATTCTGGGCGCACTCGCGTATATCTGCGTTGTCTTTATGCTTTTGTGTCCCAGCATGGAACTGACCGTTTCGATGGGTACGCCGTTGGAGAGGAACACCGTCGTGGCGGCCGTGTGGCGGCTTTGATGCCATGTAATATGCTTGGTGATACCGCAACGCTTGGCGACGGCACGGATTCCGGCAAGGCACGTGTTATAGTGGGGTACGGGGAATATCCTGCCGTCCCCACACAGCCCACGGTATTTGTCGATGATGCGCTTCGCTATGTCGAGCATACGGATGTTGGACACCACACCCGTCTTCTGGCGGTTGATGTTTATCCACTCGTGTTCGTCAAAGTAGGTGCGGATATTCTCTTCCGTCAGGTTGCGCATATCGGCGAACGACAAGCCCGTGAAGGCGCAGAACAGGTATAAATCACGATACAGTTCTTGCTTCGCATTCTTCAGCTTACCTTCCATCAGCAGGCGGATTTCATCTTTCGTCAGAAAGCTGCGGGTCGTTTCCTCCTTCTTGATTTCATACTCGCGGAACGGGTCGCGCGTGAGCCACTCATTGTTGATGGCGATGAACACCATCGTCCGAAGCGGGCAGACATACAGCCACACGGTGTTGGTGCAGCAGTGTTTGTCCGTGCGCAGGAACATTTCAAAATCGGAAATGAAAGCGGGGGTAAGCTCTTTCAGGGCGATGTCCTTCACGTGGTAGCGGATGGTGAGGAACTCTTGCAGGTGCTTGTAAACGATCTTGTATTTGTCAAACGTGCCTTTGGCTTTCATGCCTGCCTCCACCTGCTTGGCATAGTCCTCGTTGTGTTGCCGGAACACCTGCAATAGCGTGTGGTAGCGGTGTTCCAGTCCAAGAAAGGCGTTTTTCACCTTTTCCGCAGTGACGAAGTTGTCACGCTCCATGATTTCCTGATAGTGCTTGTTGATGCGTACGCGCATCTTGTCGAGCATACGGTTCGTTTCGAGTGCAGCCGTGCTTCTGCCCGTGACACGTCCTCCTTTGGTGTCCCACAGCTTAGGATCGACGGTCAGTTTGCAGCTGAACTGTGTTTGGCTGCCGTCCACCGTGATACGTCCCATGACGGGTACTGTCCCGTCCTTTTTCACTACCTGACGTTTGAGGTAGTAGATAACTGAAAATGTACTCTTCATCGTCCTTAATTTTTTTAGGTTCAAAATTAGTCGGTGAAGAATCCTTCGTCGGTACGCAAAACACGGAGGAACGACGCAATCTTTTTCCGTAACTGGATTTGTCGCGTGAGTTGTTAGTAACTCACTATATCACAACGCCTTGTTTTGCCATTCGTGCCAATTTCGTCACCTATATGGTGTGGTTACGAACAAGTAACGTTGCGACGTCTTGACTTGGCTTCGGCAAGGATTGTGGTGGCGTTGGAGATAATCGGCTGCTTAAATGAAACCTCTGTAAATCAATTCTATTACTTCATTCTTCTGTATTCCACTTTTTTGTAGTATCTTTGTGGCTCAAAATAAATTAAATAGAATCATTATGGCAGCAAAACCAGGTATACCTAAAGGAACGAGAGATTTTTCGCCGGTGGAAATGGCGAAACGTAACTATATATTCAATACGATCCGTGATGTGTTTCATCTTTTCGGCTATCAGCAGATTGAAACTCCTTCTATGGAGAATTTGTCTACCTTGATGGGAAAATACGGTGACGAAGGGGATAAGTTATTGTTTAAGATACAGAACTCAGGTGATTATTTCAACGGCATTACCGATGAGGAATTGCTGAGCCGCAATGCGGTAAAGCTGGCGAGCAAGTTCTGTGAAAAAGGATTGCGCTACGATCTCACCGTACCTTTTGCCCGCTATGTGGTGATGCATCGTGATGAAATAAGTTTTCCTTTCAAACGTTATCAAATCCAACCGGTTTGGCGTGCGGATCGTCCCCAAAAAGGGCGTTACCGTGAGTTTTACCAATGTGACGCCGATGTGGTAGGCAGCAATTCTTTATTGAATGAAGTGGAGCTGGTACAGATGATAGACCGTGTATTTGGTAAATTCGGAGTACGTGTTTCAATTAAAATCAATAACCGTAAGATATTGACCGGTATTGCCGAGATTATCGGGGAGGCTGATAAAATTGTAGATATCACCGTAGCCATTGACAAACTGGATAAAATCGGATTGGAAAATGTAAATGCGGAATTGGCTTCTAAAGGGATTCCTCAAGAGGCTATTGATAAATTGCAGCCGATTATTTTATTGAGTGGAAGCAATGAAGAGAAATTGGAAACTTTGAAGACTGTCCTTGCTACCAGTGAAGCGGGATTGAAGGGAGTGGAAGAAAGTGAATTCATATTAAAAACCGTGTCTGCACTGGGTGTGAAGAGTGAAGTGGAATTGGATTTGACTTTGGCTCGCGGCTTGAATTATTATACAGGAGCAATTTTTGAAGTGAAGGCCTTGGATGTGCAGATTGGCAGCATCAGTGGTGGTGGCCGTTATGATAATCTGACCGGTGTCTTTGGTATGGACGGTATGTCTGGTGTAGGTATCTCTTTTGGAGCCGACCGTATTTTTGATGTGTTGAATCAGTTGGATTTGTATCCGAAAGAAGCGGTGAACGGAACCGAGCTGTTGTTTGTAAACTTCGGCGATAAAGAGGCTGCTTATTGTCTGCCTATCCTGGCAAAAGTCCGTGAAGCAGGGGTGCGCGCTGAAATTTATCCGGATGCTTCTAAAATGAAGAAGCAGATGGGATATGCCAATGACAAGCAGATTCCTTTTGTCGCTATTGTTGGTGAAAATGAAATGAACGAAGGGAAACTGACTTTGAAGAATATGACTACAGGCGAGCAGTCACTGGTTACACCGGATGAGTTGCTGGCGGTGGTGAAAGCTTGATGTTTACTAATTATCTGCAATCATATCATAAAAGCATCATTGATGGATGATTGCATCACATGGGAATGTCCGATAACGTTTGCTTTATACGTTATTTGTTTTGAAATATAAATGCTGGATTACCTATGTGGATAATCAGATTGTTTTTTCTTCCGTCACTACATCTTACTGATTCTAAAAGAGATGTAGTGACGGAAATTTTTGTATCCCCCCGAAATGGTTTGTTCTCTTTTTTCCGCGTAGAGGCGACAAAGCGGAATGCCTGTTCTTGTCGTTGTTGGTTGTATTTCTTGTTTTAAGGATGAAAACTGATGGAGCTGACTTGAAATATGATTTTCTTTTGCGAGAGTCTGATATTATTCACTATATTTGTGGAATGCTAGCCTTATAAATTTAATCAGATGATAGAGGAAAATCAGTTGATATCCCATTTGTATCAAAATAGGGATAATGGTCAATGGATGATACAAACCAATGATGAACATCAAAAGGGGGTTGCTGATATGGCGGCATCCTTCGCCGGGCAGTTCGGACTTCCTTCTTGGGGGCGTGCGCTCGGCCTACTTCATGACAAAGGAAAGGAACGGGCGGCATTCCAGCAATACATACGCAAGATGAATGGTTTGCCTACGAGTGACAAGAAGCGCTATGATGATCATACCCATGCTTTTGTGGGTGGAATATTGGCAAAAGAACTTATGGGAAAGGATGTTTCCCATCTTCTTGTAAACCAAATTATTTCTCATCACACAGGGTTACATGATTTCGGGGATGTGGAAAACATATTGAAAGAGAGGCTATTGTCCAAAGAAATAAACGAGGGTGACATTAGCATAAACAAACCTTTATTATTCCAAGAATTTATTGATTCACCTTTTTCTAAATCAAAGGTTGAATGGAAACACTTTCATCACCTTTCCCGTATGCTTTTTTCCTGTCTTGTAGATGCCGACCGGCTCGATACAGAACGGTTTATGGATGTAGAGTCATGGCGGAAGCGGGGAAATTCGGCTACGCTTGCCGATTTGCTTCCACAGCTGGAGGCATATATGCAAAAACTGCAATCGAATGCAGCCGATACGAAAGTGAACCGCATCCGCCAGCAAGTGAAAGAACAATGCAGTAGAACTTCTTCAAGCGAAAAAGGATTTTATAGTCTTACAGTTCCGACGGGAGGCGGTAAAACACTTTCTTCTTTGTTATGGGCCATGAAGCATGCTGTAAGCCATTCAATGAATCGTATCATCATCGCCATCCCATATACCAGTATCATTGTGCAAACGGCAGGGCTTTTGAAGGAAATCTTTGGTGAAGAAAATGTATTGGAGCATCATAGTAATTTCGACCCCGATGATATTAAGGACGAGGAAAATAGGGAAAAAGCAAAATTGGCTACAGAGAATTGGGACTATCCCATTATTGTCACTACCAATGTACAGCTTTTTGAATCTATGTTTAGCAATAAAACATCTGATTGCCGCAAACTGCACAACATGGCAAATTCAATTCTTGTTTTGGATGAGGTTCAGATGTTGCCAACCGGCTTCTTGCGGCCGATAGTCGATGCGCTGAAAGCGTATCAGGAAATGTTCGGGGTTTCGGTATTGTTTACCACGGCAAGCCAGCCGGTACTGAGTGGTCTGATAGAAGGAACAAATCCTAAAGCTGATTTTAAGGGAATAGAACATATCAAGGAAATTATTCCGGAAGAATTTGCTTTGCATGACCAGCTTCGCCGTGTGAAGTTGTCAATCGATGATACAGGAAAAACATACGATGAGATAGCTGCAAAGGTGTCTGAATATAATAAGGTGTTGTGCATAGTGAACACTCGTAAAGATGCCAAAGAGCTGTATGACCGTTTGCCCAATGACGGAGTGAAATTGCATTTGTCTAGAATGATGTGCCCTGCCCACTTACACGAAACTATTGGTAAAATAAAAACTTTATTGAAGGATGAGTCGCAGCCGATTGTCAGGGTCATTGCAACCCAGCTTGTGGAGGCCGGTGTGGATATAGACTTTCCGGTTGTGTTCCGTCAAGAAGCAGGACTCGATTCTGTATTGCAAGCAGCGGGACGGTGCAATCGGGAAGGACGAAGTGCCATGGGACATACATTTGTGTTCAGTCTGGCGGCAGAGAAGCGAAAGCTCTTCGGTTCAATGGCTGACTCCAACAATGCTCGGTTGAATTTGCCGGAAGATAGTGATTGGTTTGCTCCTTCTACCATGAAAGCCTATTTTTGTCAATTGTATAGCAGAAAACAAACATTTGATGAAAAGGATATAAAGCACTGGCTCTACAAACCTACTGAGTTATGTTTTGAAACTGCATCAAAAGAATTTCACCTGATTGATGATACGAGTATAAATGTTATCATAAATTGGGAAAACAGCATGGAACTTATAGAGCAGTTGAAAGAATCGGGGTGTACCTACTCGTTGGTGAAGCAATTGGCGAAATTTACTGTAGGCATCCGTTCCTATGATTTTAAGCAACTGAAAGGCTATGGGCTTGTCGAAGAAATATTGGAAGGAATATATGTATTGGCAGACAGGTCTCAGTATAATAAAGCCACAGGTCTCAGCCTTGATAACCATTGGCTGGAGGAAGTATTAATGATATAAAGAAACGGATATGACAAAGAAAGAAACATTGAAATTGTTTGAAGAACGTAAAGTCCGCACCGTGTGGGATGATGAAAAGGAAAAATGGTATTTTTCGATAGTTGATGTGGTGTCAGTTTTAACAGACAGTGTTGATGCAACTGCTTATTGGCGTAAGTTAAAGCAAAGACTTAAAGAAGAGGGAAATGAAACCGTGACAAATTGTCACGGTTTGAAAATGAAAGCCACAGACGGTAAGATGCGACTTACAGATGTGGCTGATACAGAACAACTACTACGTATCATTCAGTCTATCCCATCTCCCAAGGCAGAACCGTTCAAGCAATGGATGGCACATGTAGCATCCGAACGTCTTGATCAGATGCAAGACCCTGAGTTGAGTATTGAGCAAGCTATGATGGACTACAAGCGACTTGGTTACTCTGACAACTGGATAAACCAACGCTTGAAGAGCATTGAAATCCGTAAAGATCTTACAGATCAATGGAAACTACATAATGTAGAGGAAGGTGTTCAATATGCTACTCTTACAGACATTATCTATCAGCAATGGACCGGAAAGTCGGCAAAGGAGTACAAACAGTTCAAGGGCTTGAAGAAAGAAAATCTCCGGGACAATATGACCAATGAAGAATTGGTTCTTAATATGCTGGCCGAACTCTCTACGACAAGTATTACTAAAGCTAAAAATCCTCAGACATTGGGTGAAAATATGCAGTGTGCGGCTGACGGTGGTGATGTGGCTCGTGTGGCACGCGAACAGTTGGAGCAAAAAACCGGTCGTGAAGTGGTAACTCCCTTGTCGGCAAAAAGGTTTTTTGAAGGTCAGAAGCCGGAAGATTTATTGGAAAACAAGGAAAACGATGAATGATATGGAATATACAGATAAAGAATATTGTCTGGAGGTGTGGGGCGATTGGGCTTGTTTCACTCGTCCGGAATTGAAAGTAGAGCGTGTGAGTTACGATGTCATAACGCCATCGGCGGCACGCGCCATCTTTGAAGCGATACTGTTTAAACGCTATGCCATGCGTTGGCAGGTAACAAAGATTGAGGTACTCAGACCTATTAAATGGGCTACCATTAGACGGAATGAGGTGGGGGCAGTTGCCAGTAAATCACCTATCATTATTGAAGATAAACGTCAGCAGAAGAACACGTTGCTTCTGTTGGATGTGCGTTACCGAATTTATGCTAAGTTAGTATTTATTCCGGTAAAAGACCGTCCGAAAGAGGCTTTTGCCAAGCATCAGCCAAGTGCCGACGAGAATCCTATGAAGTATTATCAGATGTTCGAACGCAGGGCATCACAAGGGCAATGTTTTACGCAGCCCTATCTCGGATGTCGTGAGTTTTCTGCAAACTGGAAGTATATTGAAAGTACTGATAATCTTGATTATCCCTTAGCCGAAGACAGGGATTTCGGCATTATGCTTTATGATATGGACTTTGAGGAAAATCCACAAAAACCGAATGCTATGTTTTATAGAGCCCAAATGAAAAAGGGAGTGATTGTTGTACCGGATAAAGATAGTGAGGAGGTGTTGAGATGATACTGAAAGCATTATATGATTACTATCATCGAAGTGGAGATGATGTGGCCCCTTTTGGTTTAGAATACAAAGAGATTGGATTTATTATTGTTATTGATAGATGTGGAAAATTTCTGCGCTTTGAAGACAGGCGCATAGATAAGAAGTCGGCACAGCGGTTTCTTGTTAAGAAAAGTGTTAGCCGGTCAAGTGCCCCTGTTGCAAACTATTTGTATGACAATTGTAAATATGTATTTGGTTATTCCGATAAGGGGGATATGGAAAAGATACGTAAGTACTTTGAAGTATTTAAGGCGAAAGTAAAAGATATATATGATGCTTTTCCGGATAATGAGGACATAAAAGCTGTTTATGCATTTTATCAGCAAGACCATTCTTTTATAGTTGGGGCTATGCAGAAAGATTCTTTATGGGATGATATAGCCAAAAATCTTAATAAGAAATATTCTACCTTTTCTTTCCTTATAGAAGGGGATACGAAAATAGTGGCTTCGAAAAGGGAATTGATAAATTTGTTTGACGAGAATCATGGCGTGGCAGGAAATCTTTGTTTGATAACAGGGAGATATTCAAAAGTTGTAGAGATTACAACTGCTACAAAGATACTTGGAAGCCAAGAAACAGCTAAACTAGTTGCATTTCAAGTTAATTCCGGGTATGATTCGTATGGGAAATCTAAAGGATACAATGCTCCAATATCAGAAGAAGCTGAATTTGCATATACAACCGCATTGAATCATTTGCTGCGTTCGGATTCTCACAATAAGTTTATGGTGGGCTCACGTACTTATCTTTTCTGGGCTTCCTCCAATAGCGAGGCTTCAAAAGAGTCCGAAAATAGTCTATTTTCTTTGTTGGGGCGGATTGAAGAAGAAAATGACGACTCAAACAGGCGCATAAAGTTAGTATATGATACTTTCCAGTCTATCTATAACGGAAAATTATCGGCAAACGATGATGACAAATTCTTCATTTTGGGTTTGGCTCCTAATTCGGCAAGAATTGCGGTAGTATATTGGAATGAGATGCCTTTGCGTGAATTTGCAGGTTTGATAAGTAAACATTTTACGGATATGGAGATGGTTGACACTCGCAAAGATAAGAAGCCGTACGTGGGAATGCATTCCATTCTTGGAAATGTTACTCTTGGAGGAAAGTCAAGTGATGCGACTCCCAACCTTCCTGATGCTGTGGTGAGAAGCATATTTCAAGGGTTGCCGTATCCGGCTTCTCTCTTTCAAGCATGTATTCGTCGCATACGTGCAGAACAATCCGTCAATATAGTGCGTGCTGCTATCATCAAGGCATATCTCAACAGACTAAACGAAAATAACAACCATAAAAAATTAGATGTTATGTTAGACAAAGAAAATCAAAATCAAGGGTATCTTTGTGGAAGGCTGTTTGCCGTGTTGGAAAACCTACAATATGCAGCAAATAAACAAGATTCCATTCGTTCAAGTTACATGAACGCGGCTTCATCTACGCCATCTACAGTATTTTCAACAGTTCTCAAATTATCAAACAGTCATTATGCTAAATTGGCTAAAGAGAAGAAAGGCCTTGCTAATTTCTTTGATAATCAAAAGAAAGAGATAATAGTTTTAATTCAAAATTTTCCTAATACATTGAGTTTGGAAGATCAAGGACGATTCTTCCTCGGCTATTATCATCAGAAAGCTCACAGAGAGAATCAAGAAACTGAAGAATAATTTTTAAAAATATACAATTATGTCAGAATTAAAGAATAGAATTGATTTCGTTTACATTTTTGATGTACAAGATGGTAATCCAAATGGTGACCCGGATGCAGGTAATCTTCCTCGGATAGATGCTGAAACTGGTATAGGCCTTGTTACAGATGTTTGTTTGAAACGCAAGGTACGTAATTATGTACAAATAGCCCAAGCAGGAAAAGCAGGTAACGATATTCTTGTCAAATCCAAAGAAATTTCTGGAGAAGAGGTCTTTATTAATGAAGAAATCCGCAAAATGTACAAAGAAGATTTAGGAATAGAACTAAAAATCAAAGAAAAAGCTCCTGCCGATAAGAGTTCAGCTGGTAAAATTGCTATGTGCAGACGCTTCTTTGACGTTAGGACTTTTGGAGCAGTACTCTCAACCGGACCTAACGCAGGACAAGTGAGGGGGCCGATTCAAATGACTTTTGCCCGTTCGCAAGATATGATTGTTTCAGCAGAGCATGCATTAACCGTATGTGTAGCTCGTGATGAAGAAAAGACCTATGAATCACAAGTGGGAATACAGGGACGTAAAGCGACCATTCCTTATGGCCTCTATGTCTGTCACGGCTTCATCTCCGCTAACTTGGCACAACAGACAGGATTTTCTGAAGAAGACCTTGAACTATTTTGGGAAGCTTTAAAGAACATGTTCGATGTGGATCGTTCGGCGGCACGTGGATTGATGAGTGCTCAAAAACTGATAGTCTTCAAGCATGACTCCATATTGGGTAATGCTCCCGCCAACAAGTTGTTTGAATTGGTAAAAGTGGAGAAAGTCTGCGATGGAGCACCACGCTCATTCATCGACTATTCAGTTACTATAGATAAGGAGAATGCTCCATCAAATGTAACTATTGAGGAACTGATATAATTCCATCGTATGTACAATGAAGACGATATGCTCATGTTGTCGGGGATTCAGCACTTTAGGTTCTGTCCCCGGCAATGGGCTTTGATACACATTGAGCAGCAATGGGATGATAATCGTCTCACCATCGAAGGACAGATTCTGCACAAGCATGTAGATGATCCGTTTTATAGACAAAAGTGTGGTGACCAGATAACATTGCGTGCGGTGAATATCGCTTCGCGTGAACTTGGACTCTATGGAATCTCTGATGCCATAGAGTTACTTCCTTCCTCATCTTTTGAAAATACGATTTTGCATCCCAACTATCCGGGGCGATGGCAACCGGTTGCTGTGGAGTATAAGCATGGCAAACCGAAAAGAAACGAGGTGGATGAAGTGCAGTTGGCAGCACAAATCATGTGCATAGAAGAAATGTATGCTATCCATATACCATACGGCTCTTTCTTTTATGGGGAGCTTCGCCATCGGGTTAATGTGGATATAACGGAGGAGCTGCGAAATATAGTCAGACAATGTGCCCGGGATATGCACGATATATTTAGTAAAGCGGTTATCCCGAAGGCTGAATATGGGAAACATTGTGACAAGTGCTCGCTGAAAGATATCTGCATGCCGGAAATGGTAAATAATTGTACTTCGGTAGATAATTACCTTACTAAAAATCTGTATCTATGAGAAAACTATTGAATACTTTGTATGTGACGACACCGGAAGCGTATCTTAGTAAGGATGGGCTGAATGTCGTTATATCTGTTCAGCAGGAGGAGGTGTTTCGTATTCCTGTCATAAATATAGAGGGCATCGTTACGTTCGGATATATGGGCGCAAGTCCCGGTGTGATGAAATTGTGTAGTGACAATGGTATATCACTCACATTTCTTTCTCCACAAGGCAGATTTATCAGCAGGGTTCAAGGTGCTACGAAAGGGAATGTTCTGTTACGCAAAAAGCAGTACCAATTGTCGGACGATGCATCTTGGTCGTTGCATGTGGTTAGGTTGATGATTGGTGGTAAGATTCAAAACTATCGCAATATATTGAGGAGATATATTCGTGATTATGGTGAGAATGAAGACATTAATAGGGCGGTGCAAGTATTGGAACGTGCCAAGCGTGATGCTTTGAAGGCTCAAGATAAGACGGAATTAATTGGTTATGAGGGAATGGCTTCGAATGCCTATTTTGAGGTATTGCCAATCTTGATACTTAATCAGAAGACTGATTTCCCATTTCATGGTCGCAATCGTCGTCCTCCCAAGGATGCGGTGAATGCCATGTTGTCTTTTGCATATACGTTGATAGCCAATGATGTTGCGGCCGCTCTCGAAACTGTTGGCCTTGATCCATACGTCGGGTTTCTCCATACACTCCGTCCGGGGCGCACATCGTTGGCCTTAGATATGATGGAAGAGTTACGTGCTTACCTTGGCGACCGTTTTATTTTGTCGTTGATTAATAAAAGACAGATTTCAGTAAAAGACTTCTTGTTCCAAGGTGATAATGGGGTTGTTATGACAGATAAAGGGAAAAAGACTTTTATTACTGCATGGCAGGCAAGGAAAAGGGAAGTGATAATTCATCCTTATCTTAATGAAAAAGTTGAAATAGGGCTTCTGCCTTATGTGCAGGCTATGTTAATGGCAAGATATATCAGGCAGGATATTGACGATTATCCGGTATTTCTTATAAAATGATTTTTAATTATGTACATTCTTGTGACTTACGATGTGGATACTACAAGCAAAGAGGGGGCTCGCCGTTTACGATGTGTGGCCAAGGCTTGTCTGGATTATGGACAGAGGGTGCAGAACTCAGTCTTTGAGTGTGTAGTGACGGAAGCGCAATATTCTCTTCTAAAAGGGAGAGTTAGGGATATTATTGATATGTCTCTTGATAGTGTTCGTTTTTATATTCTTAGTAAAAATGAGAATAAGAGGGTGGAAGTAATAGGTTGGGCGAAACAAGCATATCCTGTACTTGTTTCGCCCAACGTATTTCATTTTGCCTGACAGACTTCAAAAACATCTGCACCTTTCCACATACATCACTCCAGCACTTTTTCTAACTCCTCGATCACGATCTTTAATGCTTTGATCCTTGCATACCGTTTATCCACTGACTCTAAGATATGCCAGGGCGCATATGTCGTACTGGTTTTCTGGATCATCTCGTTGACCGCGTCTTCATACTGATCCCATTTTTCACGGTTACGCCAGTCCTCATCTGTGATCTTCCACTGCTTCTGCGGAGTGTTCTGTCTCTCATTAAAACGCTCTAACTGTGTATCCTTGTCGATCTGCACCCAGAACTTGATGATAACAGCGCCCCAGTCGTGCAGTTCCTTTTCAAATTCATTAATTTCGTTATAGGCACGTTTCCAGTCATTTTCGCTGCAGAACCCCTCAAGACGCTCCACCATGACTCTGCCATACCAGGTGCGGTCAAAGATCGCGATATGTCCTGTCTTTGGCAGCCTCGTCCAGAAACGCCAGAGATAATGTCTCGCCTTCTCGTGTGGCTCCGGGCTTGCGATCGGATGTACTTCATAGCCTCTCGGATCGAGTGCTCCGGTGATCCGCTTGATATTGCCGCCCTTTCCTGCTGCATCCCATCCCTCATATGCAATGATGACCGGAACTTTTTTGCGGTACAGACGGTTATGAAGCTCTCCTAAGCGGTTCTGGAGACGTTTCAGTTCTTTTTTATACTCGTCCTCTCCAATTGTCTTATCCAGTGGGATCTCCGACAACAGGGGCATTTTTTCCATGGAAAATACATTCTGTAAAATTGGCACCGCCATCGCATTATTGGCAAGCGCCACATCAATTCCTTCCGTCAGAATCTCAAGTACCTGTAACTCCGTCCATTTTTTTGATTCTGCATCAATGATATACCACGGTGCTGACGGCAGATTTGTTTCCTTTAAATAGGAATCAAATGCATTCAGGCATTTCTCATAATGCTCATTCTGCCAGCGGTCATTTCTGCTGACACGCCATCTGGTATCCTTCTCCTTAGAAAGATGTTCGATCCGTTTTTCCTGTTCCTTTTTAGACACCTGCAAAAATAATTTCACGACGAGATAACCGTTATCTGTCAGCTGGCGTTCAAACCGCTTGACACTCTCAATGCGGTGCGCATATGCCTCGTCTCCAAGCTTTTCATGCAGTCTTTCACCCATGATCTCATCCATCCAGCCGGAGTCTAAAAAGCTGAACTTGCCGCTCTCCGGTATTTTTACAAAGTGGCGGTACAAAAACGGTTTTCTCTTTTCTTCCTCCGTCGGTGCCGCCATGGACGCTACTTTAAAGAATCTCGGATCAATGTTTTTAATGATCTGACCGATCAGTGAGCCTTTACCTGCGGTTCCCCATCCTTCCACAAGCACAAGCACCGGCAGTCCATGTTCTTTTACCTTGAGCTGCTGCTCCTGCAGTTTTCTCCGTGCTTCCTGCAGCCGTTCCTCCAGTTTTGCATCTGACGGACGCTCTGTTTTTTCCCATTGTTTTAACATGCAAATCCCTCCCATTCTTCTGTCATTAGTTTTCCACATTCATTCTGAAATATCAAGTATTTTCAATTATTTTTCATAAAATAAGTTTTCTGTTTATTAATTTCAAAAAAATGTGTCTTTTTTCACAGATTTATAGTATAGTAAAAGTAGATAAATATTAACGTTTCACATGGTTTCTTCACAAAAGATTCCATGCTATAAGGAGAACGCCTATGCTGGTTACATTAATACCTCTATTTGATGAAAACATAAAAGTCAGCGCATATTCTCTGTATACACAGAAAGCAAA
>ENA-UEOL01001683-UEOL01001683.1-human-gut-metagenome-genome-assembly--contig:-NODE-1683-length-13571-cov-7.695272_pt1 | contig 13571 bp, 9 predicted proteins | sample MGYA00242884_ERZ507884 | MGnify/ENA primary metagenome ERZ507884 (study PRJEB26167, sample SAMN06115417) | human gut metagenome | host: Homo sapiens | place: China:Chongqing | collected 2015-03-06... | reverse complement strand
AATCCTTCTGGTAAGATAAGATTTCCATAAAGGCCACTGCATTGACGGAATGCATTAAAGCCTAAACTATTTAAATTCTGAGGCAATAATAATTCACAAGTGAATTTACAGCCTTCAAATGCCATATAACTAATTCCTCTTAATGTGGAAGGCAATGACAAAATCCCTGTCAAATTCACACATTCCAAAAATGCTTGATCCCCTATCCATGTTACTCCTTCCGGAATAATTAGAGAGCCACTAATAGATTGTTGTCGGAAAGCACGACGGTCTATAGTTCTCAAATCATCCGGCAATATTATATTATAGAACCGATTTGAAATTTCTGAATCAAATTCACGTTCAATTATTTCACCATCAGTCCTTGCTTCTTTTAAATTCAACGAAGAAAGTTCCTTCATATCATGCCGCAATAAATAAATGTCTCCATGATCTATTTGCCCTGTAATCTTTAGGCTCTTTATGCGCGTATAGTCTTTGCCCGCCGCTGCGATGCATTCTTTCAGCGTACCTGCCTTAGGCACATTAATCACCACATACTCTTTCATGCTTCCTTCGTGCGAAGCAATGTCTGCCTCCCATGGAGTAATGCTCTCACCAGTAAGACGGAACTCATAGTCGCCTGTAACGGCTTTCTTATTTACTTCGATGGTAAAGTTGGTCATCTTGCCAGCTTCATAAACCGTAGCTACATCTTTAGAGAACTTATAAGCCACGCTTCCTACAGTAATAGAGAAAAGAGTCTTGCCGCTACCCACTGTTTGCGGCACTACAATGGCACGGTACTCACCTTCGTGCTCGTGAGGCAAGATGCCTGCCTCTTTAGCTTCGCCTTGCGGTATGCACTCGCCGGTAGAAAGATTTATCAATGCGTCGGTAGTAGTATTAAGCACCATCACCGTCTTTTTAAGCTCCGCCCATTCGCCTTGCGAAAAGCCTTTGCCTTCTTTCAGCTTTACACATACATTGCCAAGGCGATGCTTTAGAGGCAAGCGGATAACGTGCTCTGTAGCATAGACCTTCGCTACCTTTCCCCATAAGAAATCGCTCTGCTCATAACCGCTCAGTAGACCATCGTGAGCGGCAATCTGCTGGTCGTGCTGTACTTGGAAAGCATAATTTTCCGGGTCTTCGGGATTTTTTGCGGAGTATGGATAATATCCGTAGATGTCTACCGGAGTCTTATCGTCGCGAAAATATATATCGTAAGAAGAATTCCATTTAAAGTTGGGTGCATCGAAAGTATGTTTAACATTAGTACCCCTATTGCCTGATGCCTGCAATTTGCCTGGCTGTTGGCTTACGTAGTCTACCACGTACACTCCCATCACGTCGCCGTCGGCAAAACCATTATCATTAACTCGGCTTAGGTAGAGTTGGTCTATCTCTCCCGCCAATGTAAGTTTGAATTCCGCTCTGTGTGTCCTTTCTACAGGTGTTTCATTTTGGCACGCTACCAAAAGCAGTGCGGTAAGGCAAGTAATTAAATAGTAATAGTGTTTTTTCATCTTTTTGTATTTTTCATACAAAAGAAAGGCTTTTTTATGAATACATTAAGTTCAAATTGATTCATATTAGAGAAAGGCGCGTGTTTTTAACATTTATTCTCACTGAAAGGGTGTAAAATATGTTTCGCAACACAGAAAAAAAATAACGGACTGAAAAACCAACGAATAATCGATGGAATTTCAGTCCGCTATATATTACTTATGATACACCTTCGCCCGTTACTCCAGACACTCGTCTAAGTCGCGAGTGATTTGTTCTTTATCGAGGTGCTGACCAATGAATACTATTTTCTGCATACGGTCGCCATACTTCTCGTCCCAGTCGCGCATAAGTCCCGGCTCTTGCTGCATCAGCTGAATCAAATCCTCCTCGGGAGCTGTGGCGTACCACAATCCTGCGGGAGTAATCTTCTTCTGTACACCAGCCTGTTCGAACAACATCGACATATCACGGTTGTTGCTGAAATAGCATACACCCTTGGCACGGATAATGTTCTTACTCCACTTGGTAGCAACAAAATGATCGAACTTATTCAAATCGAACGCCGGACGACGGTAATAAACAAACGTACCTATGCCGTATTCTTCCACTTCGCCGCCCTCATGGTCGTGATGATGGTGGTGGTGATGTCCGTGTTCATCTTCATGATGGTGGTCTTCGTGGTCGTGATCATCGTCATCATCGTCATCGTGATGATGATGCTCTTCATGATCATGATGGTGATGATGATCCGCCTTAGCCTCGTGCTCCTCTTCTTCGGTAGCCTGACGCTCTATCTCGCGAATCCATCCGGCAGAAGTAGCCACTCTCTCGAAATTAAACAAGTGAGTATTTATCAGCTTATCAATATCCACATCGGCATAATCGCACTCTATAATCTCGGCGGCGGGCTGCAATGTGTGAAGTATCTGCTTGATACGAGCCAACTCTTCGGGCTTAACCTCGGAAGCCTTATTCAGCAATATGATATTACAGAATTCTATCTGCTGGATAATAAGATTTTCTATATCCTCCTCATCAATGTGCTTACGTGTAAGTTCGTCGCCACAAGCGAATTCGCTCTGAAGGCGAAGCGCATCGACCACACTCACGATGCTATCAAGACGGCACACTCCGTACTTAACATAAACGCCACCCATCTGCGGAATAGAACAAATGGTCTGAGCTATCGGCTCCGGTTCGCAGATACCGCTCGCCTCGATAACGATGTAATCGAAACGCTGCATCTTCATAAGGTCGAATATCTGTTCTATGAGGTCCATCTTCAGTGTGCAGCAGATACATCCGTTCTGCAGCGCCACAAGGCTATCATCTTTCTTGCCTACAACGCCACCCTTCTGAATGAGGTCGGCATCAATGTTAACCTCGCCTATATCGTTTACTATAACCGCGAACTTAATTCCTTTCTCGTTAGCGAGAATATGGTTTACCAAAGTAGTCTTTCCACTGCCCAGATAACCGGTCAGGAGCAGTACAGGAATGTCTTTTTTCTGCATTTTCTTCTATTTTTATATTGCGTGGGCAAAAATACGGTTTTATTTTGCAGCTTGTGCTGTTTGCGCCATGCTTATTTTGCGAAGCTTGCGCCTACCGCCTGAATTTTATTTTCGAGTTCTTCATCTACCGCCGCATAAAGGCGTTCCATTACTACCGGCTTGGTGAGGAACTGATTGGCTCCAAGTGACAGACCCTTTGTAACATCGTCGTTAAAATTCATGCCAGAGAGAATGATGATAGGAAACTCTTCTTTGGTCTTCGGGGTTATGCTGAATTGTCCGTCGGGGCATCCTCTACGCACGTACTCCAGCACCTGATAGCCGTCTATCTCTGGCATCATTATATCTACAATGGCCAAGTCGAAAGCCTCGGGCGTGTCTTGAACAGCCTGTATCTGCTCTAAAGCCTCGCGGCCATTGTTGGTCTTAACTATCTGAAACTCGTATGGCTTAAGCATCTTATCCAGCAGAATTAAATTTAAAGGGATATCGTCTACCAGAAGAAGCTTCAGTCTGTTTGTATCAATTCCTGCTATTTGTTTCATAATATAATATGTGTTGTTTGTCCTTCCTATTTTAATATATGCTGTTTGATATTTCTCTCCGTAAGTTATTCGCCCATATGGTCTATGTAGCGATGGCTATCGTTTATAATGTCTCTGCTATCAGTTATACTGTCGGTGTAATACTCTTTGGCCCCCTTGTTCTCGTCGAGTATATTCTCCCCGCTGTTCTTCAGCTTCTCCTGATAATACTCTTCATAATCCGACAAATCGATGGAGGGTCTTACCACGTGCGTATCGAATATAATCATGGCCATGCCCTCAGGAGCGATATTGCCGAACAGACGTACGCAATGACGAGCCCAACCGATGTTCTTATCAGAATGAAAGATGAACCTAAGGTGCGCCTCGCTACCAGGTGGTATCATTGAGACATTCTTAGAATCTACCTCTAAGGTAGGACACGATGGCTGCACATCGGTAATGACAAGTACATCATTGCCTATGTTACGAACCACATACACCATCTCCAAATCATCGCCAAGGATGGTGGCGGGATAATGACGTATGGAGTCTTCTATGCGGATGGCGGTAGGCCCGAGTTTCTTATGACAAGACGAAGCCGACAGCATTAGCGCCAAAGCCAACACAACGCCAAGGAGAGCCCTTTCTACAGATTTTATTTTCATTTCCATAATTTCAAATAATCATCTATGGTATGACCTACCTCATCGCGGTTCTTCATGTTTTTAAGTTCGCTGTGACCTTTCAGTATTTCTTTCATCTCGATGGCCATTTCTACGTCTTTAGGCAAAATGCCTGTGCGGTACATCTCAAGCTGGGTGTAGGCGAAGCCCGTAAGCAGTGCGTTAAGACGTTTTCTCTCATCGCCGGTGCTTTGCTTGCTCTTGGCGTCAAGCTCGCTGCGGAAACGAACGAACTCTTTGGCATCGAGATAAGATTCGCACATATCCTGCATGGTGCCGTACAGCGGCAAGGCATGGTTTGTAGCCTTAAGGCGAGATTCCAATCCCCAATAATAGTTGGTCAATACATCGGCGGTGTGCGGATAGTACTCTTCGAAGTATTGACTTACGGCAGTGCGCACATCGGTATCGGGATTATTCATAAGCAGAGCCAACACATGGGTCTGCATATCATCGAAAGCCGAATAATCATCGCCGCTGCCATTTATGAAAACTCCGCTTACACCTAATTTCTTATATAACTGCAAGCGCGACTGCATGGCCAGCAGACACGGGAAGGGAGAAAGATAATCGTCGAAATTGCGCTCGTAATCCCAAACAAGTATTCTATCGCACTTCTTCTTCCACTCTTTCACCATTGATACAAACTCGGTGTAACCTTTGGCGTTAGAGAAATCGATACGCATCTGCATAGATACGCTCGAAATGAATACCCCAACGTTCTGCGGCAAGGGCTTAGCTGGCACAGCCTTGGTAGTATGATAAGCCGAAGTGTAGAAGTTGTGCTTAGGGAACTCATTTGCCAAACGCGACACGAAATAGGATACCGCCGGAGTAGCGTTGGTATCGGTATTGCCCTTGGCCCTACACTTAGCGCAGGTGCATGCCATCTTATTATCCATAGGCATTATGCTGATGCGCTCGCTATACTCGTCGGTGCCATATCCATACTGGTCGATAATGTAGCTGCGGACGGCTTTATACAAATCATCGCTCGAAAAGCACAACTGTTTCTTGTTTCGCTTTCCGTCTACCATAGCATACATATCGTCTGTGGCATCGTCTTGGATAATCTTTCCCAAGTTATGTCCCCACAATCCCCAGTCGTAATCGGGGTGATTGGTGTTAAGTGCCTTCTGCACGCTGGCGGTGTTAGAAGGTGTATATAGTCCGTGGTATTCGGCTTTAGAGTTCTCTTTTACGGTCTGTGCCGTACCCGAACAGCCTCCTACCACCAATGCCGTAAGCAATACGGTGATGCTTTTAGAAATGTATCGTAACATTTGCGTTAAAATATAAGTAGTTCTTACTATAACTTGCCTTGGCTGCCGAACTTGAATCGAGCGTCATGGTATACCACAGTCCGGACAAGCCGAAATCTAACACGGAGTTTATTACATACATACCGCCAAAGTTGAGCATGGTATTAAGCTGATTGAACTTTGTAGGCATGGTGTTGTCTATCACGGATAAATCGGGCGCGGTACCCACGCTTCCCGACAAGAACAGATGCGTGCGACTTCCGTCGAACGGATAGCACTTGGCCACCAGTCCCCCACTGACGAAAAACTTTCCGCCGAAATAATCGGTTTCTTTTCCCATCATGGCGAACGCGTGCGCATCGGCTCCAAAGCTGAAATGATCAATTTCTTTATTAGCTCCAACGCCTAAGCCTATAAGCGAAGTGTTAGCTTTATCGCCCGGACCTATCAGTCGGTATGACACATCGCCTTTTGCGGTCCAGTCATTACGCAGACTGTAGCTTCCTGCCAATCCCACCTTCACCCTCGGGAAGAACTTGTTGGCCCCTCCCACTGTAAGATTGGTAGTGAACCGGCTATTCCATTCATGCTGCCACTCGCCAGTAACCTGAAAACCTGTTCCACCGATAGAGTCGGTATTGGCGGCATTATGTATAAGTCCATCGCGTCCGGCATAAGTCATGCCCAAACTATAGGCATTAATCTTAGCGTATCGGGTATAGGTGATAGTCCCCGCCGAAGTTATACCATCATAATCCGAAGGCCTCGCTCTCTGGTAATCTATCAGCAACTGATTTTTCATGAGATGTCGGCGCAATGCCTCCATACGCAACTTGTACTCACGCAACTCACCCATAGCAGGATGGTATTCTCTGTATGTCTCTATGGCGTTATCCCAGTCTTTCTGCGCCTCGTAAATCATAGACTTGGCAAGGATAAGCATCTGGTTATTGGGACTATACACCAGACCATCATCGACAAGGCGCATGGCCTCATCGAAATTCTTTTCTTTGAGATGCTTCATGGCAAGCGCCTCGCTACAATCAGCATATGCGTCTATCACAGCATTATCACCGCTGTATGTATCGAGCATAGGCTTAAGCAAATTCAGAGCAGTCTCGAAATCGCCTTTTCCAGCCTTCAGCTGCGCATCCTTCAGAATGAAGTAAGGGTCTTCCGGGAATCGTTCCTGACCGATATCCACCAATACGCGAGCCTGGTTATTCTTCTTCAGAACCATAGCGGTAGTGATGGCCATACGAAGTATATCTGCCGAAGGCTCTCCCAACTCAAGCACCTTCTGAATCTCGGCCTCCGCCTGATGCATACGTCCCTGCGCCATGAGTTCCTTGATAAAAGGCAACTCAACCTCTTCGAGCAATCCGGCTTGTACCAGCGGGTCGTTGCTTATTCTTTCCAGCTGAATCAAAGCCTTGGCACGCTGTCCGGCTTTTACGTAACAAGTGAAAAGTCTTCTTTCTATGGCGGCATGGGTATCATCGTCTACCTTATATTCTCTTATTCTTTCTAGTGTGGGAATGGCATCATCATACTGGCCGAAGTCCATCATTCGGCGCACATCGTCCATACGGATGCCGCACAGCTCATTGTTGACATCAACATCGTCGGGCCATTTGGTATGAATAGTCTCTAGCATATTTATCGCCGCATTGGTATATCCCAGACGGCGAAGCACGGTATACTCGCGGTAAAGCAGATTCTGCGTATCGCCATGCCTACGACGCGCCTCACGGATATATACCAAAGCATCGTCAAGGTAGCCGCGCGACATTGATGTATTGAGAAGATAAGTCAACGCTTCTTCTGAATGTTCTCTTTCATAAAGTTTGGCGTAAGCGGTATAAGCATCGTTTCGTAAAGCCACGTTAGCCGACTCCTTCTCAAGATTGCTTATCAAACGTGTCAACTGCATACGATGTGACGCCAATGCCGGCATTCCTTTCTGCACGCTGCGCAGATAAGACAATGCCTCGTCATAGCGAGAAAGATCGCCAAGTATAGAAGCCTTCTTCTCAACAAAAGGATAAGGTTGCGAAACGATGGTTGCGGCATATCCTGCCACATCGATAGCCTCGCCCGTACGACCGGAGTTGAGCAGCAGATTACAAAGCGCCATCTGAAACTCGGCATCCTTAGGCGATAGCTTAACAAGGTTTCTCAGCATCTCCTCCTGTCCGGCAATGTCGCCGTCCTTGCGGTACTTGCGATATTTCTCTTCATAGTCCCACGCTATTTCTTTCTTCACCTCCATGCGGTCGGGGTAAATCTCACCCAATCGCTTCAGCATACGCGCCGCCTCAACCTCGTTGCCCTGCAAGCGGAATAGTTCTATCTTCTTACGCCACAAAGTGTATTCATAAGGAGCCTGTTCAAGCAATTCGTTGCAATAAACTATGGCCGAACTGTAATGTTTGGTCTCCTCTTCTATCTTCATCAACATCTGCAATGACTGCGGGTTCTTGTTGTCATCGCGCAGTGAGCGGATAAGGAAGTAGCGAGCCTTGTCATAGTCTTTATGGTGCAGCCAATAAGAGCCCATCAGTTCATTCAGTCCAGATACGGTTTGATACTTGGCAAGCCCCTCGTCGAGCAGAGTCTTTCCGCCCTCCCAGTCGCCTTGCTTAAACATCTGACGTACCTTCTGGTCGTAATAACCCGGTGTACCTTTCTTGGTAGGCGTATAGTTATCATTGCGTCGGCTGTTCTGTCGCTCTTGCGCCACCATAGGCGGTGCTATCAACGCGGCCAGCAGCAACGCTGTATATAATCTGTGTATCTTAACCTTTTTCATCATGCTATACTATTTAGTTGTCGCTCCTGCTCCCGACGGGCTTGCCGTCGCTGCCGTAGTAGAACGTTTCATACCCGTACGTTCCATAGCCTTCCATACGGCCTTCTGACGAGTTACGTACTTAAAGTATCCTACTATAGAGCAAAATACGATGATGGGGTGATAAATTATAGGTTCTAAAGCCGCCGCCAACAGTAGTTTCAGATAACTTCTCATCTTGGTATATGATGACCCTAAGATAAAGTCGTAGAACACCACGAATGCCGAAAGCATGAAACTGAATATGTAGATAGCGAAGAATGTCACGAAGAAAGTATCCCAGTTTACACCTCCGGTAAATGCCAGATATATCATCAACAATAGACCCACGGTTTCTATGATGGGCGCCATAAACTCGAAGAGGAATGTATAAACCATGGTGATGAGCCCCAATCGCTTATACTTACGGTTGAACAAGAGACGGCGGTGCTCCCACATCATCTGTATCAATCCACGGCCCCAACGGGTACGCTGACGATAAAGCATTCGCAGGTTAGACGGACCTTCTGTCCAGCAGCAGTTATGCGGAATCTGCACTACCCTATATACACGGTTGAAATCGCAGCAATACGCAATCATACGGGTTATCATATCCATATCCTCGGCGAATGAAGAGCTACTGTATCCGCCGGCGCCGATAACGACTTCGGTAGAGAACAGTCCGTATCCACCCGAAACGTTGTTCATGGCGTTAATCTTACTCCATCCCATCTTACCTACAAGGAACGAGCGTTTATACTCCAAGTCCTGAAAGAGCGGTATGGGGCGGTTCGACGGGCGAATATCTACCAGCTCGCCATTGTCGATTGTAGAACCGTTACTCATTGACATGGTTCCCGACACGGCTATGATGGTTTCGTCTGTAATAACCGGGAATACGCACTGATACATGGCGTCCTTAGCCAAGATACAGTCTACGTCGGTATTAATGAAGAAGGGATTAGTGATTACGTTCAGTCCGGCATTTACGGCATCGGCCTTGGTACCACCGTTCACCTTATCTACTACTATCAGTCTGGAATATTTAGGATTGGCCGAACGGAATAAACGCTTGAAAGGCGCACAGTTCACTTTCGAAACATATTCAAACGGCACCTCCACCATATCGAAGGTATCGATAAGCAACTCAAGAGTCTTATCCTTACTACCGTCGTTCACGATGCAAACCTCAAAGTTGGGATAGTCCATCCTAAGCAGTGACTGCACGTTATCGATAATGGTCTTCTCTTCATTATATGCCGGAGCCACGATAGAGATGCCCGGCACATAAGGAGAACTCTGCACCATGTGCCGAATATAGTCGTCCGACCATCGCTTACAGCCCTTACTGTACTGATAAGCGAATATCAGAAGCATGATGTACGACGCCAGCAACAGCAACGAATAGCCGAAGATTACGTATCCAAAGAAATATAATATAAACTCCCACATAATGTTAAAGCATTCTCATTTGATTAAGGACTCCTATTGAGTCAATTTGATCCATCAGCATACGGTCGGCAGGGTTATTGATGACTTCATCTCTCACCATTTCGAAAGTGCGGCGTCCATCGTGACCGTAATTATAAAGACAAGCCAAGGCAACCTCGCGCGTCTGTTTCAGCGTAGAAGTACGGTAAGCCCGCACAAAGAAGTCGGTATGCAAACCAGAGTTGATGGAATGAATAACTTTCAGCACCTCTTGGCGAATGAATTCCGGTTGAGCGTCGTAAGAATCGATGGCAGCTTGCTCTTGTCTCTTGTCGCGCAACATTGACACCGCATCGAATGCGGCTACACGATATTTATAATTGGGCGACAGGAACCATTGGTGCAATCCCGATTTTTCTTCCTCGCTACCCCAGTACGCTATTTCCCTGATAAGGAATGCCACCGAATCTTCATCTTTCACCTCGTGCGCCATCACAGAGAACTGAGGCATCTGCCGTTCGTTGGCTCTTACCCAACCAAACTGGCGGTGCAACATCATGATTTGCCACAAGCCCAACTTATCATTGAAGTCTTCCATGAGATATTGATACGGAGCGGCATTCGACGATATGATATAGCAAATACGGGCCATGCGGCGCATGTTTGCGTCGAAACAGTTGGTATATATAGCCAGAAGTCCCTCACTGACCGGTATGTGCATGTTGGCAAGATTCTGCAGAGTAAGGAACACATTGTGCTTAGTAACCAGGTTCTTCTCATAAAGAGTCTTCACGCCCGTAAGCGAACAGAGCACATCAGCATTAGGAATAGTGTCCAGCTCTCGACTAAGGTCCATACATATCTCAGAGATAAGTCGAGACAACGTAGCGCTTCGGTAACGCTTCTGCATATCATCGAGCGTCATGCCACATGCAGCCTCCACCTCCTCCACGCTGGGTCTCTCTGCCATAATCAATATCTGATAGAAACCATTGTAGAGTTCTTTATGAGCCTTGTCATACTCGCGCTTCCGCTTGCGGATACGCCTTATCGACCTGATGAAAAGGAAGAACAATATAATCATAGTGACTATGCACCAGAATATCAGTCCGTACAGAAGACGGATATTCAGTGCATAGTCAGAATAGTAGAGTAAGAAGCGTTTAAAATAAAAGCCTATCACTTCGAACCCGTAGAAATCAACTCCTTGTCCGTTGGGATATTCTACCACAACTAAATACTTTTTAAAAGGTTATTTAGAAAAAAACGCGCTAGTGGCTCCCTTGAAAATCAAGTTTTCGTATGTAGAAGGCGAAACCTTGACTTCAGAGCTTTGAAGCTTGGTCCAAACTACATCTTTAGAAATGTTTTTAGGATAAGTATGAATTTCGATAGTCACACCGTCGCCATACTCCTTGCGCAGAGCCTTAAGGTATTTTTCGTCTGTGCACACTATGGTAAACACTGCCTTGTCAGCTTTATGTTCGATGGTTACCTTAACAGGATTTGTACTGTCAAGTGTGTACTCAGTCTTGTTGATAAATACCTTTGATTCCAGCTCAAGGTCATAAGTACGGATAGCGAAATCGTCGGCTTCGGCAATGTTATCATATTCCAGAGGAATCTCAACTGTTACCTTCTCCACGAGGTCGCGAACATGAACTGAGGTTTTAATTTCCTGCCAGTCGCCATGTTGCTGCTGATGAATATCGACTTCGATATTACCCTTACCGCCGAGCGAAGGAAGCGGAGTTGGCTCTTCTGCCTTGTTCTCGAAACTCGGATCTTTGCTAACGCCCGGAACTTCGGTAATATCGTCTGTGCTCTTAAATGTCAACACACCGTCTACGTGCCAAATGCCAAAGGTATATTTAGCTACATACCATATAATCTTGAGATTCTCTGTATCGATGTTAGCGTCGAGAGCCGAACCTTTCTTATTTACGCTCATCAATGACGCGAATGTAGGCACATCATCGATAATTGTTTCTACAGACTTACCGCTTGTATCGTAGAGATACTTACCTACACCATAAGTAGAAGAAATATTCCAATAAGGATAGTCCAAGTTCACCTTACCTTTATTTTCCGGTTTAAATACAGAACCGTTATTCCATGGCAAGTAGTCATCAGGATTGTAGTTGCCCACCAATTCCGGAATACGGCTGTCTATTCTGATAAAGAAATAAGCGTCAGCATAGTTTACGCCTTGTGCCGCACGCGACAGAGCTTCGCTTTCATACGCTCTAGAGCGTGAGCCACTGCCGTCCAACAGTTTACCCGCCACATATACCTCTGTACTCATCTTGTCATTCGCTGCTGTAGCGTCAGAATCTGAAAAGTCCGAAGTACATGCCGTAAACGCCATTGCGGTCATAAAAAATAATAATCCTCTCGTCTTAATCATACTTTTAATAGAAACGTTCGTCATAGTTGTTATATAAATCATTTTGTTTTTATTGAAAATATATATCTTGTACCTTTTGTGTAATCTACGTCTTTATACATGCTACCGCCAAGCTTGCGTGCCATAACCTCGCATATCTGCAATCGCAATCCTATCCCCTCCATACGGTTGTTATGCAGTTCTGCCGGAGTTTTGTCATTCAGCTTGTTGTTTATTCTCGGCACATTGTCAGTTACCATAAATACCAAATCATCGTCTTGCAAGCTTACATTCAGCTCTATCACACCTTTGCTTACAAACTGGCAAGCGTTGGTAAGCATATTCTGCAGCACCTGACGTATCCGTCGTCCGTCGCTTTCTATGGTAAAGCCTTCGGGCAATGTAGACACCATTTTCAGCTCCACACTTGCCGGTCGGCATATTTCCAAGGCTTGAATAGCGTCTTCGCATACTACCCTTACATTCATCGGCTTTATTTCGATGCTGTAATTATGGGTGTCGTATCGTGTAGAAACCATAAGGTCGTTTAGCAGCATGTCGAGCATGTTATAGCTGTCGTTAATATGCTTGGCGTATGCCTTACGCTCCTCGTCGGTCCATGTACCGTCGGGCAGAGAAAGCAATTGTGCAAAACCGTATACCGAGTTTAGCGTGGTACGTATCTCATGGCCCATGTTCTGCAAGAAAACATTCTTGCCTTGAGTAAGTCTTTCACGGTCTACCGACACCGCATATATATATAAGGTGAGGCATGACAGCGATATACCCATACTGTCGAAAGGCGCTTCGGGATACTTGTACTGAAGTAAACCCAAGAACAAAGGGACAGCAGACGCTATGAACACAGCCCCGAACTTTCCTTTGAACTCCTTATATCTGAAACCATTGCGGAATATCGCCACCAGCATACATAATACCATAATGACATATACAGCGAAATGAGAGATAAACGCTATAGAACCAAACGTCCCTCTTACGTATTCACCGTTTACTACACTAAACATTACGTTATCAAAGATGTTATATATAACCAACGCAGTCTGCGCCACAGCTATCGCTCCATATAGTCCTAAAAATACCGTTAGACACTGCTTCTTACACTTTACATACTTAAGTACAAAGTATAGCCAAGACATCAAAGTGAAAACAGACACTATGAAAAAGACAGAAGAACACACAAACAGCGCCGTTTCATTATTTATCACATGACTATAGCAAAGCCCCCAGAGCATATCCAGCAAACAATAGATGAAAGAAGCAATGCCCAAGAAGAAAAAAGCACGAGTTACCCCACCAAAGTCATCCTTGATTCTGTTTTTCTCTCTATATAATATCAGCAGCAGTATAAAGCCGAAGGCTAATGCTATTACCCAATAGATGTCTCTCGTCATACTTTATCTTAGTTTTAAATATGATGTAATCTTAT
>ENA-UEOL01001679-UEOL01001679.1-human-gut-metagenome-genome-assembly--contig:-NODE-1679-length-13589-cov-8.623668_pt1 | contig 13589 bp, 10 predicted proteins | sample MGYA00242884_ERZ507884 | MGnify/ENA primary metagenome ERZ507884 (study PRJEB26167, sample SAMN06115417) | human gut metagenome | host: Homo sapiens | place: China:Chongqing | collected 2015-03-06... | reverse complement strand
ATCAATAATCCGCTCTCTCAGTTCCGGGCGGGGGACAAGATGCTTGGTATATTCGCTCATTTCTCTTTCTTTTAAAATTCAAAAACTCTTTTTATCCATTTTTCAAAATAAAAACAAGCAAATATAGAAAGAAAACTTAATTAAGCAATTAAGTTTTCTTTCTTTTCTCAAACGGTTAATAAAAATTAGGGATATAACAGATATACAAGGAGAAATATCCTAATAATCAAATTTGGTGCGGCTGAGGAATGCCACTGTCTTATGGATTTCCTTATACATTACAATATCGTCCTTCACAAAGGGAACTTCCTTGCGGTATTCGCACAGGAAACGTTCCAGAATGGGCGAAGTCTTTTGCGGACGGCGGAAGTCGATACCTTGCGCGGCATTCATCAATTCAATGGCAAGGATATGTTCCAGATTGTCCATGATGCGGAACAGTTTTGTTGCGGCATTGGCGCCCATACTCACATGGTCTTCCTGTCCGTTGCTGGATACGATGGAATCGCTGCTGGCGGCATAACAGTACATCTTGTTCTGGCTCACCATGGAAGCGGCGGCATATTGGGGAATCATGAAACCCGAATTCAGACCGGGATTGGCAACCAGGAACTCCGGCAGTCCGCGCAACCCCATGATGAGCTGGGCAATGCGGCGTTCGGAGATATTACCCAACTCGGCAAGGGCGATGCCCAGAAAGTCGTACGAAATAGCCAACGGCTGCCCGTGAAAGTTTCCACCCGAAATGATGCGGTCTTCATCGGGGAAGATAGTAGGATTGTCCGTTACGGAATTGATTTCGGTCAGCAGTACCGAAGACACATACCTGATGGCATCCTTCGTGGCGCCATGCACCTGAGGAACACAACGGAAAGAGTACGGATCCTGCACATGCTTGCCGGGACGGGCAATGAGTTCGCTGCCTTCCAACAGCTTGCGGACGTTCTCGCCTGTCTCAATTTGTCCTTTGTGGGGACGGATTTGCTGGATACAATCCATGAAGGGGTCGATACGGCCGTCAAAGGCTTCCAACGAAAGGGCTGCTATCAAATCGGCTTTCTTGGAGAGGCGGAAGGCTTTGAGGATGGCAAAGACACCGTTGGCGCTCATAAACTGCGTACCGTTCAACAAAGCAAGTCCTTCCTTGCTCATCAGCTTGACGGGCTCCCAGCCGAACTCGTCGAGTACGCTGATTGCCTCGCGCTTTTTACCTTTATAATATACATCGCCCACACCGATAAGCGGCAGGAAAAGATTGGCAAGCGGTGCAAGGTCGCCCGATGCTCCGAGCGAACCGCGGTCGTAGACGATAGGCATCACATCGTTATTGAAAAAGTCGAGGATGCGCTGTACGGTAATCACCTGCACACCGCTATGCCCCAAAGAAAGCGCATGTGCCTTGAGCAGCAGCATCAGCTTGATGATGACCGGACGTATCTCCTCGCCCACGCTGCAAGCATGGCTCTTGATAAGGTTCTCCTGCAAGATGCCCACTTCGTCTTGCGATATATTCTTACTACACAACGAGCCGAACCCGGTAGTTATTCCATACAAAGGCTCTGCCGATTCAACGGTTTTCTTATCCAGATAGTCGCGGCATTTCTGTATGCGTTCCTTAGCTTCGGGAGCCAGCTCAAGTTTCAGGTTCTCGTTAATGATGCGTTCGATAAGTTCGAAAGTCAGCTCGCCCGAACCGACATAATAGACATTCTTCATACTTTGAGCTCCTCATTGATTTCGTCCAACAATTCTTTTTCTTTGGCGCAGGTAAGGCGTTCCAGTTCATCGGCTTCGGCTTGCAGTTTGGCAACGAACTCCTTATCCTTCAGCGAACCGAGGTTGATGCGCACATTCATCAAGGCTCCCAACACGGCAGAGCGGGCCGACATCATTGCCACGCAGGCATCGGTTACGGCATTGCGGTTGCCCAGGCGGACTACGTCCATAATGACGGTCATCAGTTCGAAGGCATTGCGCGCCACCTGCATAGGCACAAGTGCGGCAAACTTCGTAGCTTCCTGAATGGCTGCACTGCGGGCGGCCTTTTCCTCATCGGTGGCCTTCGGCATCTTGAAGCAGGCAAATACGCTGTCGTAGGCTTCGGAGTCGCGGTCTATGTCGCCGATGAAGGTATCTTTTACTTGCAAAGCCACTTCGGAGATATGTTTCATCAGTTCTTCATGCTCCTCATAGCCTTTCTTGCCGATAGTGAGGTTGGCAACCATTGCCGCCAAAGCCGAAGCGACGGCTCCATTCAATGCGGCGATGCTTCCGCCGCCGGGGACGGGATCGCTGCCCGCCACTTTATTCAAAAACTCTTTGACTGTTAAATCGACTAACATGGGATTTAAGTATTAAATATAAAGTATTAGTTTTCTGTTTCAAAGCACCGGATAAAGCACGCCTTCCTTCACCGTGGTGTGTACACAGTTCATCCCCACGTAATAGGGCAGGAAATGGTAATTGTCCGTGTTCAGCACCACAAAGTCTCCTTTCTTTCCCACCTCGATACTGCCGATGCTGTCGGCCCGGTTCAAAGCGGCGGCTCCATTCAGTGTGAGGGCGGTTATGGCTTCTTCGATACTCATCTTCATATAGATACATGCCAGCGCAAAGGTCAGCGGGATAGAACCGGAGAAACAACTGCCGGGGTTGAGGTCGGTGGCCAATGCTACGGCACAGCCCGCATCAATCATCTCGCGCCCGCGGGCATACGGCTCTTTCAGGGCAAAGGCGGTAAGAGGGAGCAAAGTGGCAACCACGCCTTTATCCGCCATGGCACGGATGTCGGCATCGGAAGCATGCAGCAAGTGGTCGGCGGAGACGGCGGAGAGTTCCGCAGCCAGCCCCGCACCGCCCAGCGGTACGATTTCATCGGCGTGGAGTTTCAGTGCCAGTCCCATTTCACGGGCGGCGGTCAGCAAGCGGCGGGACTGTCCGATAGAGAACACGCCTTGCTCGCAAAAGACATCGCAAAACTCTGCCAGCCGGTTTTGAACAACGGCGGGCATGACTTCACGGATAATGAAATCCACGTAATCGTCCGTGCGTCCATTGTATTCCTGAGGCACTGCGTGCGCGCCCAGAAACGTAGGAACGATGTCCACACGCTTGTGCTCGTCATTGTTCAGACTGCGCATCACGCGGAGTTGCAGCAACTCGGTTTCCTTGTCCAGGCCGTAGCCGCTCTTGCCCTCGACGGTGGTAACTCCCATAGTGCTCATCTGCTTCAAGAAGCCCTCTGCCTTGGCGCGCAGTTGGATAAAGTTGCACTCACGCGTAGCTTTCACCGTACTGACAATGCCGCCGCCACGCTCCATAATGGACATATAACTCTCGCCTTTCAACCGCCAGGAGAATTCCTCGGCACGTTCCCCGCCAAACACGAAGTGCGTATGCGAATCGACAAAGCCGGGCAAAAGGCACTTGCCGCGGGCGTTGTAATGCCAGTAGCGCTGATAATAGCCGTCGCGCTCCTCGCCACGGTTAGGGCCTACGTAGGTGATGACGCCTCCGGTAACTTCCACCGTAGCGTCATCGATGATGCAAAGTTCTTCCATTTCCCTGCCGCGGCGGGCGGAAAAGCCGACGGGAGTTACGACACGGGCATTGAAGATTATCAGATTTTCTGTCATAGCTGTTTCTGTTTCATTTTCTTCCGGTTACTCGCGCAGTCTGCGTATTCCTGCACTCATTCCATTATCCGGGCTTCCAGCACCTGCTGCATCGAGAAGTTCTCCAGTCCGAGGTAATAGGAAGCCGTATCAATCAGCGCTTCCATAGGTACGAGACCTATAATCTCACTGCCCACGATGCTGACACCGTAGCGGCGCGCTTCGATGCGTACCAGTTCGAAGGCACGGTAAAGCGCCGTACGGGTATAGTCGGTCATGTTGATGGATACTTGGGTAATCCCCCGGTCTTTCAGTTCCACGCCCATAGCCTTGCAGTAGCGCAGTCCGCCGCCGATGAAACGTATCTTTTTGGCAATGTCGTGCGCAATCTCCAGACTCGGCGTATTGAGGTTGATGTTATAGGCCACCAACGGCATGCGTGCTCCCACTGCCACCGTACCTGCGGTAGGATGACGTTCGGCGGGACCGAAATCGGGTTGCCATTCGGGAAGCTTTATCTTCTCCGCCATGCCCTCGAACTCTCCTTTACGGACAGCCGCAAGGTTCTCGCGGTGAGGTGCCGAAGCGGATTTCTCGTAGAGGAATACAGGCAGGTTATAACGTTTTGCCACTTCCGCACCCACTTCCTTAGAGAGCGCAATGGCCTCTTCCATGGTCACATTCTTGATTGGGATAAAAGGAACAACGTCCACAGCGCCCATACGGGGATGCTGCCCCTGGTGTTTGTTCAGGTCGATGAGCTGTACGGCCACGCCGATGGCTTCGAGCACGGCATCGCGGAGCGGTTCGGGCTCGCCCACTACGGTAACCACCAGCCGGTTGTGGTCTTCATCGTTACTGTAATCCAGCAACTTCACACCTTGTTTGCCACGGAAAGGGGCTACAATACGGTCTATTTTCTGCAAGTCACGTCCCTCGCTGAAATTGGGGACACATTCTACGATTCGGTTCATAACGGTTATGTTTTTGGAGCTTACTACAGAGGAGACGGTATTTTTCTTTGATATTATCTCCGGACAGACCTATTATTTTTTCAGACAGAAGAACCAAAGGACATAAACTATGCAGGCGGATACCTGCCGGACATCACAGTTGAGTTTATCCTCTTAACCTTATATATTTTTGCGCATTTGTTCTTTGGTTCTCTTATATTCTGAATATCCTTTATGTTCTTTGGTTCTTCTGTCTGAAAAAAGAATACTCTTATGTCCTTATCTCCTCTATAAATAAGCCTGTTACTATTATTTTATATATTTATCAATCAGTTCTTCATCCGCCACGTAAGGCATCGTGATGTGATAGCCTTCCGCATGGGTGCGGTTAAACTCTTCGCTGGTCTCCATGGCATGTGCATTTCGTGCCCACGAACGGCGTGCCACACCGCCCATCACATCCCAAAGCATGGCAGAGCGCAAGATTTCGTCCACCCGTTCGGAACCGTCGCACACCATGCCGAAGCCGCCGTTAACGGCCTTGCCGATACCTACTCCGCCGCCGTTGTGCAACGCCACAAGGCTCATGCCCCGCGCGCAGTTTCCGGCAAAGCATTGCACCGCCATGTCCGCCATTACGTTGCTGCCGTCCTTGATGTTGGATGTTTCGCGGAAAGGAGAGTCCGTACCGCTGACATCGTGATGGTCTCGTCCCAGCATAATGGGACCTACTTCGCCGCGGCGCACCATTTCGTTGAAGCGCAAGGCAATCTTCATGCGTCCCTCGGCATCCTGATAAAGGATGCGCGCTTGCGTGCCTACCACCAGGTTGTTCTTCTCGGCATCGCGTATCCAGTTATAATTATCCAAATCCTGTCCGCGGCGGGTAGGGTCAATGCACTCCATGGCGGCACGGTCGGTCTTTACCAGGTCCTCGTGTTTGCCGCTAAGACATACCCAACGGAAAGGCCCGTAGCCGTAATCGAAGAGTTCCGGCCCCATAATGTCTTCCACGTAGCTGGGGAAGATGAAACCGTTCTTGTCACTGCCGTTGCGCGCTATTTCGGGAACGCCGGCATCATAAACGGCTTTCATGAAAGAGTTGCCGTAATCGAAGAAGTACGTGCCCCGGCCGACAAGCTCTTTTATGGCAAGGAAATGGCGCTTCAACGTGGCATCCACCTTACGGCGGAATTCGGCAGGATTCTCATGCAGCATCCGGGTACGCTCCTCGAAGGTCAGTCCCACGGGGCAGTAGCCGCCGTCGTATGCCGCATGGCAGGATGTCTGGTCGGAAAGCAGGTCTATATGTATCTGTTCCTTTACGACATATTCCAAAAGGTCTACCACATTGCCGTGGTAGGCGATGGAAATCGGAGTGTGACTGTCCATGGCCTCTTTGGCCAGCGCAAAGGCTTGCGGCAGCGAATCCGTTACGTGTCCCACCCAGCCTTGACGGTGGCGGGTTTCGATACGCGAGGCATCCACTTCGGCTATGACAGCCGCCGCACCGGACATCTCGGCAGCTTTGGGCTGGGCGCCGCTCATACCGCCCAGGCCGGAAGAGACGAAAAGCCGTCCGCGCAGGTCACCGTCCTGAGGGATACTGAGCTTCAGCCGTCCGGCATTCAAAAGGGTGTTGAAAGTGCCGTGCACAATGCCCTGCGGCCCGATATACATCCACCCGCCGGCAGTCATCTGACCGTAATTGGCTACACCCATCTGCATGGCTGTATGCCAGTCCTGCTGATTATCATACAGCCCTACCATCATCGCATTCGTAATAATGACGCGCGGCGCTTCGGGTTTCGACTTGAAGAGTCCCAGCGGATGCCCGCTTTCGATAACGAGCGTCTGGTCATCGGTAAGGACTTCGAGGTATTGTTTTATCAGGCGATACTGCATCCAATTCTGGCACACCTGCCCCGTCTCGCCGTAAGTGACAAGTTCGTAAGGGTAAAGGGCTATGTCGAAACAAAGATTATTGTCTATCATCACCTGAAAGGCCTTGCCCTCGATGCAGCGTCCTTTGTATTCGTCGATGGGCTTTGCCTTGAGGTCGCCTTGCGGACGGTAGCGGTAGCCGTAAATGCGTCCGCGTGTACGGAGTTCTTCCATAAACTCCGGAGCGAGTGTTTCGTGCAGTTCTTTAGGGATGTAGCGCAGGGCATTCTTCAATGCCGTAGCGGTTTGTGCCGCGTCAAGAGTGTAGCCGCGGTCGGGTGCCCGCCGGATACCTTCTACGAAGGTGGGATAAGGGGGCAGTGTTTTGCTTAAAGTTATCTCCATAGTATATAAGGTGAATAGTTACAATTTGTCAGAATACACTGGCTTGTATCTGCCGCAATATAAAAATAATTCCCGATATTCGCAATAGAATACCGGGAATTTTATCATTTAGTAAAGTTGGAATAGTGTACAGCTTATTCTTGATCACGGATTTTCATTTTAGCAATATCATCGCGATAATCCGGTATAGACCTGCACAGGATTAGTCTTTCAGCTTATTTTTCAGGCAAAGGCAGAATACGTCCCTTGAAACTGTAATTTCCTGCCATGTAAACCTTGTTCGCCTGCACGGAACATTGGTTGGAATCGTGATAAAGCGTCATTACCCACTCGAATACCCGATAATGCCGACTCCCCTGCACCCGCAAACTGATGTTGACATCTCCGTTATTCCGCACTTCCGGTTCGCCTATCTGTAAATCGGCCTCACCGCCATTCAACGGAGAGATACCGGAGAATAGCTTCGAACCGTCGACTTCACGCGTAAGGTAGGCCCGCAGTTTGTCCCCCTTTATTACAAAATAGCTACCTGAGACCTGCTGCGTACGAAGTTTTTCGGGGCGGTCGGAAGGGATATAAATCTCTTCCAATACAATCTTGCAGTTGCCGGATGTCAATGCCTGCAAGGCAACATGATGAGCCGTTTGTCCTTCTACGGTATCGACAGTTCTGCAACCGGAGAACACTACGGCAAAAGCCAAATACAAAAAAAGCGCAACCAAGAATCGTCCTTTCATACTATTTTAATTTTAGTTAAAGTCAGAAAAGTTACTTCTCCATTAACTTATACTGTTGTTTTACATAAGCCACAAATTCATCAGTAAAGACATATTCATCACCTGCCTTTCGCGCAGCCTTGTTATAGGTTTCCACAAACATCACCGGTTCCACAGAATTGTCGGCAATCGCCTGCAATCCGAGTTGGTGCTTGATGAGCGTCGCCATATAAAAGCCATTCGGATGTCCGCCGTTAACCGGCAACTTGGCAACCTGCCCATAGACATCGGCGTCCACTGTTCCTTTCGAGTAACCCACCGTCAAAGAATCTATCTTTTGCAGTAGCTTCGGCGTATTGTAGTAGTTTTCGTTCATCTGTTTCAGCACATCTTCACCGAAAAGCCCGGCGTCTTTCATAGAATAAGGCCCCTCGAACTTGTTCAGAATATCAGCGCAACCCTCCGACTGCATCATGCTCAACGCGACCGCAACAGGACTTCCACTGTCTTTGTATTTCTCTCGAAGATAGCCCCAACGATAGCTGTGATGCAGTTCGTGGCCTATCAGATTGACCAGGGATTCTTCATCCTGACTATAAACACAGTTCAAATCCATAAATACATTGCCGCTGAGCGACCAAGCTTCGGGGGTAAACAAGAGAATGTAGAATTTACTGTGATCGGGATGTCGCATCGCAAAACTATCCGGTAAGTATTTCAAGGCTTGCTTGTTGCCACGGACAAAAGCGCCGGAGAGGGCAGAGCCTGCCAAATAGTCATCGAGCCTATCAAGGTCATCGCCAAACCGGCTGAGATTTTGAATACAAAAATAACGTACGATATCTTCATTGTTCTTCATCGTCTGAAGGGGAACGGACAAGATACTATCCTTAACAGCCTTTAAATTCCGGTCGAAAACAATTTCATAAGCAGCCTTGAAAGTTTTTTTCAGCGATTTCCCCACAGGGCGGTCAAAAAACTGCTTATATCCATCGGTGGCAAACAATATTTCCCACTCCTGTTGTGAAGGCAGATGACCGTTTCTCGCTTTCTTGGTCAGTTCGATAAGGGCTTGGGCTGATTCGATGGAACAAGTCGGTTCAGACTTGAGTTGTCTCAAATACTTTCCGATGACCTCTGCCGACTCGCTCGTTTCTTTTTCAAAAGCCTCTTTCAGCTCCGGATAATCCGCCAGCAGTTCCAGCATCTTCTCCCTGCCCACAAACTCCGAGCGTCCCGTTTCCGGATTCAACTCATAATACACGCGCGCAAAGACCAGCCCCGAGGCATTGATGGCATCTCCCACTTCACCGCCCAGCTTGGTTGCATCGGGCGGAGTTGCCGTACTTGCGGCAGCCTGCCCCACAGGTTGCGCACAGAAATAAATCCTGTCTTTCACCCACATGGCAGGTGCATACCAGCCGCCAAAGCGGTAGCGTTTATAACGCATTTTCTTACAATTTACATATAGCGACGTATCCATCCGCACCGCATAACAGCGAGACTTCAAATATCTGCAAAGACCGGAATTGTCCTTCGCTTCTATACGGTAATCCGCTCCCCCCATCAGATAAATCTGATTCTTGGAACGCTTCTCCACTTTCAGTATGGTGACCGTATCTCCACGCCCTTCCACCAACTCTTTCAAATTGGAATACATTATCTGCTGTGCCGAACATGGCAAGACCAATAATGCCAATAGCCCTAACACCCAACCTCTTTTCATATCGCTATCCTTTCTTTTTGAAACTTTGCATACTCAGGCGAAAGGTACATTTTTTATTGATATTCAGCAAATATAGAAGAGAAAAAACATCATATTCCCCGCAAAATCATTTGCATATACCTATCATCGGCCTTGCATGTCGCCATCGCCGCGAACGGAAACCTATGGTACGGAAGCCCGAAGCCACCTTGCCGCAACAAGCAAGATACGCTGCTGATTACAAGCAAGATGTAAGTACCAACAATGTACCTCCTGCTGGTACACGCCGTACCAACCGTTGGTAGCTCCCGTACCAAGCAGTGGTAGTTCTCCTACCCAACCGTGGTAGGCCTCGTACCAACCTGTGGTACTTCGAATACCGCCAGCCGGTATTTCGCATATCCTTAGGGGAAAAAACATATATTTCGTTATCTTTGTCGTTCTCTAAAGCATGGAAACAAAATGGAAAGCATTGAAAATATAAAATCGGTCTACCGGCGCATCGAGGATGAAGCCCGATGCGAATTGAATAAAGTACAGCAACAGATTTATCGCATCAGCACACTGCGGCTGCTGCTGTTCGTGGCAGGAATTGCGGGGATTATCTATTTCCGGACGGAAAGTTGGGCAGTGCTTACGGGCATTGCACTTGTCACCCTGCTGCCGTTCATTCTCCTGATAAAATACCACAACCGCCTGTTTCACCGCAAAGATTATCTGGAAAAGGAGGCAGAGGTCAACCGGCAGGAACTGGCTGCGCTGGACTATGACACATCCTGCTTCGACGGCGGCGAGGAATTTGCAGACCCTGCACATCTGTATGCTTACGACCTGGACGTATTCGGCACGCATTCGCTGTTCCAATACATCAACCGTACCTGTACCGAACCGGGGAGACGCCTGCTGGCCGACTGGCTGGGACAGCATCTTACAAAGAAGGAGGATATACTGGAACGCCAGGCTGCCGTACGCGAACTTGCTCCCGAACTGAAATTCCGCCAGCGGTTCCGTATCCTCGGCCTGCTGCATAAAGGCAAGGCAGCCGATGAAACCGAGTTGAAAGCATGGGCGGCAAGTCCCGGGATATTTCGCAAGAGCAGACTCTTGCGTGTGCTGCCGGCAACCGTTACGGGTATCAACGGTGTATGTTTGCTTTTGGTCGTTGCCGGTTACCTGCCGGCAAGTATGTGGGGAGTAATCTGGACCCTCTTTGTCGTTGCCGGGTTTGCCTTTACCGGAAAGATTACCAAGATACAAGCCGTGTACGGCAAGAAACTGCAGATTCTCGGAACGTATGCCGGGCTGCTCAGGCTTATGGAAACTCGCCCCATGCAATGCCGCCTGCTGAAAAGCATCAAAGAGGAAATCGGCGATGAGCAGCGGAAAGCATCCCTCTCCATCAGCCGTTTGAGCAAGCTGATGAACGAGTTGGACCAACGCAACAATATGTTCATGTACGTCATCCTCAACGGACTGTTCTTCTGGGAACTGCGGCAGATTATGCGTATCGAGGCATGGAAAGAGCAATATGCCGGCGAACTGCCTCAGTGGCTCGACGCCCTCGGGCAGATGGATGCTCTTAACTCACTGGCAACCTTCGCCTATAATCATCCCGCATATGCTTATCCTACTCTACTTGACAAGGCTGATATGGCTGCCGCCAAAGCCGGCATCTCTTCCGATGCAAGGAAAGCCGGTGCGGCAAATACCGGCAGCAATGCCCGTTTCATACTCCGTGCAAAGGCTTTGGGACATCCCCTGATGCATCGCGACCGTTGTGTGCGCAACGACATCGACATGGAGAAACGCCCTTTCTTCATCATCATCACCGGCGCCAACATGGCAGGAAAAAGCACGTACCTGCGTACGATAGGCGTCAATTATCTGCTCGCCTGTACCGGCATGCCTGTGTGTGCGGAGGAAATGGAAGTGTATCCCGCGCGCCTTATCACCAGCCTGCGCACCAGCGACTCCCTGACCGACAACGAGTCTTACTTCTTTGCCGAACTCAAGCGCCTGAAACTCATTATCGACAAACTGCAAGCGGGTGAAGAGCTGTTTATCATTCTGGACGAAATACTCAAAGGAACAAACTCGATGGATAAGCAGAAGGGTTCATTCGCACTTATCAAGCAGTTCATGGCTTTAGAGGCAGACGGCATCATCGCCACCCACGACCTGCTGCTGGGTACGCTCATCGACCTTTTCCCGGAGAATATCCGCAACTTCCGCTTTGAGGCGGATATCACCGACAATGAGCTGACCTTCTCCTACCGTCTCCGTCCGGGCGTGGCGCAGAACATGAACGCCTGCTTCCTGATGAAAAAAATGGGGATTGCCGTCACCGACTAATCCCCGTTTTATACCGATAAGCTAAAGCGCTCGCTTTTATCTGCACAAACTTACACTGCCTTGCACTTAGACAGGAAAGCCGAGACCGCCGCTGCCTCGCTACCCGTGAAGTAACGTACGGAAGTCACCGGAGTATAGGTGTAAGGCACAAACTGAAACAGTTGCAATGCGGCAAATTTATTGTCCTGCGAAATCATAATGTCCATACGTACATTACCGCTCGATTCGCTCTTTATACCCGCCTCGCAGTCCGGATTGCCGCGCTCAATCATTTCGGTCAGCTCACCTATATGCTTCAAATCGAAAAACATGCTGCGCTCCTTTGTCACGCTTCCCGTAGGCAGGTACACCATTTCCTTCGACTTCCAGAACAAACGGAATACCCCCAGCAGAATCAATGCCGTGCCCACTACCATCAGCGCCATGCTTATGGTGGAAGATTTATCGTGCATTTCAAAAATAGAAACAAAGATAAGAAGACCCGCCACCATCATCGCCAATGAGATGAGCAGTCCGGAAACACTTGTACGTTTTGCAATATCGGGATGTGAAGACGCAAAAAGAGTTGCGTCGATAGTTTTAGTTGCCATATTATAAACAGTTTTATAAATTAATGAATTATTGTAATAGAGAATAAGGGAGTACAATCTCTTCTCTATACGGACATTTATCCGATGCCCATACACAGAAAAAAGACCTGAATACAATAAGACATTAAATCAGAATCCGCCTCAGTGTGAAAATATAGTATTCACACACAGGCTTGCAACCATAGTAAGCGGTGGAATCATAAAGCTTCTCTTTATGCAAAGACAGAACCGCTTCGCGCCGGGCAAGCTTATCCACCCAGTCCTTTAGTGAGAAGATGTATTCGGCGGTATAGGAACGCTGAATGCGGGACATGGCAAGCGAGTGCAGATGACCGCTGTTACTCGCCAGCTCCGCTACCGGCAGATAGGGCAACTGAGGTGAAGTAAAGCATGTGCCATCCTGAGAATGAGCGGCAGTCACCGCCTGAATATCCGTAGAATCTCCTGTACTCACCCCGCCATCGGAAGTAAATACAGTGCCCGACGTCTGCCACAAAGCCAACGCAAGCACCAGGAGTCCTATGATTTTCAAATATCTGCCCATAACTGTGTGCAAATATAACGGTTTATTTCACAGGTTTGTTTTATACACACATCTTTTAAGGTTTGTTCATGTAAAAAGAGGATTGTCAAAATACGTCTGATTGAATCTCTAAAAAATCTTGCTTCGTCATAAATAGAAAGGTTATAGCTGTTGTAATATTGCAGTGGCAAAATTACACCACAACCATAACCTTTGAAGTAGGTACTTCTGTTAGTGCTTACCGTAAAAATGATAAAAGCGTAAACAAAAAAGCCGCCCCAATCGCTGGGACGGCTTTCTATATATAAAAAGAATAGTTGAATTATTCTGCTTTTGCTTCTTCAGCAGCAGGAGCTTCGGCAACCGGTGCAGTTTCAGCAGCGGGAGCAGCTTCGGCAGCAGCGCTCTTCTTTGAACGACGGGTACGGGTAGCTTTCTTAGCCACTTTTTCCTTAGCCATGTTTTCGTTGTAGTCAACGAGTTCAATGAAGCACATTTCTGCGTTGTCACCCAAACGGTTACCAGTCTTGATGATACGAGTGTAACCACCCGGACGGTCAGCAATCTTCACAGAGATTTCCTTGAACAGTTCAGTTACAGCATACTTGTCTTGCAAATTGCTAAATACAACACGACGAGAGTTTGTCGTATCGTCCTTGGCTTTTGTAATCAAAGGCTCAACGAACTTCTTCAGAGCTTTAGCCTTTGCAACGGTCGTAGTGATTCTTTTGTGCTTTATCAAAGAACACGCCATATTAGCCAACATAGCGTTTCTATGAGAAGCAGTACGACCTAAATGGTTGAATTTCTTATTATGTCTCATTTTTTATTCTTTATCTAATTTATA
>ENA-UEOL01001677-UEOL01001677.1-human-gut-metagenome-genome-assembly--contig:-NODE-1677-length-13593-cov-7.448949_pt1 | contig 13593 bp, 13 predicted proteins | sample MGYA00242884_ERZ507884 | MGnify/ENA primary metagenome ERZ507884 (study PRJEB26167, sample SAMN06115417) | human gut metagenome | host: Homo sapiens | place: China:Chongqing | collected 2015-03-06... | reverse complement strand
TATATCGTGACTTTTTGTAGAAAGGCTCTTGTCATACACCCCGAATGCGTATATAATAAGAGCAGCATCGAAAACTGCCAATGCCTTTTTATTCTTCCGTTCTTGCTTAATTTTGTAACGATATTGCTCCGCATACTTTGGATTTTTTGCAAATATTTTGTCATTCGGAGGCGCACCGCCTATGAACACACGGTATGAATTCAATATGGACGTTCCCCCGCGGGAGGCCATCCGCCTGATGTACGTGAGCAAGAGCCGCTTCGGCGGGGACTGGAACTCGGTGCCGCATACCCACTCCTGCACCGAAGTGTTCTACTGCGTGGATGGACGCGGTCAGTTCAACGTCGAAGGCAAAATGCTGGACGTTGCCCCGGACGACATGGTCATTGTGAACCCCCGCACCCTGCACACCGAGTTGAGCTACCAGGCAAACCCGCTGGAATATATTGTGCTGGGCATCGAGGGCATTGAAATTTTGTTTGACCAGAAGGACCACGGCTACACGATGCTGAAATGCGGTCCCCAGCGGGAGGAGCTGCTGAGCCTGATGCAGCTGCTGCTGCGGGAAATCGACGCGCGGGAGGACGGCTGCGAGATGGTCTGCCAGGACCTGACCGAAGTGCTGCTTGTCAGGATCGTGCGTATGGCGTCGGTTTCGCTGCGTCTCACCGCGCCGCCCGCCGAGAGCAAGGAATGTGCCACTGCAAAACGATATATCGATGAAAATTACAGCGAAAGCATTACCCTGGACAAGCTGGCGGAGATTGCCCACGTAAACAAGTATTATCTGTCCCACTCGTTCAAGAACGAGTATAAGGTCTCCCCCATCGACTACCTGATGAAGCGCCGCATTACCGAGGCCAAAGCGCTGCTTACCAGCACCGATTTCAGCCTGACCCAGATCGCCGAGCAGATCGGCTTCGGCTCTTTGGCTTATTTTTCCAAATGCTTCCGCAAGGTCGAAGGCACCAGACCCAATGAGTACCGCAAAAGTGCCCGGCAGAAATCCGCACAGGGTACCCGCTGAGCCTGTCCTGTCTATATTAAATAGGTAGGGGCGGCCATTGGCCGCCCCTCAGACTGACGAAAAACTTAATGGGAATATTGCAAACTTTCCGTAGATTTGTAGGGAACGGTCTTGACCGTTCCGTGCTGCCTCGCCAAAAGCACGACGCGACGAGAAAACCGCGCGCCATTCGGCGCGATTTTATGCGCTGCGCGCGGCCAGATGTGCGGATGGGTCAAGACCCATCCCTACAAATCTTCCGGTAACAGGCTTTTTCTACAAGCAAAGGGATGCCGCGAATGCAGCATCCCTTTTTGCGTTTTGAAAGAGTGCATTGTAGGGGCGAGCATTGCTCGCCCGTGCCCGTTTGTTTTGCAAGAAAACTGTCCCGGGAAATGCGCTGCTGCGCCAAGTCGGCGGGCGACCAAGGGCCGCCCCTACACATGCAACAGGCAAGAGGGTGTAGGGGGCCAAGGGGCGGCAGTCCGGGACATCCGTCGCAGGAATGCGGTGCTCAGTTCAGCGTCACGGTGATGGTGCCGATTTTGGCGTTGTCGGCGGTGGTGCTGCCCAATGCGCCGCTAAGAGAAAGTGCGGCTGTGCCGTTGGGGGCCTCGTCCACAGCCGTGCCGACGGCGGTTCGCAGATCGAGCTGTGCATTGTCAAAGCTGCCGCTGATGCCCTCAAAGCCGGAGGCTGCCGCATAGCTGAACGCTGCCGTGACGCCCGTGTTGGAGTGGTTGGTCACGGTGATCGTGTTGCCGCCTTCCTTGTCTACCGTCCAGACACCGCCTTCGGCGTCGGTGGTTTTGTGGGTGGTGGGGTCCCAAATACCGGCTTCCGCCGTATAGGTAAACGCCATATCGCCCCAGGTGATGTCCACGCTGTACACCGTGCCGCCCGCGCCGCCGGACGAATCTGCCCTATAGGTTGCCGTTACATCGTGGCTGGCTGCGCCGCCGCCTGTGGTGATCGTTTCCGCATAGGCAGACAGCGATGCCAGAGAGAACACCATGGCAAGGGTAAGTACCAGAGCTGTTTTTTTCTTCATCATTGTTTTTCATCCTTCCTGAAAAATTGTACGGGCATTGCCCTATGTCGTCCGTGCGGGGGTCAGCCCGTTACGGTGACGGTTACGGGAATTTCGGCGTCCAGCATAGCCTTGGCGCCGGTTTGCGGGTGGTAGAACGATACCTTCAGCGTGCCGCTGCAGCTGCCCGCCGCCATGTCTTTTTCGGCACCGTCCAAAAGCGGCAGCTGGGTGACCTGCTCGCCGGGGGCCAGCAGGTCGGATCGTGCCGCCTCACGCTCCCCGACGACCAGGCAGACCGTGGCGTCCCAGCCGGACTTTTCGGGGTTGGCAAACAGCAGCGTGACCTGCCCGGCGGTTAAGTCGATACTTGCCGCATCGGAATAGGTCAGCGACAACGTACCGCCGCCGGCGGGCGTCGATACCGATGACTCCGGCGCGGAGGCGGTGTCCGTCGCCTGCGGCTTTTTGCGGCAGAACAGCACGCCAAGCAGCAACAGAAGCAGCAACAGCAACAGCAGCAGGAGCAGCAGCCACCGCTTTTTGCCTTTTTTGTCTGTGTTTTCCATCAATAGCCCCCTTCCAGTCGGACCGTTACCGACCCGATTTTTGTGTTGTTCAGTGCTTTGTCAGGGCGGCCTGTCGGGCACAGCCGCACGGTTTTTGTCCCGCTTATGGGCAGGGAAATCGAGCTGACGGTGTTTCCGTTGCTGTCGGAAAAGCTGCCGCCGATTGCCGTGTCGGTTCGTGTGTATTGGAACTTCACGCGGACTTCGTTTGCGCCCTCATTCTGCACGGTGATGACATCGCCGTTTTTGCGGTTCGGTGCCCAGCCGCCGCCGATGTCATAATCGTGTGTGGCGGGGTTCCACGCCCCGTCGGTGTAGGTGTAGGCCAGCTCGCCCCATGTGACGGTGACGGTGTTGGTGCGTGTTTCTACCTCGCCGCAGACTGCACAGGTGCGCCTTCCGGCGTTCCAATCGCCGAATCTGTGGCTGCAGGTCACGTTGACATACACCGTGGTTTGGGCTGGTTCGTAGTTTTGGGTGTCGTCCGGCTGAAAAACAACGGCATAGCGTCCTCCGCCGAGAGGGGGCTTGACCGTGGCGTCTTTCCACACAAAGCGGCCTGCCACGGTGACTGAGGGGCGGGCGTTGTTGTTTTTGGCAATGCCGCCGGTCAGGGCGCTGGCATCCAGGGTGTCGCCTACAGCCAGGTCCAGCGTGGCAGCCGTTGGCTTTGTGCTGATTGTCGGGGTGGCTTTTGTCACCGTTACACAGACTACATTGCTTTTTGTGCTGGCTTGCAGGCCGTTATCCTTGCGTGTGGCCGTGACCAGCACGTAATAGTAATGCACCCCTGCGGTGGGGGTTTTGGGGGAGGTGGGCTTTCCGTTTTCATCGGTGAGCAGGGTTCCGTTGTTGCCGTTTTCATCACAGGCATACCAGGTTGTTTCCTTGGTGTGATCGTCGGTTGAACTGTAACTCACATGGCGATAAATGTGCTCGCCATAGACGCCGGTCGCATCCATCTCCAATTTGACATCGTAGGGGGCGATGGCCGGGGTCAGATGCCAATGCGCGTACAGGGTATGGTTGGCGGCGGTGGTAACTGTGGTATTATCGTCCACCTTGGTGCCGCCGGTTTTTTGGGTATACCAGCCGTCAAAGGTGTAACCCCCTGTGCGTGTGGGGGCGGGCAGGGCAGGGTATTTGCTGCCATAGGTTGCCATTCTGCTTGTCATGCCGACCTTGCCGCCGTTGGCATCCAAGGATACCGTATAGGTCTTGCCTTTCCAGTGGGCATACAGTGTGGTGGGCGGATTTGTGCCGACGGAGGTGTTTTTGTCCACCTTGATGCCGCTGCTTTGCCGTGTATACCAGCCGTCAAAGTCGTAGCCTGTGCGGGTGGGCGTGGGCAGTGTGCCGTAGGTTTTGCCGCAGGTCACCACCTTGCTTGCCGGGCTGACCTTGCCGCCGTTGGCGTTAAGCCGCACGGTCTTGGTCGTGGTACAGCTTTTTTTCGAGAGGGTAAAGGTGGTTTCCAGTTGGTGGTGGTAGGACTCCAGCAACGAATTGGACTGACTGTTGCCCACAAAAATGGCGTACTCGCGAGTCATGCTTTTTTGTGCGGAGCTGTTTAGGTTGTCAAAGGTAAGCTCCACCGTGCCGCTGCCTGTGCAGGCACTTTTTGCGCTGCTGTGAAGGCGGCAGATTCCGCCGCTTGTATCGGCGTTATTGGCAGAATAGGTTCGTTTGTAGGCGGCACCGTCGGTATTGTCGGTCCATTCCATCACATACCAGCTTTCGCCTTTGGCATTGCGCTGCAGCTTAATATCGTAAGAGAGTGTAACCTTATAGCAGGTGTACGCCGGAACCTCTACGGTCATCGTAAAGGGCAGCAGAAGATAGTAGGCGTTTTTGAAGTTTTGCCGCTCTTTCAGATGTATGGTCGAGGAAGTGACATTGTTGGTGACCTCGACTGTACCGCCTTCATAGCTGCCCCGATCCTTGTCCGCACTCTGGGGGTTAAAGGTCTTGATGTTATCGCCGCCGTAGGAACGGCAGTTTGCGGCAGTGGCGAGCTGCAGCGAAAAGCTGAAACTCTGGCTCGCCGCCGAAGCGCCCACCACCGCAATGCCGCACAGTACGCACAGGCACAGCGCAGCACACAAAATCCGTTTCCACCGCGTCAAGGTATTGTACCCCCACTTCCTTGCGCCGCGCAGGTCTTGACAACGGCGCTGTATCTCGTATAATGGCAGTATAACCCGTCCACCCCTGAACGAAGCAAGCACTTTTTTTGAGGAGATTTGCGCCATGCCGGAAGATATGAAAAAACTTTTTCAAATTACCGAGGCCGCCCGCGCCTGCAGCCTGTCCCGCAGCACGCTGCTGCGCTTAGAGGAAAAGGGTCTGCTGACGCCCGCCTACACCGCGCCGGACAGCGGACGCCGCTATTACGACAACCACAACGTGGCCCGCATTTTGCAGATCGAAAAGCTGAAAGCCATGGGCCTTGGCACCGATGATATAGCTGCCTACTTTGCCAGCGGCGGCGAGACGGCTGTTTTGCTGGCCGCACTGGAGGAACACCTGCACGAGGTCGCGCGCGGGGTCGAGGAGCTGCGCCTGCGCGCGGGCACGGATACGGGCATATCGGTGCAGGTGCTTACGCTGCCCGCCGTGACCTGCTGCCGCCGCCTGTGCGAGGGACACACCATTGCCGAAAAGTACAACGCCATGTATGATTTTTACGGCGAGTGTGTGCGGCGGGGGTATCGCCTGTCTGACGAGCCGATTTTTACCGTCTCGCAGCGGCAGGATTTTTTGAACGGCTATATCACGGACGAGCCGTATCCGTTTTGGGTGTGCGTGCCCGTGCGCCCCGAAAAAGCCCCCAAGGAGGCCGTGACTCTGCCGGCCTGCCGCGCCCTGTCGGTGCTGTATTACGGCAGCTACGCGGGCGCGGACGAGGCGTTTTTGCGTCTGGGCCGCGAGGTGAAGGAGCGCGGTCTGACACCCGCCGGGGACCCGCGTGTGCTGGGCATTGTTGCGCCCTACACCGGGCGCGAAATCGAAACCAAACGGTATTGCTCCCGCCTGGTGCTGCCGGTGGAGGGCGAAGCCGAACCGTCTTCTCCCGCGTAATAAAAAGTGAACCCCCGGAAGGCCGCCTTTATGCACTTTGACGAAACTTTGGGACGAAACAACTGAAATATTGCACAACCCGCACGACGCAAAGATGCGCTGTGCGGGCATTTTTTTGCTTTAGAACCGGTTGGTGTGATTATGCAATGTCTATTCGTCCCAGATGCATTGCGCGTTTCCGCAAAAATTGCTAGAATGACAAAAATAGGGCTATACCATAACAACTTCCGATACAGCAAAGAAAGGGACACTCCATGAGTAAAAAGGAACAGGGCGGCATCGTGCTGCAGAAAAAGCACATTGTAATCGGCATTATCGCGGCGGTGGTGATCATTGTGACAGCGGTACTGGCGGGCATGAAGCTTTCCTGCAGCCAACAACAGGACACCTTCACCCCGGATTTAGAGCAAGGTACCAGCGCGTGGTCGGGCGATCAGCTGCCGGACAAATCCGCCGACAGCGGCGAGGCAGTCGGCATCAAGATTCCCGGCTATCCGTCTATCAGCCTGCCGACCAACCAGCAAACCGTACAGGTGGCGCTGCTGAACCCGGAGGGCAACCCCTGCTACTTCACGTTTGAGCTGGTCCTGTCCGACACGGACGAGGTGCTGTACACCAGCAAGCAGGTACCGCCGGGGCAGATGATCGAGGTGATCACCCTGACCCGCCCCTTGGAGGCCGGGCAGTACAACGCCACCCTGCGCATCACCACCGCCAGCCTGCAGGACGGCAGCGCCATGAACGGTGCCAACGTAGAAACCATACTGGACGTCCAGTAATCTTAGCAAAGGAGGACCCCGCTCATGAAAGGCAAACGAATCCTTTCGGCTGTGCTGAGCGCGGCGCTGCTGCTGCAGCTCAGCCCGCTGGCAGTATTTGCCGAGGATACGTCACTTCTTCCCGTTACAGCCCAAACGGCGCTGACCGAACCTGCGCCGGAGGAGCCGACGCCGGAACCGGCAGGGGAAGAAACCGCACTGCCGAAGGAGCCTGCGCTGGAGGAAACGGCTGTGCCGATGGCAGCACCGACCCCGGAGCCTACGGCAGAGCCTACCGCCACACCGGCGCCAGAGGAAACGCCTGCGCCGGACGCTGCGGAAACGCCTGCCCCGGAGCCGTCTGCGGAACCCACGGCAGCCCCCGACCCTGCGGCAGAGGTGCAGGCGCTGATCGACGCCCTGCCGGACGAAGTGACGGAGGACAACGCCGCGGCAGTGGAACAGGCGCTGACCGACATTGACGATGCCAAGCAAAGCCTTACCGATGACGAATTGGCCGGGCTGGATTTTGCGCGCTATGACGCCGCCGCCAACGCGCTGCTGGCGCTGTGGGGCGAAGCGCCCACGGATGCGGTGGAAACGCTGGATGCCTACCAAGAACCCACCAAAGATGGCGAAGGTTACTACCAAATCTACGACGAAAGTAACCTGCGCTGGTTTGCCCAAGCCGTAAAGAACGGTCAAACCGGCATCAGCGCCATTCTGGTGAACAACATCATTGTCAACAGCAACGTATTAAACGAAAACGGCGATTTGACCTCCACCAACTTCACCCCTTGGACGCCCATTGGCACACACAACAGTCAGTTTACAGGCGAGTTTAACGGTCAAAACCATACCATCAGCGGGCTGTACTTTAACGACAGCAGGAAGAACTACGTTGGTTTGTTCGGCTGCGTTGGAAACGGTGGCACCGTGAAAAATGTCACCCTCGCGGATTCCTATGTGTCCGGAAATCGGAGTGTCGGCGGCATCTGCGGCTGGAACGATGGCGGCACCGTACAGAACTGTACCTCCGGCTGTACAGTAAAAGGTACAGGCAATTCTGTCGGCGGTATCTGCGGGTCTAACGAAGGGCGTGTACTGAACTGCCACAACACCGGCAAGGTTACCGGCGCAGATAATATCGGCGGCGTGTGCGGCTTTAACCTATACAGCATCTTGCAAGACAGCGATAACTCCGGCAAGGTTACCGGCGTAAGCGTAGTCGGCGGCGTGTGCGGAAAGAACAGCCACGGCACTGTGAACGGATGCTATAACACCGTCGAGGTTTCAGGCAATGGCAATGTCGGCGGCGTGTGCGGCTGGAACGACAACGGCACTGTGCGAGAAAGCTATAACATTCGTGAGGTTTCCGGCACAACGCAAAAGGTCGGCGGCGTGTGCGGTGGTGGTAGTGGTAGCTCCACCGGCTGCTATTACCTTGATACAAGAGGAACGGATTCTAAAGGCGAATCCAAAACCGAACTCCAGTTCAAAAACGGCGAGGTTGCTTACCTGCTGCAAAAAGCGCTGGACGATGCAGCAACAGCAGCGCACAAACCTACCACGCAGGTTTGGGGGCAGCGTATCGGCAACACAGGCGAAACGGACAAAACCCCTGTGCTTAACAGCACTTCTGCTTACACGGTTTACAAAGCGGCAACGGGTTCCTCCTGCAAGCGGTACAGCAATACGCCCAACCAAACATTTACCCGGCACGAGTATAATGATGAATACGACGTTTGCATACGCTGCGGTGCATGTCAGGAGGCAACGCCAGCAGAAGGTAACTATTACGAAATTCACAACCAAGGGCAGCTGCGCTGGTTTGCCGACCAGGTAAGCAACAAAGGTCAAACCACCATCAACGCCCGCCTGATGGCGAGTTTCGCTATGGACAGCACCGAGTGGACGCCCATCGGCACAGAAAGCAATCCGTTTGCAGGCAAGTTTGACGGCAACGGCAACACCATCACCGGACTGACCTGTACGGACAAAAATAAAAATTATGTCGGTCTGGTCGGCTATGCAAACGGCGCCACCATACAAAACGTCACCGTGCAGGAATCTTCCCTTAACGGTAACGAATATATTGGCGCCGTGTGCGGTTATATCAAAGGCGGCACCATTACCGGCTGCCACGCGGTCAACACTGCCATTGGTGGCACTGGAGGTTATACGGAGGGCAGATACTACGGCGGTATTGTTGGCTACATAACTGGCACCACAAATGTCACCGGCTGTACTAACAGCGGCAGCACCGTGAACGGCGGTTACTACCTCGGCGGCATTGCCGGAGAGGCAAGAAATGCAACGGTACAGCGCTGCTTCAACTCCGGCGCAGTGACCTGCAAATACGCCAAATTCGGCGGCATTGTCGGACTGACATCCGATGCAACGGTGCAGGATTGCGGCAATACCGGCGCTGTAACGAAACCCTACTATAAAAACCAACAGTACGGCGGCATCGTCGGAGAATCCGATAGCCCATTAACCATTCAAAACTGTTACAATACGGACAGCAACACTGCCGCCAAAATTTGCGGTGATGGTTGGTACAGCTACTCCAACTGTTACTACCTTCCCGGCGATACCGGCAGTTCCGGCAGTACCGACCAAGGCATCACCGCCAAAACGCAAGCACAGTTTGCCAGCGGCGAGGTGGCGTACCTGCTGCAAAATAAGCGCGAACAAGCCGTATGGGGTCAGAAAATCGGCACCGACGACTACCCGAAACTTGGCGGCGACAAGGTATACCAGTCCGCCCCCTGCCCCACAAACTACAGCAATACTAGCACACACAAAGACCACAACATTGGCGCGGATGGCAAATGCACCGCCTGTGGTACGCAATGCATTGCCTACACCGTGACCATCCCCGCCACGGTGCAGTTGGGCACAACAGCAACCATCAAAGCCAAGGACGTCATCCTGCCGAATGGTAAGACGTTGAATGTCAAAGTGGCAGAAGGCAGCGAGTTCAAGGTCGCGCTGGACGGTAACCCTGCCCTTGACACATGCGAGTACACCGTCACCGATGTTACCAACAAGACCGCCACAAAAGAAGTAACCCCCCTCGTTCCAGTATTGACTGCCGTGAGCGGTGAATCTGAAAAAAACGTTGAATTGCAGTTTAACAAACCCGAAAGCACAACCTATTCCGGCACATACACCGGCACGGTAACCTTTACCGTCAGTGTTGATAACAAATCTGCATCTTAAAAGGAGGAACCCCACCATGAAAAAGATTGTAACCCTGCTGCTCACCGCAGCGCTCGCCGTCACCGCCGCAACTACCGCGTTTGCGGATACCGAGATTAAACCCGGCCCGAACAGCAGCCCGAATCCAGCTAGCGGGGACATAAATGTTGAATACACGGTAAAACCCAGCTATCTCGTAACCATCCCGACAAAGGTAACGCTGAGCAGCACTACCAACGGCACTGTCGAAGGCGTGGCAGCGGTAACAGCCTCAAAGGTGACTGTACCCTATAACCAAAAAGTAAAGGTTGCACTCAATAGTGCTGCTTTCGAAGTGACATCCGTCGAGGGTGCAAAGCTGACCTGCAAAGTTTTGAAAGGCAAGGATGCTGTTGTGGCTGGTAACCCTTTTTTGGAAGTCGCGCCTACTGCACCAGGCAAAGAGGGCAAAGCAGACCTTACGTTTGCAATTGACGGTAATGTTACGTATTCCGGCACCTACACCGGCCAGGTGACCTTTAATGTTTCGGTCGGCAACTAACACAGGAGGTTATATAGCTATGAAAAAACTGCTTTGCTTTACTCTCTCGGCAGTGCTGGCCGCCGCCCTTGCCGTGCCCGCCTTTGCCGATACCAGTGTTCCCCCGACCAGTGCCCCCCAGACCAATGTCACCCAGAGCAGCACCGATCAAAAGGCAGAGACCACTGTTCAGTTTAAGATCGACCCGGCCTACACCGTGACCATCCCCGGCACGGTAGAACTGAAGCAAAAAACAGACGCAGACACGAAGAAAATCACCTACGAAAAAGATTTCAACATCACAGCTGCAGATGTCCGCCTGAATGAGGGAAAGACTTTGCGGATTTCCCTTGCATCGGACTATAAGCTGGCATCCGGCGCAACCACGCTTGACTACACGGTAACGGCAAAGCAGGGAACTGCGGATGCGAAGGCGGTTAACAGTAAGGACCGGTGTGCGCCGACTTTGAAACAAAGACTGGCGAACAAACGGTTACCCTGCATTTTGCCGCCAGCAATCCCCCGTATGCCGGTAATTACAGCGATACGGTGACGTTTAACCTTGCCGTATACCCGCAGAACTGAAAAGGAGAAAGCGTATGAAAAAGTATCTGTCCTTTGCCCTTGCGGCGGCACTTTCCGCGGCGTTTTGCGCCACGGCCTTTGCCGCCGAGGATAACCGCCAGGTAAAGGTCGAAACGCATATTGCCCCAACGTACAACGTGACGATTCCGGCCGATACAAAGGTGATTTCTAAGGCTGAGGATACGTCCTTCGGCGCAATCACGCTGACCGACGCCCAGCTTGACCCCGACAAGTCCGTCAATGTGACACTGAAGTCCAGCGGCACACTGGAAAACGTAAACGACACAAGCAAAAAGCTCGCCTATACGATCCGCAGCGGCAAAAGCGCGTTTACATCCGCCAGCTATAAAAAGGCAGGGGAAAGCACGGCCCTGACCATCCATATTGAGAAGGACGATTGGGCCAAAGCCTACGCGGGCGACTACGCGGACACCGTGGAGTTTACGATCTCCTACAAATGAGATGCCGCGGGTGACAGCGGCAGACTGTCAAAAAAACTCCTGTAGGGGCGAGCATTGCTCGCCCGTGCCTGTTTGCCTTGGAAGAAACTTTCCCGGAAAATGCGTTGCTGCGGTAAGTTGGCGGGCGACCAATGGTCGCCCCTACACACGCAATAAGGCCGGAATGCACTTTTTCGACCCGCTGCGGAACGGTCAAGACCGTTCCCTACAAACCAGCCGAAAGTGTGCAATTATCTTGTTGGTTTTTTCGACACACAGGGCGGAGTGATACACCTCATCAGCATATTTTCCGCCCTGATACTTAACGAAAACCATTCTATTCGCTGCAATAAACACATACAAGGCGAAGATGCCCCATTCGGGTATCTTCGCCTTTTTCTATATCGCAGGGAAAGAAGAGTGGCAGTCTATGCAGGAGCTTATAGAACATCGGGATAGTATCAACCGCCAGCTGGTCCTGTGCTGTGTGCCGATGACCGACGCCGTGCAGCGCAAAGCCAAAGCATCCGTATGCGGGTGACAGAATTGTAAAGGTGTGAGCAAGATGAATCAAATTGTAGTCGATTTGGGGCTTTCCGTACATGAGCGGTGGGAACTGCACAAAAATCATATCGCGCCCCTGCCGGGCAATGATGGCGGCAAGCGTCTCTGCGTCGTGACCGGCATCCGCGGCGATGAGCCGGAAGGGCAGTATGTGGCGTTCCTTTTAAATCAGGAGCTGCAGCGGCACCCCGAATACCTGCATGGCACCGTCGATATTTAAAGGTCTATGAGAACGGCAAGCAAAAAAGCATTGCCAAGCGAGGCTTTGCAACGCGCAGGGAAGCGAAATTATACGAGGTTCAAATCAAACTGGAACTGCAGACCGGTAGCGCAGCTATGGTCGGCTACGGACCGGAAAGCAAGCAAAAGCTGAAAGAGTATTTGCCAAAATGGTACGAGAGCTACCGTCACAACCTTGCAAAAAGTACGCAGTACAGTTATGGAAGTGACATCAACCTGTATCTGATTCCCATGCTGGGCGAAGTGCCGCTGAACAAGCTGACACCCAAGATGATTGACGATATGATCGCACAGCTGCGCGAAAAGCAGCTGGCTGAAAATTCTGTTCGTTATTGCCAGCGGATTCTAAGCTCTGCGCTGTCCTCGGCGGTCAAGTATGGCTACATACCCATCAACCCGGCTAAAAACATTATGACGCGGTTTCACAAAAATGCCGGGCGCAAGTACGACAAGCACAGCGTTGAGCAGGTACAGCAGCTTTTGGCATTCGTTCACGGCAATGTTCTGGAGTCGGCAGTGCTGCTCAGTGTTTTGTTTGGCTTGCGGCTCAGCGAAGCGCTGGGGCTGCGTTGGCGCGATGTGGATTTGACGCACAGACAAATCACGCTGCACGGACAATTACCCTGTGATTTGCCCCACGACACCAAGATTGTGGCACACCTTGAGCCGCTGAAAGACCGTGATGAGGGCGAAACACGAACGTTTCCCATCACAGAGGAAGCATTACCGATCTTTTTGCGGCTCCGACAGGAACAGACGGATCAGCGGCGGCTGTGCAAACTCAGCGGGGTAGAGTATTACGACAATGACCTTGTTGTGTGCAAACCGGACGGTTCGCCGTACCTGCAAAAGCGCATCTCTGCCAGATTTACCGGCTTTATGCGCAGCACCGGGATGCCGAAAATTCGTTTTCACGATTTGCGCGGCACGGCAGGCACCAATATGTACAATTTGACTGGCGATTTTTATGCAGTCAGTCAAATTCTCGGCCATTCCGTGGATGACTTTGCCCAGCAGATGGGCGTGAATCTGAACATCAACACGGTAACGACTCGCTATGTACAAGTACAGGAGCAGCGCAAACTCAATGTGCTGACGGCATACCATCGTGCGGTGTTTGCTACACCGCAAAATGGGGCGGCAGGGAATAACTCTTTATAAGATGTTATCCTTTTTTGCAGGAAATTATGAACTGTGGGCAACAATTCGGGCAACATATGGCTTTTGAGAACGGATTTTTGTTGCAAGCAATTTTGGCTTGTAATAGCCCTTGCGTAGACTTACAACATTATAATTCGACGCCGCAAACAAAAAATATCCGCCGTAAAATCTTTCGATTCTACGGCGGATATGGCGCAGATGGTGGGAGTCGAACCCACGCGACAGTCTCCTGTCCTAAAGCATTTCGAGTTAATCTTTGAAAAGGCGTTATAGCTGTAATGAGGGTCAGTGCAGGCTGGTTTGTCCGCTGATTTTGGGCGATGTGTGTAGGGATAATGCTACTCCACAGCTAAAAAATAATGTAGGTACGAAAAGAAGCAAAATCGCCCGTTTTGGGGCAAAAATGGCGACTTTTTGGGAGAAATGCAAGATAAG
>ENA-UEOL01001669-UEOL01001669.1-human-gut-metagenome-genome-assembly--contig:-NODE-1669-length-13639-cov-66.744212_pt1 | contig 13639 bp, 6 predicted proteins | sample MGYA00242884_ERZ507884 | MGnify/ENA primary metagenome ERZ507884 (study PRJEB26167, sample SAMN06115417) | human gut metagenome | host: Homo sapiens | place: China:Chongqing | collected 2015-03-06... | reverse complement strand
AGCCCCGTGTCCATCATGGACATCGTGAACAACGATGACAACTCCATCTACTACATCATCAAGGATCTGCCGGAGGATACCCGCGCCGCGGGCCGTGCCGCCGTCAAGAGCTTTGGGGTGAAGAGCCGCTTTGTCCACTTCGAGTTCTTCCGCATGACCGAGGATCAGTCCAGCATGGGCAAAAAGGGTCAGATCGTGGCGCTGGAAGTCAACATGCGCCCCTGCGGCGGCTTTACCCCGGACATGATCGACTTTGCCCGCTCCACCAACGTGTACAAGATCTGGGCGGACATGATTGCCTTCGGCGGCACCGATATGCCGGTGGGTGAGCACTACTACTGCGCCTTTGCCGGCCGCCGGGACGGCAAGAGCTTCGTTTACAGCCACGAGCAGCTGATGCAGAAATATCAGGACAACATGCGCATGGTGGACCGCATCCCCGAGGCACTGTCCGGTGCCATGGGCAACCAGATGTATGTGGCCACCTTCTCCACCCGTGACGAGATGGAAAAGTTCTATTCCGATGTGCTGGCCGTCACCGATGCCACCAACGCCAAGGTGCAGGCTGAGTTGACGAAGGTGCTGGCTCTGGGTGAGCCGGAGGCCGTCTAAAATCAATTACACAGCAAAAAGGCTGCTGCGCATTTTTGCGCAGCAGCCTTTTTATTGTTATGATTATACCTTCGCGGCGCCCCGCTCCAGAATACCGTTGAAGCGGGAGAAGAAGGTGATGGTGGTGATGGTGGCCGCCAGAATATCGCTGACCGGCTCTGCCAGAAAAACGCCGAACACCGGGTTCGGCAGCAGGTGCGGCAGAATGAAGATGAGCGGGATCAGCAAAATGATCTTGCGCAGACAGGCCAGCAGCAGGCTGACCTTGGCCTGTCCCAGCGCCATAAAGCTCTGCTGGCAGGCGATCTGGAAGCCCATGGCAAAGATACCGGCCATGTAGATGCGCATGGACCATGTGGTGTAGTCGATCAGCGCCGTATCCGAGGTGAAGATGCCCGCCACAGCCCCCGGCGCCAGCATCATGAGCAGCCAGAACAGACAGGTGTAGCAGCTGCACAGCAGCAGCTGGAAGCGGAATGCCTCCTTGACGCGGGACTTTTTGCCCGCGCCGAAATTGAAGCTCATCACCGGCTGACCGCCCTGACAGATGCCCTGAATGGGCAGGGTGCACAGCTGGGAAGCGCTGGTGATAACGGTCATGGCACCCACAGCCACGTCGCCGCCGTACCGCGCCAGACTGGAGCTGAAGCTGATGGACAGCAGGCTCTCAGTGGACATCATCACAAAGGTGGAGACGCCCAGCGCCATCACCGGCAGGATGACCTTCTTTTCCGGGCGCATATAGTCCTTGCGCAGGCGCAGGATGGTCTTTTTGCCGGTGAGAAAGTGCAGGATCCACACCGCACCCACAGCCTGACTGAGCACGGTGGCAATGGCAGCGCCCTGCACGCCCAGCCCCAGACCAAAGATCAGGATGGGGTCGAGAATAATGTTGATGACCGCACCGATGACGGTGGTAAGCATACTGGTCTTGGCAAAGCCCTGCGTGGTGATGAAGGGGTTCATGCCCAGCACCAGCAGCACAAACACCGAGCCCAGAATGTAGATGCGGCTGTAACTCAGCGCATAGGGCAGGGTGGCGTCACTGGCACCGAAGAGCCGCAGCAGGGTGGGTGCTCCGGCGTAGAACACCACGGTCAGCACCACCGAGAAGAGCAGCAGCATGGTAAAGCTGTTGGAGATGATCTTCTCCGCCTGCTCCTTGTCGCCCTGCCCCAGCGCAATGGCGGTGCGGGGTGCGCCGCCCGCGCCCACCAGCATGGCGAACGCATTCAGCAGCATAAGGATGGGAGTGAACAAGCCCACGCCGGTCAGCGCTGCCGCGCCGATGCCGGCAATATGTCCGATGTAAATGCGGTCCACGATGTTATACAGCAGGTTGACCACCTGTGCAACGACCGCCGGGATCATGAGCTGCAGCATCAGCTTTTTTACGCTGCCGCTGCCCATATCCTGTTTTGCCTGTGCCATGGATGTGATTCTCCTCTTACTTCAAATTTGAACTATCTCTTATATTATACTCAAAACCCGCAAAAATACCAGTCCTTTTTGCAAAATTTTCCGTGCTGCGCAAAAAAGCGTGTTCCTCCCCCGCCGCCGTACCGGTCTTGCCGCTGTGCACTCTTTGCGGTGCAGCATTCCGGGCGGCAGCGGCCTTTGCATCCAAGTTTTCGGCGATATGTCTGTAAAAAAGCAAAGTTTTTCGTCAGGTTTGTGTCTTGTGCACAGCGGCATTTTTCAGTACAATAAAGAGGCAGAGAAGAAAAATAAGCGCTGCGACCGGAACGGGTTGCCGCGCTGTTTTGTATTTTGCGGCGCAGCTGCGCCCGGTGAAAAAAGGAGTGCTGTACAATGATCAACATGGTCAAGCTTCCCACCAGCAAAAGTGAACTGTTCCTGCGGGTGGCCAAGGGACATTTTGCCACCAGCCACAGCCACATCAACTATTACATCGACGTGACCACCCAAAAGTCCCGCCTTTCCGAGGCAAAAGCCGTGGCAAAGGAGCTGGTCAGCGCTTACCAGCACAGCACCATCGTGGATACCGTGCTCTGCTTGGACGGCACACAGGTCATTGGCACCTGCCTTGCCAACGAGCTGACCAAGGACGGCTTTACCAATATGAACGCCCACAAGACCATCTACATCGTCACCCCGGAATACACCTCCGGCAGCCAGATCATTCTGCGGGATAATCTTGCTCCCATGGTCAAGGGCAAGCACGTCCTCATTCTGGCCGCATCCATCACCACCGGCTACACCATTCAGGCAGCTGTGGAAGCCGTAAACTACTACGGCGGCATCGTGGCCGGGCTTTCGGCTATTTTTGCCACCACTCACGAGTGCCTTGGCTACCCGGTCACCTCTATCTTCGACCCCACCAGTCTGCCGGATTACGCCAGCTTCGACTCCCGCGACTGCCCCCTGTGCAAGGCCGGGCAGCACATTGACGCGCTGGTGAACAGCTTCGGCTATTCGGCGCTGTAAGCAAAGCGGAAAGTATGTTTTATCAGCCGTTCCGAAGTGCCTGCGGGCGTTTCGGAACGGCTTTTTTCGCAGGAGAAGTCGCACTCTTTTTTCGTCAAAACGGCAAAAATCTCAATGACTTTTTGTGATGTTGCCAAAATTTCCCACACTGCTTGACAACGCTTTTTTGATACGATACCATAGACGCAGAAAGCGAGTTTGGGACGCTTTGAAGCAACATTACAGGAGGTATTTGTAGTATGAAACTGTACAAAAAAGCGGCAGCCTGTCTGCTGACTGCTGCGATGGCAATTTCTATGCTGACCGCTTGCGGCGGTGGCGGCAACGGCGGCAACGGTGGCAACGGCGGCAACGGCGGTGGCAACACTCCCAGCCCCCTGCCCAACAACCCTGACCAGATCGTTCTGCCCGACATCGACGAGGGCGGCGGCGAGGGCACCGGGACCAAGCCCACCAAGACCCCCATTATCGATGTGAACAACAGCAAGCTGGCACAGTTCAGCAAGAAATACGCCGGTGCTACGGAGTTCTATGTTGAAATGCAGGAAGTCGACTATGGCAAGGACGGCTCTGTTGCACGTTCCATCGATGGACGTGCTGCCCGGAAGGGTGAGAACTGCTATGTGAGCATGGCTACGTTGGGCAAGAATAACAAACAGCAGCTTATCGAGACTCTGATGCTCAAGAATCAATCGACTTGGGATCAGTACCTGCTTCTCCGCAGCAGCAAGGTAGCCATCAAGGCACGCAGCGAGGATGACATTAATCTGTCTCTGAGCTCTCTCATCGCGAATAAGCAGCCCACTCAGATGTGGTCTACCGAGATAAAGGTAGGTCCGACCAAGTATTATGCCGAGGTCTATAAGTACTACTCCTACGAGTATACCACCTGCTTTACTGCAGACGGCAAACCTGTTTATCAGTTTGTAAGAGATCTCAACGAAAAGCAGCTCAATAGCGCCACTCTGTACAAGACCATTCAGGCCGGTTCCGGCACCAGCAAGGGTCTGTGCGCGCTGCCCACCGGCACCAAGACCTATACCTTTAACGAGAACAATACCCTCACAGATGCAAAGGGCAACGTGTTCACTCTGAAAGAGGACGGTACCGCCGGCATTAAGGTTTATGATCAGGCCGGCAAGGAGGTCACCGACGACTTCAAGTGGTTGACCGATTTCTTCAAGATGATGTCCGGGCAGTAACTCCATGACCGTAATTTTCCACACACAGCCTACGTCCCATACCGCGTAATATGTGCTCTGAGGAGCTGCCGCACCCAAGCGGCAGCTCCTTTTTGTTGTCCCCCGGGCGGGATTGTGCTATACTGATACCAGACGAAACTAGGAGAACGAGGTATCAAATCCATGAAAATTCCCGCAAACGGTTTTACCCACGCCGGCAAGTTCCATGCCGATGACGTGTTTGCTACGGCGCTATTGCAAATTCTGCGCCCGGATATCAAGATCACCCGCGGCTTTACCGTGCCTGACGATTTTGACGGCATCGTGTATGATATCGGCTTTGGGATGTTCGACCATCATCAGGAGCCACGGGAGTACCGCGCCAACGGCGTGCCCTACGCGGCCTTTGGCCTGCTGTGGCGGGTGCTTGGCCCGGGTCTTGTAGGCGAGCGGCAGGCGCGGCTCATTGACGAAAACTTCATCCAGCCGCTGGACCTGAACGACAACACCGGCGAGCAGAACAGCCTGTGCGATGCCATTGGCTTTTTCAACCCGGTGTGGGACTCCAAGGAGGATCAGGACAGCTGCTTTTTCAAGGCAGTGGCTGTGGCAAAGCAGATCCTGGAGAACCAGATCGACAGCGCCAACGCCGTGAACCGCGCGGACGAAAAGGTGCAGCAGGCCTACCGCAGCTCCCGCGACGGCATCGTGGTGCTGCCCTGCTATCTGCCGTGGAAAAACGGTCTGTACAAGACCGATGCCCTGTTTGTGGTGTACCCCAGCCAGCGCGGCGGGTGGAGCGCCCAGTGCGTCACCGACCACAAGACCAAAAAGTCCAAGCTGCCCTTTCCCCAGTCTTGGGCGGGGCAGCCGCAGGAGGTCATCGAGCAGAAGAGCGGCATCCCGGGCATCAGCTTCTGCCACGCCAGCCGCTTCCTCATCACCGCCAAGGACAAGGAGACCGCCCTTGCAGCCTGCCGTCAGGTGCTGAAAAACAATGGACGTCTTGCCTGACGTCGCCTACGTCTACATGGTGCGCTGCACCGGCGGGCAGCTGTACACCGGTTGGACGAACCACCCCGCCGCCCGGCTGAAGGCGCACCAGAGCGGCAAAGGTGCCCGCTACACCCGCGCCCACGGGGCGGTGGGCTTTGCCTATATAGAGCGCTGCGCGGACAAACGCGCCGCATTGCGCCGGGAAGCCGCCCTGAAAAAGCTCTCCAAGCCGGAAAAAGAGGTGCTGTGCGCCGCATGGCGCGCCGCCGGGTGTCCCGGGGTGGAGAACGATTGAAAATGCCCTCCGCGCCTTCCGGGTTGCGGCACCCAGCATCCGCTTCGTGCCTTGGGCGGCACTCGCGTCTTGCTGGCCGCTGCCCCAACAACTCCTCCCTGTTTCCGCCACTGGCGGCGGTCGTCGTCGTTGCAGCGGAAGAATTATTTTAATTTTCGGGATAGCGGAGCGTCTGCGGACGCTCCGCTATCCCATTTTCACGGGTGGGGTCGTAATGGCAAACGGCATTTACAGCGCCTGCTTCCTGCGGAAGCGGCGGCGCTGCGGGGAATCCCCTCCTACACAACGCAGCAAGGCCGTCCGGCATTCGCCGGACGGCCTTGCTGCACTTATTGGAAAGGATCGATCGGGAGATGGCAATTGTTATTTCGCCAGACCCAGCTTTTTCAGCCGGTTCCATGCGCGGATGACCTGTACCTTGGTCACACGCTTGCCGGGCGTAAAGGCGCCCTCACCCATGTCGGGCAGCAGCTCGGCCTCCACAGCCCAGCGGGCTGCCTTGGCGGTGTCCGGCTCCGCTACATCGCTGTAAACAGCGGGTGCGGCGGGTTCGGGCTTGCCTGCGGTGCTCCACAGCAGCACGGCCAGCTGTTCCCGGGTGCGCGGGATGGGCGTGCCCTTGGGCAGCAGGTCTGCAAGGATGCTGTAAGTAACAGCCTCATATCCCATTACTGCGCTGCCTGCAAACCATGCCGTTGTACCGGCCACGATGGACACCGTTTGCAGCGGGCTGAACTCGGCGCTGTCCTCCTGCGGCGGCTGCTCTGGCGGCTCCTCCGGGGTGGTCTCGGCGATGATGCGGAACGAGCCTGTTTTAACAGTTCCACCCGCATACTGTGCACTGCCTGCGACGGTTACAGTATAGCTGTAATCGCCCGGCTCAATGGGAGCGCCGTCCAGCACTTTGCCATTCTGCATGTAGGTCACGGTAACATCACCGTAGTCCTTATTGCTGGTGTTCTTAACAGTTACTTCCTTGGGACTGCCGTCATAGGTCAGGTTGTTGGGCAGGACAAAGGCAAAGTCTGCGGGGTCTGCCGACGGCAGAGTTGCCGCGCCCTCGCCGGTGGCGCTCAGGTTAAGGATATGGGTCTGCGGGATGTTATACTTGCGCAGGTCGATGGTGCTGTTGTAACGCTCTCCATCGGCTACAGAGCCGCTATAAGCTACGCCGTTCACACTCTTGATGGGGGCATGCGTGATGACCGAGATGGTGTTCAGATCGGTGTCAACGTAGAGGGTGGAGGTTTCTGCGTCCCAAACACCCTCCATCATGCCATTGATGCCGTTGATGTATTTTTCAGCGTACTCGGCACCTTCCGGTGCAGTGTAGTTCAGGGTGTAGTAACCAGAAGCGCCGTTCAGATCCTTGGTATCCTTTGCCACCAGTGCGTGGATGATGGGGTTATTCTGAATGATGCCGCCCTCGTTATAAACAACGGTGCACTCGCCGCCGTCAATGATGGGCTGGTAGGGCTCTGCATTGCCGTCATAGCCGGCCGTATTTTCCACCGGCAGCTTCAGGGTGTTCTGGCTGTTTTCGACCGTGCCGCCGTTTTCCTCTGCCAGTGCAGCGGCGCTGGCGGTGTCGGGCGGGGCGCTCTGGGCAAGGGCGGGCAGCGGCATTGCGGTCAGTGCCATGCTCAGCGCCAGAACCATGCTGATGAGCCGTTTTTGCATAAGATCCTCTCCTTTTCAAGCGCCCTTCCAAGCCGGGCGCTTTTTGTTGTACCCAGTGTACCACGTTTTGCCCGCTTTGGACGATTTTGGACATGAATCGCCCCGCAAATGCGCTGAAACGACCCGGCGCGCCGGACGCACCCGCAAAAAACAGAAAACCGCCCGGTTTGCGGTTACCGGACGGTTTTCTGCTCTATAGGAATTATGGGAATGGCATATTGAACAGAGTACTGCTCTGTGCCTGTAGTATACCACGAATGGCGGCAAAAGTGGAGCATTTCTGCGTGAATGGCCCTTGAAATGCATCGAATCGCCCTGAAAAAACCTAAAAAATCCCTTGCGCACCCTTTTGGGACGCAAAAAGGGACTGCTGCACAACGCTGTGCAGCAGTCCCTGCGGAGTTATAAGGGGTTACGGGGCAGCGGTTTTAGCCGCGCTGCTGGTAGTTCTTCCAAGTGCGGATGACCTCCAAGCGGCTTACACGGCTGCCGGGCTTGAAGTTGCCGTCCTGTGCGGTCATCAGGCCGGTCTCCACGACCCAGCGGATGGCCTGCAGCTCTGCGGCATCTGCTGCCACATCGTTGAACAGGGCAGTGCTCTGGGTAGCGGGCTTGCCTGCGGCGGTCCACAGTGCAACTGCCAGCTGCTGGCGGTTAGCGGGGATGGCCATGCCCTCGGGCAGGACGCTCTTCAGGTAGGCCGTGGTGCCTGCGATATAGGCACCCACGCCAATGGCTGCGCCGCCCACAGCGGCCACCATTACGATAGCACCGCCGCCGTCACTGTCACCGCCGGGTGCGGGGGTGGGGTCGGGGTCGGGCTTAGTAAGCGTATCGAACGCAGCCATCAGATCCACATCATGGTCGGGCATGGTGAATTCCAGCACGCGTGCGGTGCTCTGCTCCTCGGTCAGCTCCAGACCGGTGCAGCTCCAGCTCTTGAACACGCTGGTCTCGGTGTCGTCGTCTGCGGTGGCAACGAGCTGTGTACCCGCAGGCACAGCCTTCAGGTCGGCAACAGCGCCGCCGTCCTTCAGGGTGACCTTTGCATTGGTGACCTTGAGCTCATAGGTCTCGGGAGCGTTCTCGGTGTACTTCGCGTTCAGCGTAACCTTGTTTGCGGGCATCTTGAAGGTAATGGTTGCGCCGTCGATCTTCGCATCAGCGGGCAGACCTTCCTTCTCCCATCCGGTGAAGGTGTAGCCGTCCTTCTCGGGTGCGGTGGCAACGAGCTCTGTGCCCACACGCACAGCCGTCATGTCGGCAACAGCGCCGCCGTCCTTCAGGGTGACCTTTGCATCGGTGACCTTGAGCTCATAGGTCTCGGGAGCGTTCTCGGTGTACTGTGCTTTCAGTGTAACGTTGTTTGCGGGCATCTTGAAGGTAATGGTTGCACCGTCGATGTTCGCATCAGCGGGCAGACCGGCCACTTCCCAACCGGTGAAGGTCTTGCCTTCCACCGGCTGTGCAACAACCGTAACGTCCTCATCAAAGACACGCGGTTCGTCCTTCCCATCCACGGTCAGGGTGTAGGTGTTCTTCTTGTACTGCGGGGTCAGCGTAACGTTGTTTGCGGGCATCGTGAAGGTGATAGTTGCCTTGCTGGTGTCCGTACCCTCGGGCACGCCATCTACCTCCCAACCGGTGAAGGTGTGACCTCCCTTCTCGGGTGCGGTAAACGTGACTTCCTTACCAAATGCACGGCGTTCTTCCTTCCCGTCCACGGTCAGGGTGTAGTAGATCGGCTCATAGCGGTTTGTCACCCGCACGTCATTGCTGGGCATGAAGAACTGGAGTTCGATATGCGTGCCGGTATCGGTGATGGTATACGCATCCTCTGCCAGACCTTCGATCTTCCAGATAACGTTATTGCCTTCCTGCTTGTCAACGCTAAGGGTGATCTTATCGCCCACGTTTTGCTCCATGCCTTCCTGACCATTCCAGTAGTACTTCGGCTTGGTCGGCTCAGGCACAACATAGGTGCCTACCTTGTCGGTGATAACATCATTACTGTGCTCACCCACATAGTTCTCATCCGCCGTCACCTTAACGTACACATCGTAGCTGCCGGGGGCGGTGGGAACAGTTTCGCTTTGCTTGGTGCCGTACAGCGGGGTCATCTTCGGGTCGGCATCGTAGTAATTTGTGCCGGTGTATTTCACCTTGTTCGTGGTGGCATCGTAGGCAAAGTCCTTAGCCTCGGGCGTGTAGCAGAGAGATTTCTCACCCAGCTTAATAGAACCGGCCTTGTACTTAGTGCCGTCCTCTGCAATGATGGTTATCTGATAGCGGCCATACGCATCGGGTTCTTGGTTGGTAAAGATCTTACCCTTATTTACACCGGTAATGCACTCAAACTTAGCCGTAAGCTTGCCAACGCCGTCTGCCTTCGTGCAGATTATCGTATAGGTGCCGTCCTCGTTCTCGATGCTGTCAAAGTCATCCAGCGTAAAGCCCTTAAAGGGCAGCTTTTCAGCCACGGTGTAGCCCTCAGGCAGCTGGTTATTGCTGCCATTGTAGTATCGGCTATTCTCCACCACAAGCCAGACGTAGTAGGTACCCACCTTGGTGGGCACCGTTTCCGTAGCCGTCGACAAGTCATTTGTAGCGCTGTACTTAAGGGTAGCCTGCGGGAGTACATTGCCGAAATACTTCGGGCCGGTATAGATTGCCGTACCGTTCTTGAGGTCAAGGCGGAAGTCCGCGCTTGTCGGCTTGTACGGCCGTGTACCCTCATCGATCTGAAGTTCACCGCCCTCGTACAGCGTGCCCTCTTCGGCACGGATGTACACCTTATAGTTGCCGTACTCATCCTGAGACGGGAAGTGGTCAAACTCCTTGTTGTCGTAGGTGCGCACAAAGACAACACTCAGCTTGCCCACACCTTCCTTTTTGCAGGTAATGCCCGGGACGAGCGTGCTCCAGTCGATGACAAAGTCCTCCTCGGTCAGGGAAGAGAAGGGCAGCTTTTCGCTGTCTGTGACGGTATAGGTGCCCACTTCGTACTGGGTGCCATAGTAGTGGTCACTATAATCCACCACGATGTTGACAGAGTAGGTACCTGCCTTGGTAGGCTTCGTCACAGACGCGGACGAGCCATCCTCCGAGACATACTGGATAGAATACAGCGGGGCATCGTCAAAATACATCGGGCCGGTATAGTTTGCAGTTTGGGTCTTGGAGTCATACTCAAAGTCGGCTCTGTTCGCTTGATATCTGCGTACCACCTCGCCGATATCAAGCGAGCCTTCTGTGTACTTGTCGCCCTCTTGCGCTACGATGCGCTGCTTGTAGAGGCCGTACATGTCCGCTCCCGCCGGGTAAGTTTCAAACACCCTGTCGTCGTAGGTGCGCACATAGACGAGGCTCAATTTGCCCACGCCCTCCTTGCTGCTGGTGACGGTCTGAGGTCCGATGATCGTCCCGGAAACGGTAAAGTCGCTCTTGCTCAGGGAAGAGAAGGGCAGCTTTCCGGTGGTGGCCATGTTCACCACAATAGGCTCGCCGTCATTCTTGGCGGTCAGGGTCAGGGTCTTGCCATCTGCGGAAAGCTGTGCGCCGTTGTAAGCGCTGACATCCTCGCCGTTGATATTCGTGACCTCTGTGCTGAAGGTGAGCGTCACCGCAGTATTGCCGACAAGGTAAACCGCATCTGCCGTTACGGCATTGCCCTTGACGGTTTTCACAGTGCCGTCTGTGATCATCAGCTTGCTCTGCTGCTGACCGGCGGCGAGGTATTTGCTTTCAATATAGCCGCAGCTCACCGTATTGGAAACAGCAGCCTTGCTGTCGCCGTCCGTTTTCAGGCTGCCAAGGATCATGGCATTCTGGATGACCGTTTTCTCCGTGGCATAGCTCGGCAGCTGGATATCGTGGAACACACCGCCGGTGACCTCGCTGTTCTGGTTCAGCTGGACCACAGCGTTGAATGCGCCGCCGGTGATCGTACCATAAGCGCGGACGACATCCTGGAAAGTGCCGCCTGCGATGGTGCTGTTGTCATCCGCGTAGACATCCTTCTGGAAGGTGCCATCCTGAATGATGGTGTTCTCCGCACCAACAGAGCCCTCTGCCACGATGCCGGTGACGGTCACATTTGCAAAAGTGATCTGCTCCACGGCAATGGCCTTATGGTAGGGGTTGATGGCACCCGAAGCAAGATCCACCGGGTTGCCGTCCGGGGTGGTGATGTAAAGCGCCGCGCGTGTCCTTCCGTTCTCTTTCTTGGTGGCGTACTTCCAGCCCAAGCCCTCATAGAGGTTAGCCGTCATGCCCTCGCCGCTCACCGGCACACCGGTCACGCCGGTCAGGTCGGGCAGACCCTCTTCGGTAATGCGCAGGGGCTTGAGGTCGCTTGGATCGGTGGACTTATTCACAAAGATCTCTGCGCCGTCATTCTTGCCGGTAATGCGCAGCACCTTGCCGTCGGCAGAGGTGTTGGCGTTGTAGCTGCTGACCGGTGCATCGTTGATGCTCAGCACATCGGTGTTCAGGGTAAGTTCTGCGCTGCCTGCGCCCACCAGATAGATGATATTGGTGGAAAGAGGCAGAGTTCTGCCGTTCATCGCAGTCACACCGCCGTTGCGCACCACCAGCGTGCTGAGCTGCTGTCCTGCGGGCAGCAGCTTCTGGAGGCCGTCAGGCAACTCGCCCAGAACCGTATCCGAAATGGTGTAGGTGTTATTGCCATAGGTGCTGAAATTGCAGCTTTGGATCACCGCATTGGCAATAGAGCACGAGCCATTGCAGTACAGGGAATCGAAGGTGCCGCCGGTGATCTCGACCGCACTGTTCCCGTTGATCGAGCTGATGCCCGCGCTGACATTGTGGAAGGTGCCGCCGCTGATCTTACCGCTGGTGATATTCAGTCGGCCGTTTTCGCCAAACTCACCGCCGGTAATATTGGCATTGGTGATCTCGACATAGCAGTTGATAGGCACATCGCTCAGCAGGCTGAAGTCGAAGTTCGCGCCGCCCTGATCCAGGATCTGCAAAGTGCTTTCATTGCTGCTGTCGTTGGGGTAGCAGTTATAACCCCAGCCGATGCCCATGTAAACACGGTGCAGCTTTGCGTCCGTGTCCTCGTCCAGACTGTCCACATAAGTCACGTCGGTCAGGTCGGGCTGACCCTCATTGTCAAAGCGCAGTTCTGTGGCGCCAAGTACCAAAGGAACCAGCTTCATGGGTGCGCCGTCCTGCGCTGGGATCATGTTAAAGCTGGCGGAAAGCGTTTTTCCGTCAAGGCTGATGCTGACCGTGGCAATCGTAGAGCCAAAGTATGTGAAGGCGTAGTTTTGGGTGCCTGCAGGCAGCGCCATGACACTGCCGCCGGTAGAGGCTACCGCCCACGCATCGCAGCCGGTGTCGCTTTCCACTGCCAGCTCCAGATTTTTCCCGGTGCCGATATAGCTATACCGCTTGATGATATAGATCTCTGTTACCTTTTGGCCGTTCAGGGTGCAGTTCTTCGGCAGAAGCAGCTGGTGTGCCTGCTGCTGCGTGTCGGCGCTCAGGCCGGAGATATCGCGGAAAAAGCCGCCCCGGACATTGCCGCCGTTCTCGGTCAGCTTATCGTAGGTGCCGCCGTCAATGGTGCCCTGATTCAGCTGCACATCGGCGTAGCTGCCGCCCAGAACGCAGACGCCGTACATATTGTCGGCTTCTATCAAAAGTGTGCCGGTGACAGTGCCATCCAGCAGATAAACCGTGTAACTATTAGCATTCTTGACGGTCACATTGCAGCTGACCGTGCCGTCCAGAATGTACTCGGTATCTTCACTGCCGGTACCGGTGATGGTCAGCCCGGTGGTTTCGTCATAACTCCAGCCGGTACCGGCTGCTGCCTTGGGCAGACCGTTCGTACCGGTCTTGATCTTGACCACCTGATTTTTTGTTTCAGAGTTCGTACCAACAGCCTCATGCTCGTCTTCCGAGCTGTAAGTGATGCTGTTGGTCTCTTCCGCCGCCGCGGAAGAAAGCCCTGCCCCTGCATCTGCAAATGCGGATACAGGGAGAATGGAGAGCATCATACTGAGCGCCAGTATCATGCTCACGATGCGTTTTTTCATGATATCCTCTCCTTTGTCGGTTGATTTGTCCGGCTATACCCCCAAACGGAACAGCCGGAACGGACAAAAATGCCAAGTTGAGTATAGCACCAAAATTCAAGGAAATAAAGCGCTTTTGCGGGCAGCACCTGCCAAAAAAAGGTGCAAAATTATGGGCAAAATCACGATACGGGGGGGGGTATGCTTCTCTCCCATAAAAAAGCAGTTCCGAAACGCCCGCAGGCGTTTCGGAACTGCAATACAAAATATTCTTTCCACTCTTGATGCCCAAAGTGCAACGACGACGACCGCCGCCAGCGGCGGAAACAGGGAGGAGTTGTTGGGGCAGCGGCCAGCAAGACGCGAGTGCCGCCCAAGGC
>ENA-UEOL01001667-UEOL01001667.1-human-gut-metagenome-genome-assembly--contig:-NODE-1667-length-13644-cov-24.094641_pt1 | contig 13644 bp, 9 predicted proteins | sample MGYA00242884_ERZ507884 | MGnify/ENA primary metagenome ERZ507884 (study PRJEB26167, sample SAMN06115417) | human gut metagenome | host: Homo sapiens | place: China:Chongqing | collected 2015-03-06... | reverse complement strand
CCCTTGACGAAAGCCGAGTCTGTTCTATTCAATAATACTACATTGGCAAACGCCAAAGGTTCTCCCTTGGTATTCATCACCTTGCCGGTGATATTCTGCGCCATCATCGGAGTCATAGCCGAGAGGCACAACACTGTGGTAAAAATTACTTTTTCCTTCATATTGCTACAGTTTTGCTTGATTCTTTTATTTTTCTGCTGCAAAAGTATAGCTTTATAGGAAAAAGCCTTTGACACAAAAGTGTATTTCTCAAGAGTGCGGTTTAAGAATTACACTTTTGTGTATAAAAAGAAAGGATAAATAGCGTTTGGTGATAGATTTTTGATGAATTTACCCTATTTTTCCATCACCAAATCAGCGAGCACGATGGCGGATTCCTTCTCATCCCTCGGTGCATCCTTTGACTTCCATGCCACGATGAAGCGGATTCGGGCAGCGGTTACCTTGTAGCCTTTCAACTCCCATTTGCCTAGTTTCTCTTTCATCTTGATGGAGAGCTGGGCTATGTCTCTGCCTGTTGATGGGAGACAGAGGCAATGGTTGTGGTAGGTTAGCGGCATACCGCTTCTCAGGCAAAGGATAGCGTCCTTGTGAGGCTTGGAGAAGCCCAGGTTTACATCCTTGTGTGAGAGCTGAAGCACTATTTCGTTGGGCTCATCGTAGGCTTGGGCATCATAGAGATGCTGGGCACTTTTCAGAGTGTCGAAGAGATTGCCGTTGGTGTGGATGGCAAGCGTACGCTTGGCACGGGTCATACCCACATAGTATCGGCGCAGTATGTCATCAGTAGGATGCTCGGGATGGGTAATGAGCATCAGTACATGGTCGAACTCATGACCTTTTGCCTTGTGGATGGTGCTGATCACGATGTCTGATTTCGAGATGTCACAGAAGTCTTCTACTGATGATTCAAACACGAACTCCCTCAGGTCGCTGTAGTACTTGGCACGATTGGTCTGCTCAAATATCTGTAGGCTGCGGCGCAGATATGGCAATGCCTGGCTGGTGGCATATTTTTGGAATGTCAGCTGCTTGGTTGTTTCCCAAATATCATCAGGGATGATAGGGGATTTCGTCTCCTTGATGCCTTGGTCTATCTTCTTCAAGAAGTATCTTACCTCTGCCAGATTCCAGAAGCGCAAGCCGTCCATTGATTGCACCAGCTTGGCCTTGATGCCATGACTGTGAAGAAGAGCCAGCATGATGACAGCCTCCTCATTGGTCTGCGTGAGGATGCTGATGGTTTCGTTCTTCTTGCGGGAAGATGCATCGGCTTCTTTTGAAGCGTTACTTCCCAGTAATCGCGTAACATCTTCTAGGATAGGCTGATACATATAAACCTTTTTCTCCTGAATCTCGTATGGATGCTTCACGATTCTTACTTCTCCATCTTCTTGACTCATGGAGATGATAGGGGTAGATTTGATTCGTTGGCGGATGTTGCGGGCAAAGTCGTTGGCAGTATCCACGATGTGGCGAAGGCTGCGGTAATTCTCGGTCATCTCGATGAAACGGCTGTGCTCTGTCTGGGTCAGTTCATAGAGATACCGCGAGTTGGAACCTCTAAACTCATAGATGTTCTGATCATCATCTCCTACGGCAATCACCCTCATCTCTTCGTTGGCTTTCATCAGAGCAGAGACAAGGGCATAGTCATCCTTGCTCATGTCTTGCGCCTCATCGATCACGAGCACGGTCTTGCTGATGCGATTGGGCTCCACTTCTCCATTGTTGATCATTTCGGCGGCTTGCTTAACCACATCTCCAGCCTCATCCAGATTGCCAACCCTGCCCAGCAGGTCGAAGCAGTAGGAATGGAAGGTCTTGATCTCTACGAAATGGGCGGCATTGCCGATGAGTTGCATCAGTCGCTGCTTGAATTCGGTAGCGGCTGCACGCGAGAAAGTGAGCATCAGAAGTTGTTCGTGCTTTACATCTTCCAGCAGCAGGAGAGAGGCAAGCTTATGTACGAGTACACGTGTCTTGCCGCTGCCAGGACCGGCAGCGACTACGATGCAGCGAGACTCATGGTCGTCGATGATTTCCTTTTGTCTCTTGGAGAGCATTCCGAAGAGTTTCTTATACTTCGAAGGTGTTACGTTGCGCTCTATCTCAGTCTCCCGGTTGCCCTTGAAGTATTTTGAGATGAAGCAATGGTAGTCCATCTGGAAGTAATCCTGCACATATTGCAGGGCGGCATCGTAATCACTTACCATCAGGTTGGCATATTCGCCCACGATGTGAATCTGCTGAATCTTCTGCTTGTAGAATTCATTGAGAATGCGGTAATCCTCCTGCTTATAGTGGAGGCGAGGTTCCTTGATGCGTTTAATTGCCATTGCATTGTAAAGCACCAGGAATCCTCCTTCCAGCTTCATGGCTCCTATCTTGGAGAGATAGAGCAAGGCTTCCTCCACGTCTTTCAACTGCAGGGAAGAGAAGTCGGAGAAGAGTGACTGGTTGCTGGATTTCAGATCGTTCAGAAGTTCGACTACCGAGAATTGGAGAGGCTTATCTTTTCTATTGTCTGTTGCGCCTGAGGCTTTTCCTAAACCTTTTTCTTCAGAAGGATTCTTTTCTTCAGAAGAGCTATTGTAGCTCTCTTCTGTTATAGTTTTACTGTTTTCTTCAGCCAGGCTGTATAGTCTTTCGATAATGAATCGGCAAACCTCAATTCGTCTTTCGAATCGCTTGATGATGGTCTCTATATCCTTGTCTCTTGTTACGATGAGATTGCGGACGCCGTCTTCCTTCTTGTGCGCATATCTCTTCACTGCCAGGAAGTATAGCAGTGTGCGGATTTTCTTTTCTGTTGAAGTGTTGATGCCGTCGTGTACGGCATTGTCATTGAGTTGTTTGTATGTGATATGCAGCGATTCATCCGGGATATGTTCCAGAATGTATCTTTCCAGTTTGGCGAAGTTCTCCAGCATCTGCTGAGGCTTGCGTTGCTTGTCGCTGATGTCTTGCAGATAGGCTGAGATATCACGGGTATCGGCAAGGATGCCTTCCTGTCGCATTCGGTCAACGGAGGAGATGACGTCTCGCTTGCTGAGTCCTAGGATGTCGGCGAGGTAATCGATGCGGGATTCTGCCTCGCTATCCTGTGCCTTGGCTATATGCTTCTGGGTGATGAGCGACTTGATGATGCGGATGGCATTCTTCATCTCATCTTCCGAGAACAGAGGTGATTCGGTGAGGCGAAGTCTTGCCTCGTCCATGTTCTTGACAGTGATACCTGTGGCATAGACGTGCGGAATATTGTTGCCACGCTCTATGTATCCGCTCTGTTCTAGAGCAGAAAGGGCGGTGCGGACACGGGTTTCTATGTCGGATACCGAGTCATCCCAACCGGCTTGGCGGGCTATCTCCAGTGCCGAACAACTTACATGTGGACGCTGCTTGGTAAAATCCTTAACGGCTTTCCATACCTGTTGTATCTCGCTGATGCTCAGCTTGGTTTGGTTGAGCAGGATGAAGTGCTTGTCCAAGTCCTCGTCGCTATAGAGTACATAGCATTTGGCATTGAGGTGTGGGTCTCTTCCTGCACGTCCTGCCTCCTGTACATAGTTCTCCAGAGAGTCGGAGATGTCGTAGTGGATAACCAGACCCACATCGCTCTTATCTACTCCCATGCCGAAGGCGGAGGTGGCAACGATGATTCTAACCTTATCGCTCATGAAGGCATCCTGATTGTGTATCTTCTCATCGGCATCCATCTTGCCATTATAGGGCAGGGCGGAAATTCCGTCACGTGTCAGCTTTTGGGCGAGTTCCCGGGTTCGCTTGGTGCGGGATACGTAGATGATGGTAGGGCAATCAGTCTGCTCTACCAGCGAGCGCAGTAGATTGTATTTGTTGCCGTCACTATCTACGTGGATAACGGAATAGTGCAGGTTGGTACGTGAGGCTGATGAGGCGAAGAGCTGGAAATCGGTGCCCAGCCAATGCTTGAAATAGTCGCAGATGTCCTGCACCACCTTCTGTTTTGCAGTGGCGGTGAAGCAAGATACGGGTATCAGGGTTTGACCATGGTTGCGGGCTATAGCGTCCTTGCCAAACTTACGTTCCTGGTATTCCTTGATAAACTTGCCGATATATAGGTAATCCACACGGAAGTCTTGTCCCCATGCAGAGAAGCAGTGAGCTTCATCAATGACGAATCTCACCACATGCCGTGCCATCAGGATGCGCTCGATGGTTTTGGAGCGCAACATCTCTGGTGCTATATATAATAAGGTGGCATCTCCGCTCTGCACTCGTTCGATGGCTAGGGAGCGGGAGATAGGGTCTAGGAGACCGTTGATGGTTACGGCATCGGTGAAGCCACGGTCTGCGAGGTTATCTACCTGGTCTTTCATCAATGATTGCAAGGGCGAGATAACCACGGTGAGTCCATGTATGGTTCTGCCATCCATCAGGGCTGGCAACTGGAAGGTGAGCGACTTGCCGCCACCCGTAGGAAATATCGCCAATAATGACTTGCCATCTACTGCTGCCTGCGATGCCTGTTCCTGCAGCGGTTCGCCGTCATAGGTACGGAAGGCATCATAGCCGAAGAGTTGTTTCAGGTTGTGATGAATGTCGAGCATGCGGTTGCAATACTCGCAGCCATCGGTGCATTGAGTATGGCAGAGCATATAGATGATATGTTCTACTTCGGGATAATGGAAGAGTACCCAACCTGGGGTAACAGATTGGTAATCGTCTGTGCCTATGAGAGCCAAGGCGTATGCCAAGCCGCAAGGAGACTGGGCTGCAAGAGCCGGAATGTCGGCATGGGCGCAAATATGATTCTTGTATTCAGAAAGAATGAATTCAGAAACGTCTCTGATTGCATCATCCTTTTCGATGGCTCCCACATACATCAGGAATCCTTTGAATTCCTCTTCATTCTGGAGCAGCAAGGTGAAGATTTTCCTCTTCCTTTCTGATAATTGATTCCATGCAGCGATTTCATCCATCAACAGTTCCTTGGCTTTCTCGCAGTCATTGACTGGATTATTCATCTGCTCGCTCATCAGTTTGTCGTCCTTTACCAGATGATGGTAAGGGCGCTTGGGGAAGAGAAGCGGGGAGAGATAGAGGGTATCTATCAGTATGCCGTTGAGTTGGAGATAGCGGGCATCGTGATGAATGAGGTTATGACCGCAGATATAGTCAACCTTTCCTTCTTGCAGGAACTTGTTCAGTGCCGTCTGTGATGCTTGGTGAAAGGTAGCTCCATCATAACGCAATGCTCCGATGTCGTGTATTTTGTGGTCTTTCAGTCCCACTTCGGTATCCACGAAGGCAATGTTCCTGCTTCTGGCATCTTTCTTCTTGATGTCAGAGCTTACGGTGAGATTGTTCTTCCTTCCAAAGAAGCGACTGAATATTGACATAATCTTCGATGTTTATATTTACACCGCAAATGTACAATTATTATTTGATATATGCAAATAATCAAGTGCTTTTATCTTCTTTAAAAGCTGTTTTTATACAATTCCAAGAGGCTTGTGAGGATATCATCAAGGCAGATTAATATGCTCCTAAAACCTTCCAGTCGTCTATGAGTTTGAACAGTCGGGGCATGGCTGGCTTGTAACTGTCGGGATAGGTGAGGGAATAGACGAAGAGTATTCTGCCACTCTTGATGAATTTATCGTAATGACTGTAGCCATCTACTCTTACTCCGTTTTCATAGACAGGACCGGAGAGGATGAATGCCTTATTCGATGCCTGCATCGTCCGCTCCGAATGAAGCTTCTGGGCTAGAGAATCTGCACAAGCCTGGAGGGTGTTGCTATTGTTGGGGGTAACGTAACTCTCCAGGATGATGTTGGCATGATTAGTGAATGAGAAGCGGGCATAGCCCTGGTATCCCGATACCGAAGTATCCTCCTGCTGGAAGAAGCAAGGATACTTGATAACGTAGCCGAAGTCCGGATCATTGTATTCCTTCATGGGTGCCATCTCTACCTTGGTCTTGAAATCCGCCATCGGTGTATGTTTCTCTTTCGTAACCTCATGGTGATAGTTGATGATGAAGTTTATCATCATCAGCAAGACAACTGCTATCAAAAAAATCTTCTTCATATCTTTGCTTCTTTTGTATTTTAGCTGCAAAGGTATGAAGAAGATGGGAAACTGCCAAATAATAAGTATGACATTTGGCTGACATTTCTGAACTTATCTGATAATCAGTCGATAAGACTTGCCTCTTTCCGATTCAATCATGAGGTTGCTATTCTGCTCAATCACCGGTTTGATACGGCGAATCAAGGTATAGAGCGTTTCGCTGGCATCCGGTTTCTTGGGCCAAAGAGCATCACAAATCTCCTGTTTGGAGAGTTGATGATGCGTATTGTTGAAGAAGAGTTGCATCAGCTGATGCTGCATCGGAGTAAACTTGATGGCTTGTCCGCTTTCCTGATTGTAGAAGGAATCCTCGTCTTGAGAATAGCACATGGTGCCGAACATATCAGCCTCATGATTCCAGGGTTGTTTTCTGAGATGATAGTATAACGATGCAATAGCCCAAATCATAGCCATGAGAGTAAGCGTCAAAGGTGTCCGCTGGTTGCTCATGCAGAAAACATCTGCCATCGAACAGTTAGCATAACTTTGGATAGAATGCTCGTTGAGAAGCATCTCTTTGCTGCTGAGCTGGTTGGCGCTATTTACCAGTTGGGAATTGTTCTTGCCTCTTCTTCTGTCTTCCATCACATAGCAGAGATTACTGGTCGATTTCAGCAGGTCGATGCTGAGATGTGAGCGGTAGCTCTGGATGGTATCAGGCGTAATCCATTGATATTTATTTTCCTGAAGAGTCAGAGCCAAAGCTTTGTTCATATCTTGTACAATGGCATACTGTGCCTTGCGGTAGTTGCTTACGCTGGAGAATGCCGCAGACATCACAAGGATGGCAAAGATGAGGATGGAATGATATGCTTTCAGTTTCATATTATCTATTCTGTTTAAATGATATACTGTTTAAAGATTCAAATGCAAAAGTACAGAAATTCTATGAAAGATGGTATAAAACTAGATATAATATTCGTTAATTGATAAATGTCAGACTCATGTCAGCCATATTTTTCGCTTCGGTCTTCTCTTTTTGATACCTTTGCAGCAGAAAACAAGTTTTAGGAAAGTATATGATGACAATGAAGAAAGGTAAATTGTTAACAGCTATGGTGATGCTGTGGGCATTGATCTCTTGTGTAGAAATACGTGCCCAGGAGATCCAGAAGGTATCGAATGATTCTATAGCCTTGCAAGAGGTTGTTGTGAAGGCGGCACGAGTGGTCAACAAGGAAGATGGCAAGTTGATATTCCCAAGCGATATTCAGAAGCAGCGTTCTTTTTCTGGCTTTTCGCTTTTGGGAAAGTTGGCTTTGCCTCATATCAGGGTTGATGAGGCTGGCCGTTCCATTTCTGCTACCGATAATAAAGGAGAAGTGCAGATTCGTATCAATGGCATTCTCGCCAATATGCATGACGTGCAGATGCTGGATGTAGCTTCTATTATGAGTGTAGATTATATTGACAGTCCTGGCGTAAGATATGGAAAGAATATTGCATACGTGATAGATATTCATACCCGTAGGGCTTCATCGGGTGGCAGTTTGGGCTTCAACCTGACTAATGCGCTAACTACCAAGCTCGGTTCGAACGATGTCTATGCATCTGTCAATAGGGGAAAGAGCCAATTGTATATTTTATATGAGCAGACTTATGTGGATAATAAGGCATCCGAATATAATGAGGATGCTCAATATCTTCTACATGATGGTTCTGAGTATCAGATATCTCGAAAAATCATGAATGGGGCAACTCAAAATTTTGATAATACATTGCAGTTGAAGTATAATCTGGCAGATTCTGCATTATATGTATTCCAGACAACGCTTACCACGGATTTCAGCAATCAGCCTTATACATCGAATGAGATGTGGTTTTCTGAATCTGGAAAGCCTGCGTATCCTGTTTACAGAACCAGCAAGGGTAGGGATTTTACTCCTGCTCTCGATTTGTATTTCTATCATCAGTTGGGCAAGCATCAGTCTTTGTCGGCAGATGTTTTGGGCACTTATATCCACACCAAAGGAGCCTATTATGAAGGTGAGGGCGAACCCTATCAATATCAGATAGATGGAAAGACCTATTCGCTCATAGCCGAGGCTATCTATGAAAACCGGTTGAAACCCTTTACTTTTTCTGCAGGAACCAACTTGAACTGGAAATATATGGATAATCAGTATTTGGGGGATATGGTTAGCGAGAATGGTATCCGTTCATTGGGTATTTATGGTTTTGCACAAATCAAGGGAAGTTTGGGACAATTCAAGGAAGGAACATCCCGTTTAACTTATGTGGCTGGCTTCGGGTTGAGTAATCAGTCTTATCGACAGGGAGATGAGGAATTTAGTTTTTGGCTTTGTCGTCCGAAACTCACATTGGCTTATTCCCTTTCTTCTTCGTTTCAGATCCGCTTGGGAAGTGAATTATCACAGCATATTTCGCAGATAGCTATGATTTCGGATACCCGTATTCGAAAGAACAGTATGGAATGGACTGTGGGTAATCCTTCGCTTAAGCCTAACAGTATATATGAGAACTGGGTGGTATTCTCTTTCAGTAAACCAAGGATAAATACTGATTTTACCTTGAATTATCGCATCAATCGTCATTGTGATTTGGCGAAATACACCCGCACGGAAAATGATCAGTTTCTTTATTCCCAGACGAATCAGCCCCATTGTAATATGTTGTATCTTACGAATGATACCCGGTTTGACATTATCCCCGACCACCTTATATTATCTGTGAATGCAGGTATTTACCGTTTTTTCAATAAGGGCGATGAGTACAGTCATTGTTATACCGCTTATAATTATGGTGGAACATTACAGGGATATTGGGGAAAATGGACTGTGATGCTGTATGCTGATAACGGTTGGAATTTTATGGAGGGAGAGAACATCGGGCATAATCCTCCTTCATTGGCTGCCTCAGCCAGTTATCATATAGGTGATTTCGATTTTACGCTCTATATGCATAATCCGTTTATGGCTCATCCGAAATCCTATTCTGCAGAAATCGTCAACGCATTACTCCGCAAGCAGGTTCGTGGATATGACAATTCGGGAGGTAATTTGTTCCGTATCGGTGTTGCCTGGAATATCAATCGGGGAAAGGAATACCGTAAGATACAGCGGAATATCAACAATGAGGAGCGCGAAACGGGTATCTTGAAATAGGTGGCTTTGTTTTCTATATGGGTTGCATGGGCAACAGCCGGAATTTATTTTTTCCCTTTATTGATGATATAAATTCCGGCAGTAGCCAATGCGCCTGCTATCAGATACTTCCAGTAGAAGGTTTCGCCAAGACAGAGGCAGGAGGTGATGGCTCCTACTACGGGGATGAGCGAATTGTATATCGCTACCTTTCCTACGGGATTGCAGCTCAATAATTTGTTGTAGAGAGCGAAACTGATGGTTGAGATGGCGATGAGCAGCAGAAGAATAGTGATGCCCCAGAGACTGATGACTGGCAGATTGCCACCCATTAACAATGCAGGAATCACCAGCAAGGCTCCACCGATGCTCAGCGAATAACCGGTTCCTACGAAAACATCCACCCTCTTGCTCAATCCTCGGGTCAGCAGGGAAGCACTGGCTCCACACAGGGCATTGAGGATAATCATACCATCGCCCAGGAATGTGAAACTTCCGCTTTCCTTTCCGCCAAGGTTCAAGGCTAAGATGCCCAGGAATCCGATGATGCAGCCCAATGCTTTTCGCCACGTCATTCTGTCGCTCTTGAAGAAGATGCAGGCAAAGATAACCACCGTGAAGACGCTCATCGAATTGAGTATCGCCGAACGGGCTCCTGCATTATGCGAGAGTCCGAAATAGAAGAAAGCATAATGAAGGGTAGTGTTGAGGAGTGCATAGAGGAGAAGGAACCAGACATTCTCTTGAACAGCTTTCTTCTTGAATCCGAATTTACGGTGCGAGCTTCTGGCGATGGCAAGGATGATGATGCCGGAGATGAAGAAGCGGATGCCTGCAAAAAGCATCTTGCTTCCGGTCATGTCTGCTGTAATCTGATATTCCTCCATTCCCATTTTTATCAATGGGTAAGCCCATCCCCACGAGATAGCAGCCGTAAGGGCGAACAGGCTTACCCATACCGGGCGCTGAAATATACTGAGTGTATTTGTTTCTTTCTTTTCCATTATAACTTAATTGGTATTCCCTTGCTTCTGTGTTTGCTAAATGGCAATCTACAAGTCCCCCAGATGCCTTTCTATAGGAATTCCGCGGTTCTTGTCCTTGTCATCCTTGTTGATGTCTATCCAGTTGCGCAGGGTATCCATGGCGATGCGGGTGGCATGGCGGAGCTGATCGCCATCCTTCAGTCTGCCCACGATGATGCTGGAGAAGATGTCGCCGGTGCCCGGGAACTGAACGGGGATTTCTTCGTAGGGCAGGAGGAAATACTCTTCTGTAAGATGATTGAAACCTACCACGGCATGCTGACCCTCTACGATGCACGAGGTGATGAGCACGGAGTGGGAACCGATGGCTCTCAGTTTATCTATCAGTTCATAGGCTTCCTTCTCCGAGATTCCCTCTTCCTTGTATTCCGAATCCGTCAGCAGACAAGCCTCGGTATAGTTGGGAAAACAGAGATGCGATACGCTCAGCATCTCCTTCATGCATCTCACGGTACTCTCACTGGCTCCACCATAGAGCTTGCCGTAATCGCCCATCACGGGATCCACATAGATGTCGGTGCCCAGCGCAGCTTGTTCTCTGCAATAACGTGCCACCAGCTTCGCCTGACGCTCCGAAGCCATGAAACCCGTTGTGATGGCATCGAAGTGAATGCCCAGTTCGTTCCACTTCTGCAAGGCTTCCTCGATATACGAAGTGCATTCCAGAATGGCGTACTTGCCGTATGGGAAGGTGTTGCTGATGAGCATGGTGGGCAGATTGAATACATCGAGTCCCATATAAGAGAGGATAGGCATCTGAACTGCGGCAGATACCTTTCCGTAGCCACACATATCGCTGATAATGAGGATATTACTTTTCGCTTTCATTCTTTCTTTTTTCTACTTGCTTTTCTTTCTTATCCTGATTATCTCTTAATAGCTGGCTGTACACTTGATACCCAATGCCTCTACACGGTCCTTGATGGCATCGAGAACTTCCTTTGGTGCCTTTTCCAGCAACTTGTCTGGTGTTTCGCGGGCGATGGTATAAACCATTACCTGCTGAGGCTGGATGTCTTTCACTGCCTCCAGCCAAGGAGCTACGAAATGCTCGCTGGTATTGTCCAAACCGTCACCTCTCAGGAACATGGTCTGGATGATGACGTGCCCCTTGAACATCTTCAGATATTTGATCACATCCTTCACATCGTAGTTAGGCTGCTGAGGGCGGTCCAGCTTCTTGATGTAATCCATATCCACGGTATCCAGTTTCAGGATGTTGTTATCCACGAGCATCAGCGCCTCTCTCACTTCCTCCTTATATATATAGGTGGCGTTGCTGAGCACGGATACTTGTGCTTCAGGGAAATATTTCTTGCAGAGTTCCATCGTATCTTCCACGATTCCCTTGAAGTCTGGGTGTCCCGTAGGTTCACCGTTTCCTGCGAAGGTGATGTCGTCCAAAGGCTGGTTGTTGTCGTGGCGCTCTTTCAGAACTTTCTCCAGTCCTTCTCTTACCTCCTCGCGGGTAGGGCGCTTCTTCTTAGGACGGAAGTCGGCGTTGAATCCGCATTCGCAATAAACGCAGTCGAATGAGCAGACCTTGCCATCAGATGGCATGAGGTTGATGCCCAGTGAAACTCCCAGACGGCGGGAGTTTACCGGACCGAATATCGGTGATGGATAAATAATCGTTGACATAATCTTATTCTCCTTTATCTAATCTATTCTTTATTTTATCTTGGTAATACCTATTTTATACCAATCTTATTTACTTGTTCGTAATTTGGTGGGCAAAAGTACTAAAAAATGTTGGAATGAACAAATAAATCAACTGAAAATCGATTTATCCTTACCATTTGTCTTCTATCTCCGATAGATTGTGTACTTTTGCATTCCAATCTGGGGAGAATCTTGGTGATTTCGATTCGGATTTAAAGGAAAAAACAAAAAAGTTGATGTTTTGCTTAGTTTTTCGCTTGGCTCAACTGTATAGATAGTATATGAACAGAAAAAAGGACATAGAACAATTATTCCGTCAGCATTACGCGAAGATGTACAATCTGGCCAGATGCATTCTTTCAGATGATGACGAGAGCAAGGATGTGGTGAGTGAAGTATTCGCCCAGATTCTTGCCGATGATGTGGTTCTGGTGCCTGGGAGTGAGGATGGTTACTTGATGCGGAGCGTACGCAACCGCTGTCTCAACCTGATAGCTCATAAGAGCGTGAAAGAAAGGGTAGCGAAGCTGCTGCTGGATGATGCCGATATGATTCTCTCAGAAGAGACCGATGAACGACTCGACCGGCTGATGCTTCTCATCGAAGACCTGGAACCGCCAATCCGGCAACTCATTTTCCGTCTGCGCTATCTTCAGGAGAAATCTTATCAGGAGGTGGCTGATGAAGTGGGAGTGAGCAAAGTGACGGTATTCAACCATCTCTCGAAGGCGATGGACTGGATTAAGGAACAATTTAAATGAGCAAGACAATGACAAACATGAGTAAAGAAGAAAAGCGGATGATGCTCTTTGACATGCAGGAGCATCCCGAGAAATATACCGACGAGCAGGTGGAGCGCCTGCTTGCCGATGAGGAAGTGAAGGAGTTCTTCCATGAACTGGCGATGGCGAGAATGGCTGGCAAGAAAGCCAATCCGAAGAATGTGGATGTGGATGAGGCTTGGAAGGAGTTTGTTCAGGCACATCACGAGGATAAGATGGCGATAGATGCCGGCAAATCCAAAGGCGCTTATCGCAACCGGGTGAAGATTGCTGCATCCATCGTCGGCATCATCTTCCTTTCGGGTGTAGCCTTGGCTGCGATTCACAACGGCTGGTTGGGATTCCCGGCTTCTGATCAGACAGCGGATAACAAGGCTGCGACAGAACAGTTGGCAACAACCCAGGCGCTGTCGAATGACAGTCTTCGTGCTGCAACAGCAGAGAGTAAGGATTCGCTTGATATGAAACCCGTGGTGTTTGATGATGCTGAATTGGGAACCATTCTGGCTCAGCTATCCGGTTTCTATCATGTCAAGGTGGAATATGTGGATGCCGGTGCCCAGCACATCCGTCTCTTCTTCAACTGGAACAAGACGAAGACTTTGGAGCAGAACCTGGAGATTTTGAATGCTTTCGACCGCATACAGATAGAGTATATTGACGGTACATTGTTGGTGAAATAAGATAGGAGGATATATTTATGAGAGATTTTTGGAAACCAATGCCCGTTAACGGCAAGCTTATCAGAGAGCTTCTTCTTCTCTTCCTGTTGCTTTTGGTTCAGCAGTCTTATGCCCAGCGCATCACCCGACAATATAATAATATGTCGTTCTCTGCGGCGTTGAAGGATTTGAACGCCCGCCAGCATAAGTACACCATCAACTTCGTGTATGATGAACTGGAGGATTTCAGGGTAACCAAGAGCATCAG
>ENA-UEOL01001645-UEOL01001645.1-human-gut-metagenome-genome-assembly--contig:-NODE-1645-length-13814-cov-11.898959_pt1 | contig 13814 bp, 12 predicted proteins | sample MGYA00242884_ERZ507884 | MGnify/ENA primary metagenome ERZ507884 (study PRJEB26167, sample SAMN06115417) | human gut metagenome | host: Homo sapiens | place: China:Chongqing | collected 2015-03-06... | reverse complement strand
AGAGCGGAAGACGGGGCTCAAACCCGCGACCCTCAGCTTGGAAGGCTAATGCTCTATCGACTGAGCTACTTCCGCATCTAATTGTATTTTATGTTGTGGGCAAAGATGGATTCGAACCACCGAAGGCGAAAGCCAGCAGATTTACAGTCTGCCCCATTTGGCCACTCTGGTATTTGCCCTTACGCAGTGTTGGGAACTTGTTTTTCTCAATTGCGATGCAAAGGTACGATTATTTTTTTAATCTGCAAGCGAAATCCAACATTTTTATTGCAGTAATTGCGCATTCGTCGCCTTTGTTGCCCAGTTTTCCGCTGGCACGATCTTCGGCTTGTTGCATATTATTTGTGGTGATGAGGCCGTAAATCACTGGAGTGTCGGTTGTTGCGTTAAGATGTGCTATACCTTGTGTAGCTCCGGCGCATACATAGTCAAAATGTGGGGTGTCTCCTCTTACTACGCAGCCTAAAGCGATAACTGCGTCTACTTTTCCGCTCTTTATCATCTGTGCTGCACCGAAAGTGAGTTCAAAACTGCCGGGAACTGACTCGATGAGTATGTTTTCGTCTTTCGCTCCGTGGCGTTTCAGGGTCTTTACAGCACCGTCAAGCAAGGCTCCGGTGATATTGTCGTTCCATTCAGATACTACTATACCAAATCGCATGTTGGTAGCGTCGGGCACTGAGTTGAAGTCGTATTCAGACAGGTTGTGATAGATTGTTGCCATATTCTTCTGTTTTTATGTTTACGGTTTCTTGTTTGCTTATGTTGTTATAAAAGAAAAGCTCCACAGACTGCACAGACCATTGACACCCACAATAGGGAAGAGTGTCGGTATCCGTGAACTCTGTGGAGCTTTATATGTAGGCTTATGTAAGCCTCGTTTTTTGGGGTTTACTCCTTATTTAATAGAAGCGCGGTCGATATATTTATCGATGTCCATTGCCTGCATAGAGTTGCCGTACTTGTTTTTGATCTGCTTGTATGCTTCTACAGCTTCAGAGTTCTTGCCTTGTTTTTCAAGAATCTGACCAGCTTCGAGCAAGTAAACAGGGCTAAGCACTACGCTGTTTGCTTTTTCAGCAGCTTTCAGCAGAGTAGCGGCGGCTTTGTCCAGCTGACCCAACTGAGCGTAGCAGTTACCGATTGTGCCCAGCATTGCAGGAGCTACCATGAAGTCGCTTGCGCTGAATTTATCCAAATACTTAGCTGCGTCTTCGTACTGAGCGAGCTTAGCGTAGCATACGCCTGCGTATGTGTTAGCCAACTTGCCTGCTTTAGTACCGCTGAATTCATCGGCAATTTTCAAGAATCCCATGTTGCCCAGGCTATCGCCCTTCAATGCTGCTTCGAATTCGTCGTTACCGAAATATCTTTCGGCCATGAAACTTGCTTCCGATGCTTTCAGTTCATTGGGTTCGCTGATGAAATGCTTGTATCCCAATGTTCCGCAAACTATTACTACAATTGCTACTACAACACCTACGATGATGTTTTTGTACTTAAAGAGGAATGCTTCTGAAGTCATCAACGCTTCTTCTACATCCAACGGATCCTGATTGTTTTTCTGATCTGCCATTTTTATTTTAATTATTATTTATTATTCAGTTTTCTCAAAAACGGCACAAATATAATCAATTTCTTTTTTATCGCCTTATAAAAGCATAAAAACTTTAGGCCCTATTTGTGGTGCTTGCCTATATTATAATAGGTGTATGAAAAGCGTCGCTGGTGGCTTCTTGGCTTGTTTTTATGCTGGGGATATGAGAGAAATGAGTGATGCGTTATATAGAGTTGCATTGATTCTATAATAAAGTCGTCTTACTTCGACCGATACGAGCGCTTACTTCGACCGATGTGAGCGTTCACTTCGAGTCGGTCAACGTGCTTACTTCGGTCGAAGTAAGCATTCACATCGTTCGAAGTAAGACGACTTTGTCGCAACAGATACATGACCTGATATAGTTTTTCCGTTTATCGGGCAACTTTTCTCTCATAACTTTTAATGTTGTCACTACAAAAAAAGAAAGCTCCTTACGCCATTTTGTGAATAACGTAAGGAGCTGCTATTTCTTTATGTATTTATTTTTAGAGAGCGTCTACTGCCTCTTTCAGTTGCTTCATGGCTTGCTCTATGATAGCCCGTGGCGAGCCTACGTTGAATCGCATGAATCCTTCGCCTTCGTGACCGAACATGGAGCCTTCATTCAGTGCCAGATGCGCCTTGTTTACGAATAAGTCGATTAAGTCTTCCTGCTTCAGCTTCAAACCTCTACAGTCTAACCATATAAGGAACGAGGCTTCTGGACGTACGGGTTTTATCTGCGGAATATTTTCCTTGCAGTAGTCTATCACGAATTCTATATTCTGCTCTATGTAATGTAACAATTGCTGTCTGTAAGGTTCTCCGTGACGGAATGCGGCGATGGTTACTATCGGAGCGAACATATTAGGCGAATTAAGTTCGTTGGCGGTCATCCAGTCGTAGAAACGTGTACGGATAGTCTCGTTAGGCACAATGGCGTACGAGCTGACGATACCTGCCAAGTTGAATGTCTTTGTTGGCGCACCGAATGTGATGCTGTTTTGTGCGGCTTTCTCTGATACGGAAGCAAACGGAATGTGCTTATGTCCCCAGAGGGCAAGGTCGCAATGAATTTCGTCCGAGATAACCAAGATGTTATGCTCGTAGCAGAAATCGGCCAGACGAACCAATGTTTCTCTATCCCATACTATACCGCCAGGATTATGAGGGTTGGCAAGGATGAGCAGTTTGCATTTCTCGTCTGCCACAGCTTCCAGATTCTCAAAGTCCATAGAGTATAATCCGTTGGCGTTCTCGCGTAGCGGATTGAATACAACTTCGCGCTTGTTGCCCAGTGGAGTAAGGCGGAACGGATGGTATACGGGTGGCTGTATAATTACCTTTTCGTCTTCTTTCAGGAATACGTTTATCACCATACCTATGCCTTTTACTATGCCCGGTATGTAGGTGAGCCATTCGCGTTTCACATCCCATCCGTGATGGCTTTTTATCCAGTCGATTACCGATGGCCAATAGTCGGCAGGCTCTGCAGTATAGCCGAATACGGGGTGTTCCAAGCGTTTGCGCAGTGGGTCGAGTATGAACGACGGGAGTTCAAAGTCCATGTCGGCTACCCATAGAGGTATTAAGTCACTGCGTCCGTAAAGTTCTTGCAGGGCATCGGTTTTTAGTGCGCCGCTGCCTCTACGGTCTATTATTTTATCGAAGTTATAAGTTTCACTCATATATATTATAATTTTTATATCGTTGGCTGTAGCATCCTACTTTTGTTAGACATGTAGTATGCGGCAAATGTAGTGATTTAAAATGATACTGGATGATTCTTCCGCTATTATCTACTTTAAATCAAAAACAGTTTATTTGCATTTAATGCTTGTATTACATGGTTTTGGCTATGCGTAGCGATGGTACAGCTAATATTTTCGCAAATAAAAAGCTGAAAGACGTTTGCAGATTTCAAATAAAGGCGTACCTTTGCATCCGCAATTCGGGGTGTAGCTCAGCCCGGTTAGAGTACGCGTCTGGGGGGCGTGTGGTCGCTGGTTCGAATCCAGTCACCCCGACTGGAATTTAGAGGAGTCAAGTGTTTAACTTGATTCCTTTTTTTGTGCACATATTTAATGTTGTCCCTCTTTTCTATTTTTTGAAGAATGTATTAAATTTGTGCCGAATATATTGATTTATAATTTATAAGAAGCAATGCCATTAAATTTACCAGATAAACTTCCTGCCATCAACTTACTGAAGGAGGAAAATATATTTGTTATAGATAACTCTCGCGCCAATGCGCAAGATATTCGTCCGCTTAAGATTGTGGTTCTCAATTTGATGCCGCTTAAAATTACTACCGAAACCGATCTTATACGTTTGCTTTCTAACTCACCGTTGCAGATAGAAGTAAGCTTTATGAAGCTGAAAAGTCATACTTCTAAAAATACTCCGATAGAGCACATGAAGGCTTTTTATCGCGATTTCGCTTCGATGCGTGAAGAGAGATTTGATGGCATGATTATCACCGGAGCGCCGGTAGAGCATCTTGAGTTTGAAGATGTGAATTACTGGAGTGAGATTACGGAGATATTCGACTGGACCCGAACTCATGTTATGTCTACCATGTATATTTGTTGGGCTGCTCAAGCCGGACTGTATTATCACTATGGCATACCTAAATATCCGTTGGAGAAGAAGATGTTTGGCATTTTCGAGCATCATGTAACCGAAGGATTCAGTCATCTGCCTATATTCCGCGGATTCGACGATGTGTTCTATGTTCCCCATAGCCGCCATACTGAAGTGCGCCGTGAAGATATAGATAAGTGCAAAGATCTGCAGGTAGTTTCAGAATCGGATGAGTCGGGAGTACATATCGTGATGGCACGAGGCGGACGCGAGATTTTCGTGACCGGACATTCAGAATACTCTCCGTACACGCTCGACGGTGAATATCGCAGAGATTTAGGCAAGGGACTCCCTATTGATATGCCAAAGAATTATTATCGTAACGACGATCCAGAGCAAGGTCCGTTGGTGCGCTGGCGTAGTACCGCCAATCTGCTTTTCAGCAACTGGCTTAACTACTATGTATATCAGGAAACTCCTTACGACATAAACCAAATACGATGATGCGATGATGCATAAAATGAAACAACGTCCTATAGAACTGTTGGCTCCGGCCAAGAATTTAGAGTGTGGCATTGAGGCTATAAATCACGGTGCGGATGCCGTATATATAGGTGCTCCGCGTTTTGGCGCACGTGCCGCAGCCGGAAATTCGCTTGCCGATATAGAGGCATTGGTGCAGTATGCTCATTTATATAATGTGCGTATATACGTAACCGTAAACACAATATTGCGCGATGACGAGCTGAAGGAAACCGAAGCTATGATTTGGGATTTGTATAGGGTAGGAGTGGATGCGCTCATTGTTCAGGATATGGGACTTACCCAACTTAATTTGCCTCCCATCCCGCTGCATGCCAGTACGCAGATGGATAACCGCACCGTAGAAAAGGTCCGCTTTTTGGCGGATGCCGGATTCCGGCAGGTGGTGTTGGCTCGCGAACTGTCTGTCAATGAAATCAATCGTATACATGCCGCATGTCCTGATACGTTACTCGAAGTCTTTATACACGGAGCTTTGTGTGTGAGTTATAGCGGGCAGTGCTATGTAAGTGAGGCTTGTTTCGGACGCAGTGCCAACCGTGGCGAGTGTGCCCAGTTCTGCCGTTTGCAGTTTGACATGACTGATGCCGACGGAAAGGTGATAGAAAAAGGCAAGCATCTGCTGTCATTGAAAGACATGAATCAGAGCGATAACTTAGAGGAATTGCTCGATGCAGGAGCTTCTTCATTGAAAATAGAAGGACGACTTAAAGATGTATCGTATGTAAAGAACGTTACTGCCTACTATCGTCAGAAGTTGGATGCACTGTTTAAACGCAGAAAAGAATATGTACGTGCTTCTTCGGGTAGCGTAAAGCTGGCCTTCCGTCCTCAGTTGGATAAGAGCTTTAGTCGTGGTTTTACCGATTATTTCGCACACGGACGTAATTCGGGAATATTCTCGTTTAACACCCCTAAATCGTTGGGCGAGGAAGTTGGTACGGTGAAAGAGATACGTGGCAACTATCTTACAGTAGCAGGCGTTAAAGCGTTCAGTAATGGCGACGGACTTTGTTACCTCGATGCGCAGGGCCGTTTGCAGGGTTTCCGTGTTAATAGAGTAGAAAACAATAAGCTCTTTCCGCAAGAGATGCCTCGCATAAAGCCAAAAACTGTGCTTTATCGTAACTTCGACCAAGAGTTCGACCGTATCATGCAGAAGAAGTCGGCAGAACGTAAATTGGCAGTCGATGTATCGTTGGCAGAGAACAATTTCGGTTTTACATTGACTATGTGCGATGAAGACGGAAACAGCGTGAGCATGGCATTGAGCAAAAACAAGGAATTAGCTCGCACTCCGCAGCATGACAATCTGATTAATCAGTTGGGTAAATTGGGAAATACCCCATTTGTACCGAGAAATATAGAAGTCGATTTATCCGAAAACTGGTTTATTCCTTCATCCGAATTGGCGGAGTTGCGCCGTGCCACTGTAGAGAAACTGTTGTCTCTTCGCCGTATAAACTATCACCGTGAGTTGTGGCGTATGCCCGAAACGGAACATCCTTATCCACAGAAAGAACTTACTTACTTGGGTAATGTGATGAACAAGGAAGCGGCGGCGTTTTATCAGAAGCATGGAGTAGAGAAAATAGCTCCGGCGTTCGAGGTGGAACATCCCGAAGGAGCAGCTCTTATGTTCTGTAAACATTGCTTGCGTTATAGCATGGGTTGGTGCCCGGTACATCATAAAGTGAAGTCGCCTTATCGCGAGCCTTATTATCTGGTAAGCGGTGATGGTAAGAAGTTCCGTTTGCAGTTCGACTGCAAGAATTGTCAAATGAAAGTTTATTCTGAATCCTGATATAGAATTATGCGTAGGATAAGGTACATAATAGGTCTGTTGGTTCTGCTGTTTGTGGTTGGCACTACAGCTTGCCATTACCAAGTAACTTCATCGTCTAAACGTGTCAATCAAGATACGGTGATTGATGGAGATTCTATTGATGTACCTATCCGTCCTTATGCATTGAATTGTAACTTGGAAGTCGCTACAGATACCCTATGGCTGCATCTGCTTCCGTTTACAGATACCATTCCTGTATTAAGGCATGACAATGTGGTAGTGGCTGAGATAGACATTCATCCTAACGACTCGGTGAATACGGTGTGGGTTAAAGTTGCCCGCGACCAAAGTACGATAGGTTGGATACCAGAAAAGGAACTATTGAAAAATGTAATTCCGGTAGACCCTATATCGCAGTGTATACATTGGTTCAGTAGCTCTCACGCTTTGCCGTTCTTCTTGATTTTAGCTGTATTCTTTCTGTCTTTTGTCTATCGTGCCGTACGCCGTAAGCAGATAAAGCTTATTTGGCTGAATGATATCGACAGTGTGTTTCCTGTAATACTGTCGTTATTGATGGCATCTTCCGCCACATTATATAATAGTATTCAGCACTTTGTACCCGAAACGTGGGAGCATTATTATTACGACCCTACGTTAAATCCGTTTGCCGTACCGTTTATTTTAGGATTGTTCATTATCAGTGTAGCGCTTATCTTGCTGCTTGGAGTTGCTATGCTCGACGACCTTTTTCATCAGACCAGCATAGAAGTGGCATTCTTTTACTTGGTAGGGTTGATGTCTGTATGCATCTTTATCTACATCTTCTTTACTTATATATGGGTTTATCTGGCATACATCTGTTTGGTGGCATACGCCGTAGGGTGTGTCCGTTGGTTTCGTAAGGCCAACGGCTATCCGTATGCATGCGGTGCCTGTGGAGCAAAAATGCGGACAAAGGGTGTTTGTCCGCATTGTGGCGCGCTGAATGAATGATATTAGAAACAGCAGCGTATATCTATTCCGGCTTGTATGGGTCGGCCTTGCTGAGCGAATCCTCTACCCATGGTTTCAAAGTAAAAAGCCTGATAGTCTTTATTTAAAATATTGTTTGCCCAGATTGAAATCTGACCGTGTCCTTTGTTCAGGCTGATGCGTCCGTTAAGGGTGCCGTACAGTGCCTGACTTGCATTGTTCTGCTCGGTCCAGTAAATTCGTCCTGCAGCCTTATAGTTGGCGTTGATGGTGATATTATCAAGCAGTCGGCACGCGTTGGTTCTGATTACATACTGCGCTCCGGCGTTAAAGGTATGCTTTGGAACAAACGGAACGTAGTTTCCTTCGTTCTCACCGTTAGAGAAAGTGGCATATGTATATCCGTAACATCCGTTGAGGCTGAAGTCGTTGGTGATTTGAGTCTTTAATGTAGCTTCGGCACCCATGCTCTTGCTCTTTCCGGCGTTAACAGTTTCGCGTCCCAGTCCCGTATCCGAGAAACGTGATATCTGCTGGTCGTGCGTATCCATGTAAAACGCAGCCAAGTCGAGTTGCAGTTTGCTATCCGCAAGATTCAAGTGAGATCCTATCTCGTAGTTCCATGAATATTCCGGCTTATAGAGAGTTTGCTTTTTAACGTCTGCTTCTACGGCTTTACTCTTCATGTTATTTAATACACCTTTTATTAATGCTTTTGTAGCTTCGGGTATCATTGGTGCGTTGTCTACTACTGGGATGGTAGCTTCGGCAACCTGAGTCATCATAGTAGACTGCATGTCACTGTTCAGCAATTCAGAGAAACTCTGTATGTTGAATCCTCCCGAGCGGTATCCGCGGGTTACGCTGGCGTATACGTTGTTTCGTTTGCCGAAGTTGTACTGCATGGCGAATTTAGGAAGTAGCTGCAGATAGTCGTGGTCGGTCTTACCTTCATACCGTTGTGCGGCATTGAAAGTAGTGGCTTTTACCATCTGAATCTCTTTGTTCATGGGCGACAATACTCCATTCAGAGAGTAGGTGTGCGACAAGTCGTATCCGGCATCGTATTTCAGAAACATCTTTTCATAATCTACACGCAGACCCACTGTTACAGACAGACCCTTGGCTCCCAGAAAATCATTCAGAGTAGTTTGATGAAAGAACGCTCCATTAAGAATAGGAGTCTTGAACTTATTGCCGATAAGTAGTTCATTACCGTTAATACGATCATCGAATTTGAATTTCATCGTCATATTTCCCATCGAAACATCTGGCAGATGCTTGTTGGCGTTAGTGTTGATGGTATTATTCAGCCAATCTATTCCGTCCGACCAGAATGTTACAGGGCCTTGTGTATCTTGCCATTGGTAGAAACCGCTTACACCGTTTATCCATTGCCAGTTGCTTCCCGGCTTAGATTTGGCAACCAGTTCTTCTGAGATGATTTTCGAGTTCTGCTTTTGCGTAAGCGAGTAGATATCTTTTTCTATAAAGTCTTGGTCCAAGTCCATGTGGTCTCGCAGATATTGAAATCCGGTTACGCTGCTCAGTATAAAAGACTCTTCTTGATGTTCCAAGTTAAGTCCGCCGTTTACCAAGTTACGCTTATATCCACTTTCTCTATTATAGGCGATGCGTCCTATATAGTCGGCCCGGTCTTCGTTTTCCTTATTTACCATGCCGGCATATTCGTATGGATATCCACCTTGGTTTACATATTCATAATTCACTGTGAAATCGAGCTTTGTGTTCTCTGTAGGCAGATAGATAGCGCGTACTCGTCCGCCGAATTCATTTCCGTTATCTATGTGTTCGTTATTGAATGTATTCTTGAAGAATCCTCCTTTATATCCGTAGAAGAATCCGGTAGAAAAGGCGAATTTTGGGCTGACGCGGTGATAGTGAGTAAGCGATGCGTTGTACTCGTTGTGCGTAGCGGCACCAAGGCGTACGTCGGTTCCTTGATAGTTGAACGGCGATTTGGTGAATACACGTATCAAGCCTCCCATCGTATTGCGTCCGTACAGAGTTCCTTGCGGACCTCGCAACACGTCTATGCGTTCTATGTCGGAGTAATTGAAATCGAAAGCAGCCTTTTCTATGAAAGGGATGTTGTCTACATACAGTCCTACAGCCGGAGTGTTTACACGCGAGCCTATACCTCTTACATATACAGAGGTAGTAAGCTTAGAACCATAATCGGGAATAAACAAGTTTGGTACCAGTCCGGTTATAGATTTCACTGAAGTCACCGCATTGCTTCGCATATCATTTTGCGAGAACGAAGTAGCCGATACAGGCTGCTGTCTTAGTCGGTTATTATCTTTTGGTGTGGCAATGATTACGATTTCTTCAATATCGATAACCTTTGTAGTGTCTTTTGTCGATGTCTTATCTGTGATGGCAGGATTTGCCATGGCACTTACGGCAGCTGTTAGAACCAGCGGCAGTGCTACTGTACGTTTTCTCATCTTGTTTTTTGCGGTTTTATTAATTCGGGTGCAAAGTAACACTAAAGCCTCCACCCGTGCAATCCTAATAAATGAGGATATTGGGTAAAAGTCAGATACTGTCGGCTTCTATATAGCCATGCATCACGGCATAGACAGCCAGACCGGAAGCCGACTTGATGCCCAATTTTTCTGTAATGTTCTTGCGATGCGAGATGACGGTAGTGAGGCTGATGCTTAACTTATCGGCTATCTCCTTATTGATGAATCCTTTGGTTATGAGGATTAATACTTCTATCTCACGCGGCGACAAGTCGTGCTCCGTATCGTGTTGCGGATAAGACGATGCCGGACGCTGAGCGCCATCATGGCCCGACGAGCGTAAAGCCATGATGCCTTTTACCAGTTTATCTTGCGGAAGATGTATGTTAAGCGTATGTATTCCGTTCAGTGTAGGCTGTTCGCCACCCGACAGAACGATGGTCTTAGTCTTGCGTTCCAAGAAAAAAACGGTATGAGCAAAGTAGATTTGAGCCGACACGAAGTAATGTGCATACATGTCGGGCGTGTCGTCTACCAGTCGCTCAAACGACGGGAATACACGTATGATAGCCTTGGGCAACAGTTCTTCTATTATTGTTTGAAGTCCTAAGGCGGTAAGCGTATTCTGTTCTACTATAGCTATTTCCGGAATCATATTAACGTTTTGTTTGTTCTATTCTTATTTGCCAAGATATAATGCGGCAGCTTCGGCGCAGCGTTCTCCGTCTATACCTGCCGATACTATACCTCCGGCATATCCGGCACCTTCGCCACAAGGGAACAATCCTCTTACTCTAACATGCTGCAGTGTCTCGTTATCGCGAATGATACGTACAGGCGATGAGGTACGAGTTTCTACCGCTATCATTACGGCATCGTTCGTAAGGAATCCGTGCGAGCATTTTCCGAATAGTTGGAATCCTTTGCTCAATCGTTCGCTGATGAACTGTGGCATCCAGAAGTGTAGGGGAGACGATACCAAGCCAGGACTGTACGATGAATCGGGCAGGTCGTAGCTCAATTTCTTACGTGTGAAGTCCACCATACGTTGTGCCGGTGCCGTTTGGCGCATATTTCCTTGCTGCCAACAAGTCTGTTCCAACTTCTCTTGGAAACGCATCATTGCCAACGTGTGTATTTCGCCTTCCTTCAAAGCTCCGCTTTTAGCTATCAGCTCTTCAGTTTTTTCTTCTGCCGAGCCGGGGAAAGGCTCGCTGCCGGTGAGGTTCAGTGTAGGGTCATTCAGGTCTTCGGGACGAAGCTCTACCACCATACCGGAGTTACTCCATCTTGTTCCGCGGTTGCTGGGGCTCATGCCGTTTACCACGATTTGGTGAGGACCGCTGGCTGCAGGCACAACGAATCCTCCCGGACACATACAGAAGCTGTATACTCCGCGTCCGTCTACCTGCTGCACAAAACTATATTCAGCAGCGGGCAGATATTTACCTCGTCCAGCTTTATTATGATATTGAATCTGGTCAATCAGCATAGAAGGGTGTTCCAAGCGTACACCTACGGCAATGCCTTTGGCTTCAAGCTCTACGCCGTTAGAATAAAGCCAACGATATACATCGCGTGCCGAGTGTCCGGTAGCCAAGATAACCGGTCCGTGCAACTCTTTGCCGGTATCTGTTGTAATGCCTGTTACTTGGTCGCCCTCTATCAATAAGGCATCCATTCGTGTCTGGAAGTGAACTTCTCCTCCGCATTCCAATATGGTGTTACGCATATTCTCTATTACGCGCGGCAACTTGTCGGTACCTATATGTGGATGTGCGTCTACCAATATCGAGGTGCTTGCGCCGTGCTGACAGAATACGTTGAGTATCTTGTCGGTATTTCCGCGCTTCTTGCTTCGTGTGTATAACTTTCCGTCGGAATACGCTCCGGCACCGCCTTCTCCGAAACTATAGTTCGATTCCGGGTCTACCTTATGTTCGCGGCTGATACGTGCCAAGTCTTCCTTTCGTTCGCGCACGTTCTTTCCGCGTTCTACTATGATGGGTTTCAATCCCAGTTCTATCAGTTTCAGAGCTGCGAATAAACCTCCAGGTCCTGCGCCTACTACGATAACCTGTCGCGCATGTTCCACGTTCTTATATTCCGTGCGTATAAACTGCTCGTTATCGGGCTGTTCATTTATGAAAACACGGGCTTTAACATTGACGAAAATAGTACGTTGGCGTGCATCTATGCTACGTTTTATTACTTGAACGGCATTGATGGTGCGCACGTCTAATCCTTTTTCACGACTGATGTATTGTTTTAGCGACTGTTCGCTTGCTGCCTGTTCTGGCAGAACTCTTAGTTGATATTCGTTTACCATAACTGATTATGAACTTATTTGTGCAAAGATAGCGCTTTTATCCGAATAGTTCGCGAAAGGCTTCTTCTACCTTTCTTACCGGAACCAGTTCTATTTTTATTTTCCGTTTATCCAGCCCTTGCAGGTTGTGCTTAGGTATAATCATTCGCTTGAAACCGAGTTTTTCTGCTTCGCCTATGCGCTGCTCTATTCGGTTTACCGGTCTTATCTCTCCGCTTAGGCCTACTTCGCCAGCCATGCAGACTCCGGCATCTATTTCCGCATCCATGTTGCTCGACAGGATTGCGCTTATCACCGCCAAGTCGATGGCGGGGTCGTTTACCTTCAGTCCTCCGGCAATATTCAGGAACACATCTTTCTGCGCCAACTTAAATCCCACTCGCTTTTCTAGTACAGCCAGAAGCATGTTCATTCGTCGCAAGTCGAATCCCGTAGCCGAGCGTTGCGGCATTCCGTATGCGGCGGTGCTTACTAACGCTTGCACTTCGATAAGGAATGGGCGTATGCCTTCTACCGCACAAGCGATTGCTATCCCGCTCATGCCTTCATGGTCTTGTGTAAGAAGCAGTTCTGATGGGTTGCTCACTTGCCGCAGTCCGTCTTGTCTCATTTCGTAGATGCCAAGTTCGGCGGTGCTTCCGAATCTGTTTTTTATGCTTCTCAATATACGATACATGTAGTGTTGGTCGCCTTCAAACTGAAGAACAGTGTCTACTATATGCTCCAGAACCTTTGGTCCGGCTATGCTTCCTTCTTTATTTATATGTCCAATCAAGATAACGGGCGTACCGGTCTCCTTCGCGAATTTCAAGATAGAAGCCGAACACTCTCTAACCTGCACGATGCTGCCGGGCGACGATTCTATGTTTTCTGTCGATATGGTTTGTATTGAGTCTATGATGACTAAATCGGGAGCCGTGTTCTTAATATGAGTGAATATCTGCTCCAGTGAAGTTTCGCAAGCTATCAGTAGCTCCGTTTCTTCGGGGTGGGGGATGCGGTCGGCACGTAGTTTGAGTTGGCGTGCGCTCTCTTCGCCAGATACATATAACACCTTCTTGTTAGCAAGACGCAGCACCGTCTGCAATACGAGAGTTGACTTTCCGATACCCGGCTCACCGCCTATCAGTGTAAGCGAGCCTTCTACCAGTCCACCGCCTAATACGCGGTTCAGCTCTTCGTCGCCCATGTCAATTCGTTGCTCGTCGCTCGAAGTAATCTCGAACAAGCGTTGCGGTTTCGACTTGATTGATTCTATTCCGTGGGCTACGTGTTTTGCTACTGGTGCCTCTTTTCGTACCACTTCTTCTACGAAAGTGTTCCATTGTCCGCACGACGGACATTTGCCTGCCCATTTAGGCGATTCCTGTCCGCAGTTGCTACATACATATACAGTCTTTTCTTTAGCCATCGTATTATCTACCTATTTTTCATACAAAGATAAAAAATAAGTGTAAGGTATGATATTGCCATTATATGGAAGTCATGAAATTCTTTAATAAAGTCGTCTTACTTCGACCGAAGTAA
>ENA-UEOL01001631-UEOL01001631.1-human-gut-metagenome-genome-assembly--contig:-NODE-1631-length-13881-cov-8.593596_pt1 | contig 13881 bp, 8 predicted proteins | sample MGYA00242884_ERZ507884 | MGnify/ENA primary metagenome ERZ507884 (study PRJEB26167, sample SAMN06115417) | human gut metagenome | host: Homo sapiens | place: China:Chongqing | collected 2015-03-06... | reverse complement strand
ATCAAGGTGGAAGCCATCCGGGATGCGCGACAGAATATCCAGCAATCAGCCCTTTCTTCGGATGCAGAGGGCCGTGTGCTGTTTATTTATGGCGCGCAGAACCTGAATGGGGCTTCGGCCAACGCAATGCTGAAAATTATGGAGGAGCCGCCGGAGGGAGTCATGTTCCTTTTGACGGCTTCCAGTGCAGCGGCGGTGCTGCCCACCATCCGCAGCCGGTGTGCGGCTTACACCATGGCACCGGTGCCGACCGAAGAATGTGCCGCTGCCCTGCGCACAGCACAACCGGAGCTGAACGAACAGAATGCACAGGATCTGGCTTTTTTGTATGAGGGGCACATTGGCCTGTGCCTGAAAGCGCTGACCGACCCGGCGGCCAAGATGGCTCGTGCCGCGGCGCGGGAGCTGTGCCGCCAGGCCCAGCAGCAGGACACCTACCGTGTGCAGGCGCTGCTGGCGGGCTATGAAAAAGATAAGGACAGCGCTGCCGCTGTGCTGTGGCAGGCGACCCAGGCCGCCAGCGCCGCTCTGCGCCGCCCCGGTTTTGACGGCGTTCAGCCCGATACCGCAGCGCGGATCCTGCGCGCGGCGGAAGCCGCCCGCCGCGCCATGAAGGCAAACGGCAATCTGCGCCTTGCCCTGACCGTGTGCGGCATGGAAATGGCTGCCAGGTAGGGCAGGTACCCCCTGAAACGATACACCAATCCCGATAGATAGGATATTGAAATGAAAGTTATCTCTGTTATACTACATCGTAACTTTTAATTCTTCATTCTTAATTCTTCATTTAAACAAGCTCCATTTATTCATTAATTTTAAAATATGACGATAAGGTTAAACAAAGTAACAAGAGATTTGAACGTAGGAATCGCGACGGTAGTTGAGTTCCTGCAAAAGAAAGGGCATACCGTAGAGGCTAATCCTAATACCAAAATTAGCGAGGAGCAATACGCTATACTCGTAAAAGAGTTTAGTACAGATAAGAACCTTAGACTTGAATCGGAGCGTTTCATACAGGAACGTCAGAATAAGGAACGTAATAAGGCGTCTGTTTCGATTGAAGGCTTCGAAAAGCAGCCGGAGAAACAGAAGTCGGAAGATGTGATTAAGACAGTCGTACCTGAGGATGCACGTCCGAAGTTTAAACCTGTCGGAAAAATAGATTTGGATAAATTGAACGGTCGTAAACCTGAAAAGGTAGAGAAAGAACCGGAACAGAAACAGGAAGAACCGGTTGTGGAACGGCCTGTCGTTAAACCCGAAGTGAAAAAGGAGCCCGAGAAGAGAGAACCCGAGGTGAAGGAGGAAGAGGTGGTGACACCTCCTGTTTCTGTAGTAGAGCCTACTCCAGTGGTGGTTGAACCCGTAGTAGTGCCGGAACCTGTAGTGGAGACGAAGCCGGTAGAAGTTGAAAAAGTAGTAGAAGAAGTGAAAAAAGAAGAGCCGAAGGTAGTAGAAACTGCACCTGTGAAGGCGGAAGAACATAAAGAAGAAAAAAAGGTGGAAACTGCACAGGCTGAAGTAACCCCGGTAGCAGAAAAAGCTCCGGAGGATGATGGTGTTTTCAAAATCCGTCAACCGGAATTAGGCGCGAAGATCAATGTGATCGGTCAGATCGACTTGGCTGCATTGAACCAGTCTACTCGTCCGAAGAAGAAATCGAAGGAAGAGAAGCGTCGCGAACGTGAAGAGAAAGAGAAAATCCGTCAGGATCAGAAGAAACTGATGAAGGAAGCCATCATCAAAGAAATCCGTAAGGATGATTCTAAAGTGGTGAAGAACGGTCCGAAAGAAAGCGCGGATGCTGCTAAGAAAAAACGTAACCGTATCAATAAAGAAAAGGTAGACGTTAATAACGTTGCGACTTCCAACTTTGCTGCACCGAGACCTAATATACAAGGTAAAGGTGGCAATGGTAATAACAACGGTCAGGGCGGACAAGGAAATAATAACAGAAGAAATAACAACAATAATAAGGATCGCTTCAAGAAGCCGGTTATCAAACAGGAAGTGAGCGAGGAAGACGTAGCAAAACAGGTAAAAGAAACTCTTGCACGTCTGACAACCAAAGGTAAGAACAAGACGTCCAAATACCGTAAAGAAAAACGTGAAATGGCTTCCAACCGTATGCAGGAACTGGAAGATCAGGAAATGGCAGACAGCAAGGTATTGAAGTTGACCGAGTTTGTTACGGCTAACGAACTGGCAACGATGATGGATGTATCTGTCAATCAGGTTATCGCTACTTGTATGAGTATTGGTATCATGGTTTCCATCAACCAGCGTCTGGATGCGGAAACAATTAATCTGGTGGCAGAAGAGTTCGGATTCAAGACAGAATATGTAAGTGCGGAAGTGGCACAAGCTATCGTTGAAGAAGAAGATGCTCCGGAAGATTTGCAACCGCGCGCTCCGATTGTTACAGTGATGGGACACGTTGACCACGGTAAGACTTCTTTGCTCGACTATATCCGTAAGGCGAACGTAATTGCCGGTGAAGCCGGAGGTATTACACAGCATATCGGTGCATATAACGTGCAACTGGAAGACGGTCGCCGTATCACGTTCCTCGATACTCCGGGTCACGAAGCGTTTACCGCTATGCGTGCACGTGGTGCGAAAGTAACGGATATTGCTATCATTATTGTGGCTGCCGATGATAACGTGATGCCGCAGACGAAGGAAGCAATCAATCACGCGATGGCTGCCGGTGTACCTATTGTATTTGCAATCAATAAGGTAGATAAACCGACTGCGAATCCGGATAAGATTAAAGAAGAACTGGCTGCAATGAATTACCTTGTTGAAGAATGGGGTGGTAAGTATCAGTCACAAGATATCTCTGCCAAGAAAGGTATGGGTGTGGAAGACTTGCTGGAAAAAGTATTGCTCGAAGCAGAAATGCTCGACCTGAAAGCAAATCCGGACCGTAATGCTACGGGTTCCATCATCGAATCTTCACTGGATAAGGGACGTGGATATGTAGCTACTGTATTGGTATCTAACGGTACTCTGAAAGTGGGAGACATCGTACTGGCAGGAACCAGCTACGGACGTGTGAAGGCTATGTTCAACGAACGTAACCAACGCATCAAAGAAGCAGGACCTTCCGAACCGGCTTTGGTATTGGGATTGAACGGTGCACCTGCTGCAGGTGATACATTCCATGTTGTTGAAAGCGATCAGGAAGCTCGTGAAATCACCAACAAACGTGAACAGTTGGCTCGTGAACAGGGCTTGCGTACGCAGAAGATCCTTACGTTGGATGAGTTGGGCCGTCGTATTGCTTTGGGTAACTTCCAGGAATTGAACATCATCGTTAAGGGTGACGTGGACGGTTCTGTTGAGGCATTGAGCGACTCGTTAATCAAGTTGTCTACGGAACAAATTCAGGTAAATGTCATCCATAAGGGTGTGGGAGCAATTTCCGAGTCGGATGTTTCTCTGGCTGCCGCTTCGGATGCGATTATCGTCGGATTCCAGGTACGTCCTTCGGGTGCTGCCGCTAAGATGGCTGAACAGGAAGGTGTCGACATCCGTAAGTACTCTGTCATCTACGATGCAATCGAAGAGGTGAAGGCTGCTATGGAAGGTATGTTGGCTCCGGAACTGAAGGAACAAATCACGGCAACTATCGAAATCCGCGAAGTATTCAACATTACGAAGGTGGGTTTGGTAGCCGGTGCAATGGTGAAGACCGGAAAGGTGAAACGAAGCGACAAGGCTCGTTTGATCCGCGATGGTATCGTCATCTTTACCGGAAACATTAACGCGTTGAAGCGCTTCAAGGACGATGTGAAGGAAGTAGGTACAAACTTCGAGTGTGGTATCAGTCTGGTGAACTGCAACGACATGAAGGTAGGCGATATGATCGAGACATTCGAAGAAATAGAAGTGAAACAGACTTTATGATTTATGAGTTATGATTTATGAATTATAAGGGTATAAGGCCATTCGCGAAGTAATGGTTGCAACAATAGATGGGTGGTAATGTGGTACTATTTTATATGGGACACCACCTTACCACTTTATTGTTTTATCACCTGACAGAAATATAAATCACAGATCATAATCATAGAAACATAAATCATAAATCACAAATCATAAATCACAACGTGGCAACGATTGATATCATTATCCTTATTGTAATAGGCGCCGGAGCGGTGGTAGGCTTTGTAAAAGGCTTTATCCGCCAGTTGGCTTCTATTTTGGGGTTAATAGTCGGGCTGCTGGCGGCGAAAACTTTATATGCCTCTTTGGCGGAGAAACTTTGCCCGACAGTGACGGATTCGATGACAGTTGCGCAGGTGTTGGCTTTTATCATGATTTGGATTGCCGTGCCGTTGATTTTTGTACTGATAGCTTCGTTATTGACAAAAGCAATGCAGGCAATTTCGCTGAACTGGCTGAACCGCTGGTTAGGGAGTGGGCTGGGAGCACTTAAGTTTCTGTTGTTAACAAGTGTAGTGATCGGTGCGATAGAGTTTGTGGACAGCGATAATAAGTTAATTAGTGCAACAAAAAAGGAAGAATCTTTGTTATATTATCCGATGGAAACGTTTGCGGGGATCTTTTTCCCTGCTGCGAAGAATATGACGCAACAATATATATTAGAGAATAAAGATGCAACAAGAAGAACCCAATAAAATGAAACCCAATCAGAAAGACGAACTCGAAAAGAAGACTGATAATGAGTTTGTCCGGAAATTTGCGGAGGAGAAATATAAATACGGTTTCACCACAGAGGTGCATACAGACATCATTGAGCGTGGACTTAATGAAGATGTCATTCGTCTGATTTCATCGAAAAAAGACGAACCGGAGTGGTTGCTGGAGTTTCGCCTGAAAGCGTACCGCCACTGGCTGACGCTGGAGATGCCGACTTGGGCACATCTCCGTATCCCTGAAATTGACTATCAGGCGATTTCTTATTATGCCGATCCGACGAAGAAGAAAGAAGGACCGAAGAGCATGGAGGAAGTCGATCCTGAATTGATAAAGACGTTTAATAAACTGGGTATTCCTTTGGAGGAACAGATGGCTCTTAGCGGAATGGCGGTGGATGCCGTTATGGACTCCGTTTCCGTAAAGACTACCTTCAAGGAAACGCTGATGGAGAAAGGAATTATCTTCTGCTCGTTCAGTGAAGCCGTGCGGGAACATCCCGATTTGGTGAAGAAATATATGGGCTCGGTGGTAGGTTACCGGGATAATTTCTTTGCCGCGTTGAACTCCGCTGTCTTTTCTGACGGCTCTTTTGTGTATATTCCGAAAGGGGTACGTTGTCCGATGGAACTTTCCACCTATTTCCGTATCAATGCCCGTAACACGGGGCAGTTTGAACGTACGCTGATTGTGGCGGACGACGATTCGTACGTTTCTTATCTGGAAGGATGTACGGCGCCGATGCGGGATGAAAATCAGTTGCATGCCGCTATCGTTGAGATAATCGTGCACGACCGCGCAGAGGTAAAATATAGTACTGTTCAGAACTGGTATCCGGGCGATGCGGAAGGTAAGGGCGGTGTATACAACTTTGTGACTAAACGCGGTAACTGCAAGGGAGTGGATAGTAAATTATCCTGGACACAAGTGGAAACCGGTTCGGCCATCACTTGGAAATACCCTTCCTGTATTCTGACGGGCGATAACTCGACCGCTGAATTCTATTCCGTAGCTGTAACGAACAACTATCAGCAGGCTGATACCGGAACGAAAATGATTCATCTGGGCAAGAACACCCGCAGTACGATTGTAAGTAAAGGTATCTCCGCCGGACATAGTGAGAACTCCTATCGTGGGTTGGTACGTGTGGCCGAGAAAGCGGATAATGCCCGCAATTATAGCCAGTGTGACTCTCTGTTGCTGGGAGATAAATGTGGTGCGCATACTTTCCCTTATATGGATATTCACAATGAAACGGCAGTGGTGGAACATGAAGCCACAACGAGCAAGATCAGTGAAGACCAGATATTCTATTGCAACCAGCGCGGTATTCCGACAGAAGACGCTATCGGGCTTATTGTGAACGGATATGCAAAAGAAGTATTGAATAAACTTCCGATGGAATTTGCGGTAGAAGCACAGAAGCTGCTTACTATCTCATTGGAAGGAAGCGTGGGGTGAGTTACTAGTTGGCAATTTACGATTTACTATTTGGCTGCGCGCTTGTAGGAGGTAAATTGTCGGTAGTATGGGTTTTTAATAGTAAATAGTAAATGGAAAAATAGTACATATAATCATGTTAGAAATAAAAGACCTGCATGCCAGCATTAATGGCAAAGAGATATTGAAGGGTATTAACCTGACGGTGAATCCCGGTGAGGTGCACGCTATTATGGGGCCGAATGGCTCCGGTAAAAGTACGCTTTCTTCCGTATTGGTGGGAAATCCGGCTTTTGAGGTAACAAAAGGTTCGGTCACGTTTTATGGAAAGAACCTGTTGGAGTTGAGTCCTGAAGATCGTAGCCATGAAGGGATCTTTCTTAGTTTCCAGTATCCGGTAGAGATTCCGGGTGTGAGCATGGTCAACTTTATGCGTGCTGCTGTGAATGAGCAACGCAAGTATAAAGGTCTGCCTGCGCTGACAGCCAGTGAGTTTCTGAAACTGATGCGTGAGAAACGTGCGGTGGTAGAGTTGGATAATAAGTTGGCTAACCGTTCGGTGAATGAAGGCTTTTCGGGTGGTGAAAAGAAACGGAATGAGATTTTCCAGATGGCCATGTTGGAACCGCGGTTGAGTATCCTTGATGAAACGGACTCCGGTTTGGATATTGATGCGCTCCGTATTGTTGCGGAAGGAGTGAACAAACTGAAAACTCCTGAAACAAGCACGATCGTTATTACTCACTACCAACGTTTGCTTGATTATATCAAACCTGATATTGTACATGTCCTTTATAAAGGTCGTATCGTAAAAACTGCCGGACCGGAACTTGCGCTGGAACTGGAAGAAAAAGGATATGATTGGATCAAGAAAGAAGTAGGAGAATAACAAATAATAAGTTATGATAGTTGAACAACAATATATAGACCTCTTCTCACAGACGGAAGCAATGATCTGCAAGCATAGCGCCGAAGTGCTGAATGCGCCTCGTGCAGCTGCATTTGCCGATTTTGAACGCCTCGGATTTCCGACCCGTAAGATGGAGAAGTACAAATATACGGATGTGAGCAAGTATTTTGAACCGGATTATGGTTTAAACTTGAATCGTCTGGCTATTCCGGTCAATCCGTATGAAGTGTTTAAGTGCGATGTGCCGAATATGAGTACCGCCCTGTATTTTGTGGTAAATGACGCATTTTATAATAGAGCACTTCCTAAAGTCAATCTGCCGGAAGGTGTGATTTTCGGCAGCTTGAAAGAAGTGGCCGGACAGCATCCGGAATTGGTGAAGAAGTATTACGGTCAGTTGGCAGATACTTCCAAAGATGGGGTGACTGCTTTCAATACAGCTTTTGCACAAGATGGTGTTGTATTTTATGTGCCGAAGAATGTAGTAGTAGAAAAACCGATCCAGCTGGTAAATATCCTGCGTGCAGATGTCAACTTCATGGTGAACCGCCGCGTACTAATCATCCTGGAGGATGGCGCGCAAGCCCGTCTGCTGATTTGTGACCATGCAATGGATAACGTGAACTTCCTGGCAACACAAGTGATTGAAGTATTTGCAGGTGAGAACACGGTATTCGATATGTATGAACTGGAAGAAACACATACAAGCACCGTTCGTATCAGTAACCTGTATGTAAAGCAGGAGGCAAACAGCAATGTATTGTTGAATGGAATGACCTTGCATAATGGTACTACCCGCAACACCACTGAAGTATTGTTGGCAGGAGAAGGAGCCGAGATAAACCTCTGTGGCATGGCAATTGCCGATAAGAACCAGCACGTAGACAATCATACAAGCATTGACCATGCCGTACCGAACTGCACCAGCAATGAGCTGTTCAAGTACGTACTCGACGATCAGTCGGTAGGCGCGTTTGCCGGACTGGTACTGGTGCGTCCCGATGCGCAACATACGAACTCCCAGCAGACTAACCGGAATCTTTGTGCTACGCGTGATGCGAGAATGTACACACAACCTCAATTGGAGATTTACGCGGATGATGTGAAATGTTCGCATGGAGCAACGGTAGGCCAGTTGGATGAGGGTGCATTATTCTATATGCGTTCACGAGGTATTGCAGAGAAAGAAGCCCGTTTGTTATTGATGTTCGCATTTGTCAATGAAGTGATTGATACCATTCGTTTGGAGGCACTGAAAGATCGCCTGCATCTATTGGTAGAGAAACGTTTCCGTGGCGAGCTGAATAGATGTCAGGGCTGTGCCATTTGTAAGTAACCACTAATAATTAATAAACGTGGATATTCAAAAGATACGTGAGGATTTTCCGATATTGAGCCGTACGGTTTACGGTAAACCTTTGGTTTATTTCGACAACGGTGCGACGACGCAGAAACCCCGTCTGGTAGTTGATGCGTTGGTGGATGAATATTATTCCGTTAATGCCAATGTGCATCGCGGTGTGCATTATCTTTCGCAACAAGCTACGGAATTGCATGAGGCTTCCCGTGAAACGGTGCGTCAGTTTATCAACGCCCGTAGCACGAACGAAGTTGTCTTCACCCGCGGAACGACGGAAAGCATCAACCTGCTTGTTTCCAGCTTTGGTGACGAATTTATGGAAGAGGGGGATGAAGTGATTCTTTCCGTGATGGAACATCATAGTAACATCGTTCCCTGGCAACTGTTGGCTGCCCGAAAGGGAATTGCCATCAAAGTGATTCCAATGAATGACAAAGGCGAACTCTTGCTGGATGAATACGAAAAACTATTTTCCGAACGAACGAAAATAGTCAGCGTGGTTCATGTTTCAAATGTGCTGGGTACGGTGAATCCGGTGAAAGAAATGATTGCAACGGCTCATGCGCATGGCGTACCTTGTCTGATAGACGCTGCACAGTCTATCCCTCACATGAAAGTGGACGTACAGGAGTTGGATGCTGATTTTCTGGTGTTCTCTGCCCATAAAATATACGGTCCGACAGGTGTCGGAGTGCTTTATGGAAAAGAAGAGTGGTTAGACCGCCTTCCGCCTTATCAGGGAGGAGGAGAGATGATTCAGCATGTCTCTTTTGAGAAGACTACTTTCAACGAACTTCCTTTCAAGTTTGAAGCCGGTACGCCCGACTACATCGGAACTACCGGACTGGCAAAAGCTCTTGATTACGTGAATGGACATGGACTTGAGCAGATAGCCGCCCATGAGCATGAACTGACAACTTACGCTTTGCAACGGCTGAAAGAGATTCCCCAGATGCGTATATTCGGTGAAGCAGCCGAACGGGGAGCAGTCATCTCCTTCCTGGTAGGAGATATCCATCATTTCGACCTCGGAACGTTGCTGGATCGTTTGGGTATTGCCGTGAGGACGGGACATCATTGTGCACAACCTCTCATGCAACGTCTTGGTATAGAAGGAACTGTACGGGCTTCGTTTGCCATGTACAATACGAAATCGGAAATAGATACATTGGTGGCGGGAATTGAACGCGTCAGCAAGATGTTCTAACAATATAAGCCGCTATTCCTGTGGGATGGCGGCTTTTTTTATTCTTTAACTAAAAAAAGATGCCTTCAAGTGCAGTGATTTGAGCTTTTGTGCGTCTAATAGGTAAAGAAACAAAATGTTCATTGAATATTAGGAGGGTCGTGAGACCATGCTCATATTATATAAATTCTCTCTCTTTAACATTAATCGCAGCTATATCGTAAGAAATTACGGTGTAGCTGCAACTTTTTTAGGGGGACTTGCGTCTAACTAAATACATATAACTTACAGATAACTAATAAAGAAAAAACTATGCTGATGACAACCACTCCCATCATTGAGGGAAAACGAATAGTGAAATATTATGGAATAGTTTCCGGAGAGACAATCATAGGTGCCAATGTATTCCGCGACTTGTTTGCAAGTATTCGGGATATTGTGGGTGGTCGTTCCGGTTCTTATGAAGAAGTGCTGCGTATGGCAAAAGATACAGCGTTGAAGGAAATGGAGGCACAAGCAGCTCAAATGGGAGCTAATGCCGTGATAGGTGTTGATTTGGATTATGAGACAGTTGGAGGTAGTGGCAGTATGCTGATGGTGACTGCTAACGGCACAGCCGTAAAGATTGAAGAGGATTAATTGATTATTGTTTTTTTACTACAGAGAACACGGAAGACGCAACGCATATACTTTGTTTAGTATCAATGGTATAAAACACTGTGTCCTCCGTACTTCTGTGGTGAATATTATTCGGCAGTCAGCTCAATCACACGGCTGAAAGCCTGATTGGTAGTGAAAGCATTGATTCCTACTTTCATCAGATAATCTCCTGAATAAGTCTTCTCATTGGCAGCAAGATTCGATTTAGAGTTCGGCATCAGGTTGATTTCTTTCACCTTATACATTTTCTTCGCATCCAATCCCTGAAGTTTAACCGGGAGCAGCTTCTCACCGAAACGTGGGTGGATATCGTAGGTATAAAGCACTGCTTTGTTCTTATCCGGTGCGGCGTACATGACAGACATGTGATTACCATCGTATGGAGAAACCAGTCTGTACTGGTCACCATCCAGAATCACTTTCTTCAGACGCGTCCAGTTGGCAACTGCGTTTTGGCAAAAAGTCTGTTCGTCCGCATTCAGCTCTTTCAGTCCGAGGTCGAAGCCCAGTTTGCACATACTTGCTACATCGGTACGGAATTTCACGCTTGTCTTCTTGTTCCAGCTGGTTACGTGTGCATCCATTGCTTTTGCAGGGAAGATTTGTGAGAATCCCCATTGGATAAACAGGCGCTCTATCGGGTCTGTATTGTCACTGCACCAGAATTCTGTGAAGTATTTCAATGCTTCGTAGTCGCAACGGGCGCCACCGCCGGAGCAAAGCATCATCGGTACGTTCGGATATTTGTCTTTGATACGTTCCAATACATTATATATACCACGTACATGGTCGATATAAAGTTGTCCTTGTTTATTCTTCAAATAGGGAGAATAAATATTTGTGATGGGAGAGTTGCAGTCCCATTTAAAGAAAGCCACTTCCGGGTTCGCTGTCAGGATGTTATCCACTACGCCAAACACAAAATCCTGTACTTTCGGATTGCTAAGATCGAGCACCAGTTGGTTACGGTAATAGTATGTTTCGCGATTGGGCAGTGTGATAGCCCAGTCAGGATGCTTCTCGAACAATTCACTTTTGGGGTTTATCATCTCCGGTTCGATCCAGATACCGAATTTCACTCCGGCTTCTTTGGCAGACTTCACGAGTGCGGGAATACCGCCCGGCAGTTTGGATTTCATCACTTCCCAGTCACCCAGTCCGGCATTGTCGCTGTTGCGAGGATGCTTGTTGCCGAACCAGCCATCATCCAACAAGAACATATCTACACCCAGATGTTTGGCTTCTTTCATCAGTTCGGCAAGCAGTTTCTCATCGAATTTGAAGTACGTATTTTCCCAGTTATTCAATAAAGTCATGCGGTCGCCTTGTCCGTCTTTCAGTTGGTGGTTGCGTGCCCATGCGTGGAGGTTGCGGCTGGCTTCGCCCGTACCGTTGTTGCTGAAAGTAAAGATGAATTCGGGAGTGGTAAATACTTCGTTCGGTTTTAGTTCATAATCAGATGCATACGGGTTGATGGCGGGGATGACGCGGAGGTTGCCTACGTTGTCCACTTCAAAGGTAAACTGGAAGTTGCCTGTCCATCCGATAGTCCCTAGCATGGCACGTCCTTGTGTTTCCTGTGCCGGTTGCTCAAAACCAAGTTCGAAGAACGGGTGGGTATGCATGGCGGCACGGCTTCCCAGTTTGGTGTCGATCACCTTTTTGCCGAACAATAGAGGTTGTGTGCTCATTTGTGCTTCTTTAGCCCAGTCGCTGCTGAATTCAGTCAGATAATACTCGTTTCCGGAGAAATAAAGCATCGTCGAAGCATAACGCCAGATGGTGACAGGTTTCTTTTCAGCATGTTTGATTTCACTCCACGTCTTGATGACGTTTTCTTTCGGATAAGCGATGTAATGCAGCGTGACTTCCACCGGGTACTGATCGTCTTTCAGTTGGATGACTGTCTCCGTGCCGCCTGCCACTGCTTTTTGTTCGGAAGATACATAACGGAGAATCGTGCTCGGGTTTCCATCATTGTGCGTGATTGCTACAGCCGGTTCAAAATAATCCTCGGCGCCGGAGCCCGGATATACTTCCCATCCACGGGTAGATACGCTTCCGTCACTTCCACCTTTCACGTATGGAGAAAAGTTGTTGATGTCTTTCTCGTTCAGTAACTTATCGCCCAGATAAGCCTGATAAAGTCGTCCGTTGGGAGCTACTTGGAGAATTAAGTCTGTGTTGTCCGTTGCGATGCGGATAACGTTCTTTTCCTGGGCGTTCACTTGTGCCAGGGTAAACAATGCCGTAAGTAATACGAAAAGTTTCTTCATGGTTTTTTAATAATTAATTAGGTATTAGTTAGTTTGTGGGCATATAATGCCACAAAGATAATTATAATTCGTTTGGTATGAACTAGAATTTGATGCTTGCGCTAAATTCTACGGTGAATGGGCGTAAATAATTTCCACTCATATAATTTCCGGCGTATTGGACAGCTTCTTCTTTCGTAATCAGTTCCGAACCGTTGATGGTTCCGCTGGCTCCTTTCTGATTCAGGAAGTTGATGACTGTTGCCCCCAGAGACAGGTGCTTGTTTACGTTTCAGTTGATTCCTCCGAACGTTTCCCAGCGCCCGTTGAAGTAGAGCGCTTCCTGAAGATTGGCGTACGTCTTGCCGAAATAGCGGAAACTAAGCTAGAGGCGTAAGTCTTTCGTGATGTTGTAGCTTGGGTCGAGTTCGACAAGTATCTGCGGGATCTCTTTTACGATCATTCCGTTGGCATTGACAGACATCTCCGAGCCATCGTTGAAAGTGACACTTGCGTTATAGTTCTTGTAAACAGGCTTCTGATACGTGAACAGGGCATGCAGATGGAAACCTTTGAACGGGTCGATCTCGGCAGAAGTGGTCCATCCCAGTGTTTTGATATTATAAATAAGCAATACGGTCTTTCCTTCTTCCGTTCCCGGTTTCGTCAGGTTTTGCTGGTCAATATTATTAGATTTAGAGATATAGGTAACCATAGAGGTGAGGTTGATCCACTTGTTCTTGTAGAACAAACCGCCACGGATTAACGGCATGGTGACACGTTTGTATTGCTCTTCCGTAGGACCTGTTCCGGCATATTCGTTGATACGTGGGAAGCGGGTGGCTACTGTTCCGTCGGCAGTCAGGCCGAATTGCCCGGTTACGTTGTAAGTGGCGCGGAGCGTGGCGGCATAGTTCAGTTTATCCTTTACCACTTTGGCGGGATGAATGCTGCGTTGTGTGGCAATGATATTTCCTGTTTCTTCCTCTTTGCTATAAGTGGTAAAGTCGCCGATGCGGAAACCCGGGAAACGGGAAGCGGATATTTGATCGGCACTCATCCGGTAATATTCCAGGCGTCCGCCATAATAGATATTGAATTGGGGAGTTACTTGCCAGTTGTCTGTAAAGTAAAGGGCGAGTTTGTTCTCATATCCCTTTGTATATTCGGGACTAAGTTCGTTGTACCCGTATGTCTGTACGCGCTGACCGGTCAGAGTAGGGTCCAGGGAACTTGTAGTTGTGGAAGTCAGCAACTGTGGATAGTTCTGTACGGTGGCCATCCATTGCAGAGAAGAGGAATAATAATCAAGATGGTAATACCATTCGTTCACTCCCAGACGCAGATCATGGTTGCCAAAGGTCTTGTTTAGCTCGGAAGTGATTAGGAAGTTTTTCACTTTGCC
>ENA-UEOL01001627-UEOL01001627.1-human-gut-metagenome-genome-assembly--contig:-NODE-1627-length-13902-cov-8.055913_pt1 | contig 13902 bp, 7 predicted proteins | sample MGYA00242884_ERZ507884 | MGnify/ENA primary metagenome ERZ507884 (study PRJEB26167, sample SAMN06115417) | human gut metagenome | host: Homo sapiens | place: China:Chongqing | collected 2015-03-06... | reverse complement strand
TGGCACGAAAGCGAAGACTAAGTTATTGACATTGTTGGTATCCACCAAGCAGAAGTCGCCCGAAGTGGACCTTCCCGAAGGAGTATTTTATGATGAGATAGACGGGTATAACCTTTACGTAAAGCATAAAAACCGTAAGACAGGTATGCTGTACGATGTATTGATTTATAATTTCGAGAAAGGGTTTGAGAATGCGCAGATTATCAAATCGGATTCCGGCAGATTGGAAATGACAGCGGACAAACAGCATCTTTATCTTCACCTTTACAGCGGTGAGCAGTTTGAAAATCTGAAGTCGCAGAGCATGAATCAGAAAAATGTGCCTTATCGTCGCGAGAAGTTCGTTGATAATAGCATTACCCTGCGCATCACCTGTGGCGGTAAGCAGATTGTAGACAGGGTGTTTACGAAAGAGAGTTTCGCCTCGCTGGTGGATGCCGGATTTATGAGCAACCAATCCAATAGCAAGGACATGAAAATGCTGCAGGCCGGCATTGATTCTATGAAGGTGCAGAACGATAGCATCGGGCGTACTTATTATAAAGAGGCTATGGCGAGTACTTATAAGGCGACCTCTAATACGCTGAGTAAGGCTGATACGATAAAAATAGAATCTGCAACTTTGGGTAGCTACGATGTGGACAGTCTGTTTAATGTGGCTACTTTAATGCAGAAACAGAAGATAATGTCTACGGCTGTCAGCCGTGCGGAGAGTGCTGCAAGTGATTGGAGTTTCAAGGGTTTCAATATATCGCAGACGGAAAACAGTTTGAGGCGCCATATGACTTCGGTCCCCGTAATTGTCCAATAGGACGTGTGCGTTACTCATATCTATCCCCGGAGTGGAGATTGCCGCCTTGGGGGAGAAATTGAGCATAATCAGATAAGTGTCGGCCCCAGTCTTGCGTAAGAAGGTATAGGATTGGGGATTCTCCGCATCCAGCAAATGATAACTGCCATAAATCAAACTCGGATTCTCCTTACGGAAGCTGACTACTTTCTTAAAATAATTAAGTATGGAGGTCGGATCTTTTTCTTCGTCCGCTACGTTTATCCAAGTATAATCCGGATTTACCTTTAACCAAGGGGTTCCTGCCGTAAATCCCGCTTCCGGCGAGCGATCCCATTGGAAAGGAGTGCGGGCGTTGTCTCGTCCGGTCTCTTTCTGTTCGTCCAATACCGCCTGCGGATCTTTACCCTCTGCTTTCGCTTTCTTATAGCGGTTGATCGTATCGATATCGTTATAATCCTCGATATGGTCGAACCGAATGTTACGCATACCTATCTCGTCCCCGGCGAACCAATAAGGCGTTCCTCTCATCGTAAGCAGAAAAGTAATAAGCATCTTGGCGGACAAGGCCCTGAACTCATCCTTATCGCTACCAAAGCGACTGACCATACGGGGCTGGTCATGATTACCCAAGTAGATCGAGGGCCAACCCTTATCTACCGCCTTATCCCATTCCGTAAACATCTTCTTTAGGGCGATCAAGCTATAGTCTATACCGGATTCCGGATTGTCCGGTAGGGTTGTATTCCGGATACGGGCGGCGTCGAAATGATAAAGCATATTCAACTCTTCCCGGGCCGGATCGACAAATTTAGCGACATCATCTACCATCACGGCCGAACCTTCTCCAACACTCATACAATCGTATTTGCTTAATACCTGCCGATTCATCTCGTGAAGATAGAGGTGTAGGCGAGGCTCTTTGGCATAGAAAGAAAAGATATCCGGATATTTCTTGGAATCTATGAGAGGGAATGAGGGATCTTTGGCGATAAGAGAGATGGAATCCATGCGAAAACCGTCTATCCCTTTATCGAACCAGAAGCGCATCATATCGAAAATCTCTTGGCGTACCTCTGGGTTCTCCCAATTTAAGTCGGGTTGTTTCCGGGAGAAATAATGCAGGTAATACGAGTCGGTTGGCTTGTTATACGTCCAAGCGTTGCCTTCCTCGTCGAAATAGCTGAGGCGCAAGGGAGGCTCACCTTTCTCGGCCGGCCACCAATGGTAATAATTATAATAGGGATTATGTCTGGATTTACGGGCTTCCTCGAACCAAGGATGCTCGTCGCTGGTATGGTTTACTACCAAGTCCAGTACCAGTCGCATCTCCCGTTTATGAATCTCTTTTAGGAGGCGGTCGAAATCTTCCATCGTACCGAATTCTCTCATGATTTCCCGATAGTCGCTGATGTCGTAACCATTATCATCGTTGGGAGAGAGAAAGATCGGGTTTAACCAGATGATATCCACACCCAAGCTTTGTATATAATCCAAGCGGGAGGTGATACCGTTTAAGTCACCGATTCCGTCGCCATCGCTGTCCTGAAAGCTACGGGGATAGATTTGGTATATAATCGCTTCTTTCCACCAAGTCTTTTGAATGTCCTCTTGACCGGACGTACTCTCTGTAACATGCTTTGAATCCATCTTATTATTCTTTAGTTTTTTACTATAACAAAAGGATGTGGTGGTTAGTTTCAGCAACTTATGACGCTTGGGAAGTGTTGTTTTATCAACAAATAGAAGAAACATATGGAAAATGGAGTAATGATGCAGTATTTCGAATGGAATCTGCCGAACGATGGAATGCTGTGGAAACGGCTGAAGGATGACGCCTCGCATTTACATGAGATCGGGATCAGCGCCGTATGGATCCCACCCGCTTACAAAGGCCATGAGCAAGCGGACGAGGGGTATGGAACCTATGATCTATATGATTTGGGGGAGTTCGACCAAAAAGGGACCATACGCACCAAGTATGGAACTAAACAGGAACTTCAAGAAATGATCGAGGAACTTCACCGGAACCAGATTGGCGTATATCTGGATGCCGTGATGAACCATAAGGCGGGAGCCGATTATACCGAGTGGTTTATGGCGCAAGAGGTAGATCCTGGGCAACGGGAAAACGCTACCAGCGAACCCCATGAGATAGAGGGCTGGACCGGCTTCGACTTCCCGGGGCGTGGCAATATGTATTCTAATTTTAAATGGCATTGGTTTCATTTCTCCGGGACGGACTATGATGTATCCCGCAAGAAGGAAGGTATATTCCAGATTCTGGGAGAGGGAAAACATTGGAGTGAGGGAGTCGATGATGAGAATGGAAATTACGACTATCTCATGTTCGCCGATCTGGATTTCGATAACCCTGAAGTCGTGCGTGAGATGCAGGAATGGGGGATCTGGGTATCGAACGAACTAAACTTGGACGGTATGCGACTCGATGCGATCAAGCATATGAACGACCAGTTTATCAAGCATTTTCTGGAGGCGGTGAGAGCGGATCGGGGAGAGGGCTTCTACGCTGTCGGGGAATATTGGAAAAACGATACCGAATCGTTGGAGGCTTACCTGTCGCAAGTAGAATATAACGTGGATTTGTTTGACGTAGCCTTACATTATAACTTGAATGAGGCTTCCGAGAAAGGTCGTGACTATGATTTACGCGATCTATTAAAAGGGACCTTGGTCGAGATATGCCCGGATCAAGCCGTCACCTTCGTGGATAACCATGATTCCCAGAAAAACAGTTCTTTGGAGTCGCAGGTGAAGGATTGGTTCAAACCTTCCGCCTACGGTTTGATCCTGTTGATGAAGAAAGGGTATCCGTGTATCTTTTATGGGGATTATTATGGCGTAAAAGGGAAGAAATCTCCCCATCGTAAGGTATTGGATATGCTATTGCGTGTCCGGAAAGAATATGCGTACGGGGAAGAGGTGGATTATTTTGATCATCCGAACACGATCGGCTTCGTACGCTTGGGAGATCCGGGACATGCTGATTCGGGCTTGGCGGTGGTTATCTCGAACGGGGAAGATGGAGAGAAAACAATGTCTGTGGGGGAGAACCGGAAAGGCGAGGTATGGCATGAGATCACAGGCTCGGTAAAAGATACCGTGACGATTGATGAGGAAGGGAAGGGCCGTTTCCTTGTCAAGGGAGGCAAATTGGCTGTTTGGGTCAAGGCTTAACGGATGCTTTACTTGACCTCGAATTGTATTTTCTTCTGGTTCCCCTCGTTGTCGATGAGGGTAAGGAGATGTTTTCCTTGGCTCACGGAGCAACTGATCTGGTGATTCTCGGTGGTCTCTCCCAGATAGCTTTCGTCCAGATGCCAGTAAATCGTAGCGTCACGGCGGGCGTGGGCGGCCTTGAAGATAAATTTCTCGGACTTTCCGGAGAAGCCTTTCGGAAGGTAGAGAATGGCGTTATGCTCGGGATAGATCAGTTCGATCTGGCGGTTCAGGTCTTGCCCGCAGCCGGGTTTTACCGGAGGGAGCGGGATATAATCGATGTGATAGTTGCGGTAGTAATACTCCTGTGCGGGAGGAAGCACGAACCACGGGCGGCTGATCATCCGGTCGACAGACTCGCAGGAACTATTGACCCTGTACCGTCCGTCCGCCGATAGATGCACGAGCTTATGGTAGGGGCAAATCCCCGTGTTATTGCCGGACAGCGGCATGTATAAGGTGTCCGTTTGCTCGCAGTAGGGCGAGGCTTTATGTCCGCTGTTCCGGCAGATCACCAGGGGAAGCGTCTCATCGTAGGGCAGGTCGAACCATTCGCCACCGGGCAATAGGGAAAAGAGATCGAAAAGGACCGGGGCGGCGTTGCCGACACCCGTAAGTCCCGGACGGCCCTCGCCGGAAGCGTTACCTGCCCATACGCCGACAACGTAGCGGGGGGTCGTGCCGATCGCCCAAGCGTCTCGTCCCCCGTAACTCGTCCCGGTCTTCCATGCGATCCGTTTCATCGACTCGAATTGTTGCCAGTCGGCCTCTTCCTCGGGACGGTTCAGAGCAGACATCGCCTCGAACGTGTACCACAGGGCCGCGGAGGAAAGGAGCGCCTTATCGGTGAGCCGGCTATCGGTAAGGGAACGGATAGGTTCCTTCCTCTCCGCCGGAAAGGGAGTCAGCGGATGGATATCCGCCGGATTATAGCGTCCGTTGTAAGTACGGTAATGTTTAAGCACACGAGACATGGAGGCATACATACCGGAAAGATCCCATAAGGTTCCCTCGGCCCCTCCCAAGATCAAGGAGGCCCCGTAATGTTCCTCGGAGAAACGTAAGGTAGTCATTCCCCACGATTTCAGTAAAGACATAAAGCGTCCGGTATTATACTGGGAGAGCATACGTACCAAGGGAACGTTCAAGGAGCGCTCTATGGCTACATGGGCCGGTACCGCCCCGTAGAATGTCTTGTTGTAATTATGGGGGGAGAAGCCATTTATATTCAAGGGCACGTCCGATACCAGCATGGAGGGGAGCAACAGCCCGTCGTGCAGCATACCGGCATACAGGAAGGGCTTGAGGATGCTTCCCGTGCTGCGGGGCGAGGTGATGATATCCACTTGGTTCCCCCGCCGCTCGTCGGCCGGATAGGTAGCGTTTCCGGCGTAGGCCAATACCTCCCCGGTCTCCACGTCCGCTACGATCGCCGCCAGATTATGGATATGGTTGGAACTGTATTCACGGGCATAACGGTTTACGAGGGCCTGTGTCTGCCGTTGCAGGGCTTGGCGGACGGAGGTTTGGATGCGTTGCCCCGGTTGTTCCGCGGCCAGTCTTTCTAACAGGTGAGGGGCATCATTAGGTAAAGGGAGAGGGGCTTCGGGAAGTGGCTCCATGCAGGCCAGTTCGTATTCAGTCTCTTCCAATATACCTTTCTTTTGAAGGGAAGCCAATAAGCGATCCCGCTTCTCCTTCAGTTGTTTCCGGTTTCTCCCGGGGTGGATCAAGGCGGGGGAGTTGGGAAGGACGGCCAGCGTAGCGCTCTCGGCCCACGATAGCTCGGAGGCGCTTCGCCCGAAATAACGCCATGCGGCGGTCTCCAGCCCGATTACGTTTCCCCCGAAGGGAGCGTGCGAGGCATAGAGGTTCAGTATCTCTTGTTTGCTATAGGTGGTTTCCAGAAAGAGCGCCCAGCACATCTCGATCGTTTTCTCGTAGAAGGTCCGGTCTTGGTTCCCTCTCGCTATGCGTGCCAATTGCATGGTCAAGGTACTTCCTCCGCTCACCACACGCCCCGCTTTCCCGTTCAAGCGGATCGCCCGGACGATGGCGGCGGGGTCTATCCCGGGATGGTAAAAGAACCGTTTGTCCTCGTACGTGAGCAAGCAATCCACGAATCTGTCGGGCAAGCTATCCGTCGCCGGGAAACGCCATTGCCCGTCCGGTGCGATACGTGCGCCTAAAAGCTCGCCCTCGGCCGAATATAATAAAGTAGAGCAGGGGGCGGGAAATAATTGCCGGGGTACGATGCCATACATGACACACCACGCCGTCACGCCGATCCCCAAGAGGGATGCGAGGAGGCGCCATAGCACTCGTCCCGGCCTTGGTAATAGCGACTTGGATAGATGGCTGAGGCATCTGCCAGTACTCCGTAGGAAGTACTGTAGTACTGTGCGCAAAGTACTGCGGTACTCCTTACGAAGTACTGCGGTACTGTCCGGCTGAGTATTGCGGTACTTTATAAGGAGTACTGCCTCAATCATACCAATTGACACTCTCCTCATAATGATCGAACCTTAGCTCTTCCGTCACTCCGACTCTTCGCAAGGCGTTTAGCACGATCCTTTGCTCTTTAGGTGAGAGTGGAAATTCGCCCCTTCGCCGCTCGAAGTAGGGGTTACGTCCGAAATGGGACATGAGTATCGACATGAATTGCTGGTATTGCGCCGGGAACATCCGGCTCTGCATTCCGGTGAAACCCCGTGCGTAGGTGACGGGAGCGGAGTCTCGGAAGTAGGGGCAAGCCCCATCCCGGGTACAGAGGGTGGGGTTCAGCAGCCGTAATACGGTTGCCGGTTGTTCGATGAGCGGCCGGTAGGCGATCTGGTGCAGGCACTTTCCGGCCCGAGGGCAATCTTGTTGCTGGCAGACGGCGTAGTCGATGGGGATTTCCTTGTGTAGTTTCTTGGGCATGATCTTGTTTTACAATCTTAGATGTTTCATTGAACGCAAATATAGCGAATATATTCGAGAAGTGATTGTTTAAAAAGGAGATATACGGATAGATCATTGCATCTTGGTATAATTTATGTACATTTGTGGATTAACCATTTAAACATTCATGTGTATGATACGGTCTATCGGTTTATTCTGCGTACTTTGTCTCTTGTCTCTCTTGACAAGTTGTCATACGACAAGCCCTGCGGATCAAGATCTCCCTCCTTATAATCCGAATGTAGAGGCGTTCACTACCGGGAAGATTTCCCGGTATTCTCCCGTTTACCTGATCTTTAATCAAGAGATCCCGGCGGATCGGTTAAAGGCGGACCGATTGGGGAAACTCGTGCGCCTCAAGCCCGATGTGCCGGGACGATGGGCTTTCGAGAATAACCGGACGTTGGTATTCAAGCCGGAGAAAGGCTTTGAGCGAAACACCTCTTATCAGGTGAACGCCGATTTGTCCGAATGGTTTGAGGCGGAAGGTAAGGATAAGCGGTTCGCTTTCGGTTTTACCACGCTCCCTTTAGCTCTTCGGGGGAATCTGGAGTCGATGGATATCAACAAGAAAAACGAGAATGGGTACGATCTGACAGCCGTGCTTTTCACGCCGGATAAGGAATCTCCGGGGACCGTGGAGTCGTTGGTGGATTTCTCGGAGAAGGTAGACGCTACTTGGCAACACAGCCCGGATGGGAAGAAACATGAGGTAACCTTGACCAATGTTCCCGCCGGGATGAAGGGGGAACGGATACTTAGGCTTTCCGTCTCTTCGAATAAACTAGGCGTGGAAAAGGCCGATGTAGTGACGGTGAGCATTCCGGATCAGAATGATTTCTCGGTGTACGACGTGGTATATGTATCTGAGCCGGAATGCTACGTGGAGGTCGCTTTCACGAAATTATTGGACTCGGCCCAAGATATGAGAGGCTTGGCTTTTATCGCCGGAAATACCTCGGAGACCGTAAACGTGGATGGCAACAAGCTACGCCTATATCCGGACGCCGACTTGCGGGAGAAGGGTGCGATGAACATCCATCTGAACCAAGGCATCCGCAGTAAGAGCGGCTTGAACCTAAAAGAGGCCGTCGTGCGTCAAGTGGTAGCCAACGAGCAGAAACCTAACGTCCGTTTTATCGGGAAAGGAGTGATCATCCCGCAATCCACGCAATTATCCGTTCCTTTCCAAGCGATTTATTTGCGAGGGGTTACGGTGAGCGTTATCAAGATATTGGAGCAGAATATCGGTCAGTTCCTGCAATCGAACAACTTGGATGAGTCCGGGGAGTTAATGCGTGTCGGGCGCTTGATCGCCCGTAAGACGATCTTCTTGGATGAAGAGGGTCTTGATTTATCCCGGTGGAATACCTTCGCGATCGATTTGAAACGATTGATCGAGCCGGAACCGGGCGCTATCTACCGTCTGGAGCTTTCGTTTGACCGTTCTTTGTCTGTTTATCCTTGCGGGAATGATACGGTGGTCCTCTCGAAGGAACAGATCTTGGCCTCGGATGAGATCCGTTTCAAGGAAGAGTCCGCCCGTTTTGACGAGGGAGGGTATTACTATTATCGCCAGTATGATTGGTCTGATTATAATTGGGAGAAACGGGATGATCCTTGCTCGGACAGTTATTATTTTAATAAGGTGGAGGGAAAGAATGTCTTGGCTACTAATTTAGGACTGGTCGCCTTGATGGGGCAGGATAATGATATGACCGTGTTGGTGCATAACATACAGAGTACGGAGCCGGAGCGAGGAGTTACGGTTACCGCCTATAATTACCAACACCAAGCGTTGGCCTCGGGCACGACCGATGACAAGGGACAGGTACGGCTGGATCTCTCCTCGGGACGTTCGTTCTACCTGATCGCCTCACAGGGAACCCAACGTTCCTATCTGCGGGTGGATAACGGATCGGCTCTCTCGCTCAGCTCGTTCGATGTATCGGGCGAGGTCGTCCAGAAAGGGATCAAGGGCTTTATCTATGGTGAGCGAGGCGTATGGCGTCCGGGTGATACGTTGCATCTGGGCTTTATGCTGAACGACCGGGCGAAGCAATTGCCGGCAGAGCATCCGGTGGTGATGGAGCTGTACAACCCGTTAGGGCAAATGTATGCTCGTAAGACGCAGACCCGTGGCGAGCTGGGGCTTTACGCCTTCGATTTCGTTACCGAGGCGGATGCCCCCACGGGTGCGTGGAATGTGAAGGCACAAGTGGGTGGGGTCTCTTTCTCGAAGCGCTTACGCATCGAGTCCATCAAGCCAAACCGCCTGAAGATCGCCTTATCCATGCCGGAGAAGACCTTGTTGCGAGGTGAGCCTATGGATGCCCGCCTGCATGTGGTATGGCTGCAAGGAGCTATCGCCCGTAACTTGAAATATGATATACAAGGTACCTTTATCGCCACCCCGACTACCTTCGAGGGCTATAAGGGTTTCTATTTCGACGATCCTTCCCGTGTATTTAATACGGAAGAGAGTAAGCTGATCTCCGGTGTTACCAATGAGCGGGGCGATGCCACGGTACAAGCCCGCTTCGAGCTGGGTTCTACCGCTCCCGGAATGTTGCTGGCAAACCTAGTGACCCGGGTCTATGAGGAATCCGGTGATTTCAGTATCGACGCGGACCGGATGCTTTACTCGCCTTATCGCCGGTATGCCGGTATCAAATCTCCGCAGAAAGAGAAGGAACAACTAAATACCGGAGCCAATTATACCTACGAGGTCGCTTCTGTTGATTATTTAGGGAAACCGCAAGCGAATACGGAATTAGACGTGAAAGTATATAAAGTCTATTGGTATTGGTGGTGGGACTCCAACAGTAGCGGTCTGGCCAATTACGTATCGGATTCCTTCAATAAGCCGGTAAAGACATTTACCGTCCGTACGGATGGGGACGGCCGGGGTACGTTCCAGCTCTCTTTCCCGGATAAGGAGTGGGGAACGTATTTCATCTCCGTGAAAGATAAGGAGAGCAAGCACTCTACGGGAGTGATGAGTTATTTCGACTGGCCTTATAATGAGGGCCGACGTAACACCGATGGCAGCGAGTCCGCCACGATGCTTAGTTTCAAGACCGATAAGGATAGTTATACGCCCGGCGAGAAGATGGTAGTCACCTTCCCCTCTACGAAAGGAAGCCGTGCGATTATCAGTATAGAGAACGGCGTGCGTGTCCTTTCCTTGACGGAACATACGTGCGAGGATAAACAAACGACCGTGAGACTGGATGTGACGAAAGATATGCAGCCGAACGCTTACGTCTATATCACCCTTTTGCAGCCTCATGGCATCACGAAGAACGATTTGCCGATCCGCTTGTATGGCGTGGTCCCGTTCACGGTAACTTCTCCGGAGAGCCATCTGACCCCGGTTATCCAATCTCCCGCCGAGTTGAAACCGGATGCCTCTTATACCATATCCGTCTCCGAGAAGAATGGAAAGGAGATGGCTTACACGCTGGCGATCGTGGATGAGGGCTTGCTGGACTTGACCCGTTTCCGTACGCCGGAGCCTTGGAAGGCGTTTAACGCCCGGGAAGCGTTGGGCGTGAATACATGGGATTTGTATAACTACGTGGTTGGCGCTTATGGCGGCCGTATCGAGCAATTGTTCAGTATCGGCGGCGACGATGCGCTGAACAAAGGCCCGAAAGCGATCGTGAACCGTTTCAAGCCCGTGGTGCGATTTGACGGCCCGTTCTTGCTGAAGAAGGGGAAGACCGCCCGGCATACCTATCAGATGCCGAATTATAACGGGCGTGTCAAGATCATGGTGGTAGCCGGAAACGGGGAGGCTTATGGACATGCCGATAAGAGCGTGATGGTACGTAAGCCCGTAATGCTGCTAGGAACCTTGCCCCGGGTGATTGGCGTGGGCGAGGAGATGGTAGTACCCGCTACGGTATTCGCTACCGAGGATGGCGTAGGAGCCGTGAATGTATCTATCGCTTGCAGCTCGAATATGGAAGTGGTCGGCGAGGCGACGAGGAGCTTGAGCTTCGAGCGGAAAGGGGATCAGCAAGCCTCGTTCCGTATCCGGGTGAAGAAGAACCCGGGTATCGGGAAGGTAACGATAACCGCTACGGGTAAAGGGGATAAATCCGTTTATGAGACGGAACTGGAGATCCGTACGGTACGCCGCCCGCAAGTGAAAGTTACCGCCGCTACCTTGGAGGCCGGCAAGTCTTGGAAAGAGACGGTCGCTATGCCGGGTGCCACGGGTACGAACCAGTTGACCTTAGAAGTGTCGGATATCGCCCCCGTGAACGTATCCTCACGTCTATCTTATTTGTTGGGTTATCCGCACGGATGTCTGGAACAGATCACCTCGAAAGGATTCCCACAGCTTTATATCTCCTCGTTTACGGATTTGACCCTGCAACAGGCGAAATCCACGGAGGAGGCCGTGAAAGAGGTGATCCGCCGTCTGCGCTCTTACCAGACCGTAGATGGGGCTTTCGCCTATTGGCCGGGTGGAACGAGCAGCAATGGCTGGGGTACGGTTTATGCTACTCATTTCTTGCTGGAAGCCTCGAAGAAAGGTTACTTGGTTCCCGAGGCCATGAAACAAAGCGTATTGAATAATCTACGCCGGGTAGCCCGTAATTGGAAGCCGGTTACCTCTTATTATAAAGATTCGGAAGAGGCTACCCAAGCCTATCGCCTGTATGTATTGGCTTTGGCCGGGTCGCCGGAGATGGGTGCCATGAACCGCTTGAAAGAGATGAAAGATTTGACCTCCATGAGTCGCTGGTCGCTAGCTTCCGCCTATGCCTTGGTCGGCCGTGAGGATGTCGCTCAAGACCTGATCAGCAAGACGACGGCTCTTCCTTCCGGTTATTCCGAGCATGACGAGACGTTCGGCAGTGATGTCCGGGATCAATCCATCCAGTTAATGACGCTTTGCTTGTTGGATAAAGGCAAGGAGGCCGCTACCTTGGTGGAAGAATTGTCCAAACAACTTTCTTCGGATGATTGGTTGAGCACACAATCTACGGCATTCGCTTTAGTTGCCTTGTCGGACTACCTAGCTAAATATCGGGTAGACGGGGCCATGGATTTCACGTACGCTTGTGGCGGAAAGGATGGACAGGTGAAAACGGATAAGAATATATGGTCTGAGACCTTATTGGATAAGGCGGGGACCTCGGCGAGCGTCGAGTTGAAGAACACGGGTAAATCTACGTTCTTCGCCCGTATCATAACCGAGGGAATACCGGAGCAGGGAGAGGAAAAAGCGTATGCGAACGGTGTCTCATTGGCGGTTAGCTATGTGGACTTGAACGGAAGTCCGGTCAATGTCGCCCAATTGGAGCAAGGTACGAATTTCTCCGCCGTGGTTACGGTAAAGAACCCTTCGGCCCGGGGATATAATAATTTGGTATTATCGGAGATCTTCCCTGCTGGATGGGAAATACTGAATACCCGTTTCTTGAATGAGTCCGCTACGGACAGCTTGAGCGCCGGAGTGAATTATCAGGATATTCGTGACGACCGTGTTTATAGTTATATAGACCGTCTGCCGGCAGGCAGTCAAGTGACCGTGAAGATTAATCTTTGCGCAGTCTACCCGGGCCGTTTCTACCTGCCTCCGGTGTATTGCGAGGCGATGTACGATTATTTAATCCGTGCGAATACCGCGGGACAAGAAGTTACCGTATTCTAATTTCGTGGGGGGCGGGCAAACCCCGCCCTTATATTTTTTCGAAATTTATTGGATTTATAGTTGTATGCTCGAATAAAACCATTACATTCGCAGCATATTTGAGATTGATTTAAGTTAGTATTAGAAAGTATTTGCTCACAACTTGATTTGTTAGGTAAACTTTTTTAGTCGACATACTCAGCTCAATTAACCATTTAATTAAAGTTTACAAAATGAATCTTTACATTTCAAATCTAAGTTACAACATCTCTGATGAGGACTTAAGACTGTTATTTGCTGATTACGGTGAGATTACTTCAGCAAAAGTTATTATGGATAGAGAAACTGGCCGTTCAAGAGGCTTCGGTTTCGTTGAGCTGAGCGATGATGAGCTAGCTAAGAAAGCTATCGAGGAGTTAAACCAAGCAAGTTATGACGGCAAAGTCATCAATATAACAGAAGCCAGACCTAGAGAGGATAGAGGCGACAGAGGTGGTCGTTTCAATAACAACAGAGGTGGCGGCTACGGTTCCAACAGAGGCGGTGGCTATGGCTCTAACAGAGGTGGCGGTTATGGTTCTAACCGGGACGGTGGAAGATATTAATTCTATCTAGATAAAAATGGAAGAGCGATCAGAGATGGTCGCTCTTTTTTATTTCAAGCACATAGGCTCGTCCACGGTCTGTCGTGATCTTTAGGTTACTGTTTTCCTCCACTAAAGGCCGTAGCCTTCGGATCAAGGTGTTCAAGGTCTCGTCGGCGTTGATCTTTCCCGGCCATAAACTTTCGCAGATATCCGAGCGGTTCAAGATATGCGTAGGCGATAGGAAAAACATCTCCATCAAGGCATATTGCTGAGGGGTGAGTTTTAGTTTCTCCTCATTCTCCTTATAGAAGGAGGCGGTCTCGCAAGAAAGGTTCAAATTACCGAAAGAGATGGTCTTTCCCGGATGGATAGGCTGAGGCATTATCAACTCCTTTCTATAACGTTTAAGCAATAAGGGCAGGGTAGCGGATAAAAAGGCAAGCCCGAGGAATAGGCCGGGCAAAGATTTGTCCGATAGCCCGATAACCGCAAAGGTGGAGCAATTGGCGTACCCTTGGAATGAGATCCCGATATGATCCGTGGTAGCATTGGGGCTGTTCGCTATGGATGATGCCCAGATAATCGTATCGCTGGCGATATAATATTCGTTGAGTTTCTTGTTTGTAAATGGTTTGCCACTGGTGGTAATAGAATTGAAAAATGCTGCAGATGAAAATGCTACGCTTCAAAGT